>SL_8KL_010_SEDDRAFT_10001485_pt1 | contig 20320 bp, 11 predicted proteins | sample SodLakKL_010_SED_4_FD_11160 | JGI IMG/M metagenome (IMG submission 11160)
ACTTTCGGAAGGGAATGTTTATAAAATGAAAGGAGGGGTGTAGCACGTACCCCGTCCCTCTGCTACATGCCTATGTTTGCTCGTGCCGGGTGGGACCCCTGGTTGCCAAAAAACCGATGATTAACAGGACCAACCCTATAGCCGCATAAATAAGGGAGTAATTAATTATTAGGCTCTGGGCGTAATTCAGCACTTCTGGCAATAAAGGTGCCAAGTCCTCTAAGAGGAAATGAATTTCGCCATATTCCGGCAGGCCCTCTACAAAAGCGGAGTCTTTTAAGCTTCCTTTCCGGGAAGATATAACCAGCATTGCTCCACCCAGGTAACTAATGCCCGAAGCCAGCAGCGAAGCCCCTACCCATTTGGCGCCCCGGCCAAAGCCGGCCAGGGAGAATGCCAGTATTATTAAGAGGGCGAGCATGATGAAGTAAAAGAGCATTGCGTATGAGCGGTAATTTCGAATAAAACTCATTCCCACGACGACCTCTTTATCCAGCTCTTCCGGGTCATCAATTTGGGTCACCACGAGGGTGTCGGGGAATTCCATCTTTTCCAAATACTCTATGACCANTTCCTCGGTTAGTTCCGTGTGTTCCAGTTCTTCCGGGGCTTTTTNATCCAATTCCACGGCTAATTTATCTTTAAATATTTCCTGGCGGTCCTGCAGGTCAACCGTCAGGCTCAATTCTTCTTGTTCGCCCTTTAGAAATAAGACATATTCTGCGGCCACGTTTGACATCTGCTGCTTTATCCAGTTCTTATCAAAGGCTTCTTGCAGGGCAATATTTACAGCGGAGTCTTGTGCGCCTTCTTCTTCCGCTTTACCATACTCAATTCCCATCTGGCTGAGCACGGCTTCTCGCACCGGAGAATAAATCTCTGTTTCTTCAATCACGGTATCATAAAATTGCTGCTCAAATATTGTATTTTCCACAGAAAGGCCAAAGAGGCTGGCCCAGCCGGCAATCAGGATAGCAATAAAGATTACTATTAAACCGAAAAGATTCTTTTTCTCCATAAACGCTAGCACCTACCCCTCTTATGAAAAAAGCTCTTCTATGATACGTTCCGTTTCTTCCATGTCAGGATCCAGATACCTTATATCGGCAGGTTCGTAAGGTTCCCCGGGAACAACTTCCATAACCACGTCGTCTTCTTCGATGCCGCTAAAATGCAGGGCCATTCCCACGGCGTCAATGCCACTTATATCCGTATCCACATAATGCTGGATTGCCATCATGATATAAAAATAGCTGTCGGGTGCTTTTTCCTTAGCCTTATCTTCGATCTTGCGGATTAAAGCCTGGTGGCGCTCCACCCGGGGGATGTCCGGGCCCGGGTGCTCGGGGTAATATGTGGTATAATCATAAGCCATGTCGCCATCCAAAATCTGGGTGCCTTCTTCGTGGATGTGAGGGCTGTAATTAACCAGCCCCGAAGGAACATCCATTTCCACCCCTTGCAAGAAGTTAACTATATCCCGGAAGGCAAAAAAGTTCATGCCAAAGTAGTAATCGATGGAAACTCCCGTGAAATTTTCCAATGCTTCTTGCAAAAGCTCCGACCCTCCATGTGAATGGGCATGGGCTATTCTATCCTTTCCTTCCCTGCCGGGAATTTCGGCATAGGTGTCGCGGGGCACGGAGAGGACGTGGGCTTTTTCTTCCTCCGGAAACACTTTAACCAGCGCAATCATGTCAGACCTGTCTGTGCCTTCTAAAATAGTTCCTTCTCCCAGTGCATCTTCGGTGCCCACTCCATATACCAAAAAGGTATAGGTATCCTTTTTCTCAAATACTTCGGTTTTCAGTTCTACGTAAATATCTTCAGCAGAGCGGAGCAGATTACCCTGTAATGCATCCACGCTCCTGAAGAACCCTAAAATGAAATAAATGGAAAAGATAAGGACGAGTAAAAGAATTATCACCGCTGCCACCGAAATCAAAGATACCCTTTTTTCCACTCCTGATACCCCCTGAAGCAACTTACACATGAATTACCTTATTCATGAATAATTAATTTTCTCAACAAATATACTATACTATGTTGTTTAAAATAAATTTCTGAATATATTTCGCCAAAAAAATTATTATACCTGCCAATTTGTTTATTTTTTTAAAAAAATTTCATGATCTGACAGATATAGAAAGTAAAAATTGCGGGGGGCGGGGAGGGAGGGGGGGATGGAGGGGGGATAGTTTCTAAAGGAATACTAATCCTGTTTGTCAAATATTATTAAGAGCACACTAAACTAAGCTAAGGCAGGAGGTCTCACTATGCAGATTAACTCAGACCTGGTAGGCCTGAAATTAAAAGAATATACCACCGAGGTTGACTGGCGTCAGACCACCAACTACGCGGCTGCCGTCCGGGACCTGAATCCCCGTTACTTTGACGATGAGCAGCCGGCGGGTTTGGTGGCCCAGCCCATGTTCGCCGCGGCGGTCAGCTGGCCTGTAATATCCAACATAACTGCATACATCGACCTTGGAGGGGCCGTCGCCGGGGTGCTGCACACCATGGTCCATTACACGGAATACCTTCACTTCCACCGCCCCATAAAACCGGGTGACCGACTGTCAGCTACAGGGGAGATCGCCGGCATATTTCCACGGCGCAACGGAACCCACGTAATATTCCGGTTTCCGTTTACCGATGCTCACGGAGAGCCCGTTTTCACCGAATACCTCGGAGGAATGCTGCGGGGAGTGGAATGCGCCGATAGCGGGCGGGGAGGAGACAGCCTGCCTGAGGTGCCCCCGCCGGGTGAAATATCTTCTGCGGTTTGGGAAGTGACGGAGCACATTGCCCCGGAGGCGCCTTATATATACGATGGCTGCACCGATATTGTTTTCGCTATCCACACATCCCCGGCGTTCGCCCGTTCTGTGGGACTTCCGGGGATAATCCTTCAGGGCACCTGTACGCTGGCCAGGACCGTCCGTGAACTAATTAACCGTGAGGCCAATGGAGAGCCGGCAGCGCTCAAAAACCTTTACTGCCGCTTTAAAGCCATGGTGTTTCCCGGTGAAGATATAAAAATCCGGCTCCTAAAACGTATTGAGGATACGGAGGGAAAACAGCTCTTTTTTGAAGTTCGGAACGGCAGGGGTGAAACCTCTGTAAGCGACGGTTATGCTTTAGTAAAAGACTATGGCAGCGGGAGGGACGTGTAGCAGGGGGGGGTGGGTTGATTGTAATCAAATTCGCAAAAAATCCTCATCTTTCAGAATGATGCAATTAACTACCCAAAGCAAAAGAGGCGTTGCCTTTATGCAGGTTTTTTTGTATGTATTCTATGCCCAAAGGCTTTCCTTGATTGCCATAAATGTGATCAAAAGATATAATAACAATAATTATTATTATTATTGTTATTGTTATAAATATAAATAGTAATACATCCATTTGAAAGGAGATTCTCCGCATGAAAATTTCGCTGATTCCAGAGTATTATTTTTCAGAAAAACCGCAAATTGAACTAAGGATAAAATGGGGGCTGCTTGCTCTATCTGCTGCTTTACTGGCTGTAGTCATTGCATTTTGGAACACTCTGCAGACAGAGGCTGCTGTGAAGACATTTTTTGTGGCTTCAGAACACCCGGCAGTAGAGTATTTATTTCGGGGTTTTACTTTCATAGGCGATAATGAGGGCTTTGCCATTGTTATTGCTTTGATTTTGTGGTGTGTTAGTAAATACTTCGGATTTGCTACTTTCCTGGTTCTTCTTTTTTCTGGAGTTTACATATTCCTCTTGAAGGAGATCACCGCTGTTCCCCGCCCGGATATCCCCGGAGTTACTCCTCCGGAAAGCCTGGCGTTTCCCAGTGGTCATACTTTGGGAGTTCTGGCTGTTTGGGGATTTCTGGCCATGCACTTGAAGCGCAGATGGTTTTGGGTGCTGGCTATTGCAATCATTCTTGCGGTGGGTATGTCTCGCATGATAATCGGTGTGCATTACCCCGGGGACGTATTGGGAGGCATTTCTCTGGGCATCATCTTTTTCTTTATCTTTTTTGGAGTGGCGGGATGGCTAAGTAAACGAGACTTTAAAATACCTTTTCCAACTGCCATTATTACCCAGATAATCGGGTTTGGAATTTTATTCATTTTGGCTACGATAATATTTGATAGCTATGATCCTCCTATGGCGTTGGGGGTTCTTAGCGGCCTTGTGATTGGTTTTACCCTGGAAAAAGAAAAGGTGCGTTTTCATCCGCGGGGGAAATTAGGGCAGCATATTTTAAAGTATGTAATTGGCATGGTAATCTTGCTGGCTCTACATCGAGGTTTGCAAATCGTTGCCCCGGTGACAGCTGATCCGGAGACCCCGTGGGTTTTTATTCGTTATTTCTTGTGTGGAATATGGATAGCATATCTGGCTCCATTGTTGTTTGTTAAGACCGGCCTGGCTCAACGAGAATCAGATGAAGAGGCTGAGGCCTCCCCATAGTGTAGGAGGAGAACGTGTGACAATGGGGACGGGGCAATTTTGTCACATTGGGTGATAGTGTGACAGTGGGGACGGGGCAATTTTGTCACATTGGGTGATAGTGTGACAGTGGGGACGTGACAGTGGGGACGGGGCAATTTTGTCACATTAGGTAGCAGAGGGGTAGCAAGGGGACGGGGTACCTGCTACATAAGTGAGGGGTGTGATGGGCGAGGTGTCAAAAGGAAGCCATCCATTTTTTGCGCACACCCCAAAACAAACAGTAGAAGAGTGCCAAAAGGTGCCGTCAGGCTGTGTGATAGGTGACCTCAAAAGACATATTTTGGCAAAAGGTGTCAAAAGGAACCGTCCCCTTTGCACCAGGCATTTTTTCCCAAAAGGTGTCAAAAGGAACCGTCCCCTTTGCACCCGCCCGTGACAGTGGGGACTGACAGTGGGGACGGGGCAATTTTGTCACATTGGGTGATAGTAGGGGACGGTGCCCGGGAGTGTAGCCAACTATCCCATCGCCTTGATACGCTTTCGCTATATATTTTAGCTATATAATTTAGTGGAGGAGTGATGGTAGAAAGGTGGCCAGCTGCGGAAAGGTAATAAGAAGAGCAAGACAAATAATGATAGCGGCAAGAAAAGGCCAGATACCCCTGAATATTGTCTCAAGGGGAATATCGCCGGCAACTCCTTTTACGATATAAACATTCATCCCCACCGGCGGAGTAATAACTCCCATGGCTACCACCATAACTATAATAACTCCGAACCAAATGGGGTCATACCCCAGCGTTTGAACCGCCACAGGGTAAAATATCGGTATGGTTAACAATATTAAAGCCAGCGCGTCAATAAAGCATCCCAATATGAGAAATACACAAAGAATAACCGCCATGATGGCAAAGGAAGGCAAGTCCAGGGAACCCGCCCAGTCGGCAAGTTCAAAAGGAATCCTGCTCAGGGCAATAAAGCGGCCGAAGATAACAGCGCCGGCAACTAAAAGCAATATCATAGCACTGGCCCGTGTAGTATCCAAAAGGGACATACGCAGCACTTTCCAGGACATTCGCCCCTGCAGTATTGCTACCAGCATCACGCCTGCAACTCCTACCGCACCGGCTTCGGTGGGAGAAAACCACCCTGCAAACAATCCTCCCAGGGAAAGGGCAAATATCACAAGCACTTCAAAAAGGCCTCCCTTCAGCGCCTGCAGCCTTTCCCCCCAACCTGCCTTCGGCCCGGGAGGTCCCAGATTCTTGTTACGTGAACTGATAATATAGATAGTTGCCATATAAAAAAACATGAGAAGGAATCCGGGAATAATTCCGGCGAGAAAAAGCTCGCCCACCGAGTGCTCGGTGGCGATACCGTAAACAATAAAAATCACACTGGGCGGTATTAAAACACCCAGAGCTCCACCCGCAGCCACACTGGCAGTGGAAAGAGAGTTTGCATAGTTATATTTGCGCATTTCGGGAAGGGCGATGGCGCCGATAGTGGCGGCAGTGGCTGTGTTTGAACCGCAAACGGCTCCGAAAAAGGTGCAGGTGGCCTGCGTGGCAATGGCCAATCCGCCGGGCAGGTGGCCCACCAGTTTGTAAGCGAAATTATAGAGGCGTGAACCCAGGCCGGAATGAAATGCCAGAAAGCCCATCCAGACAAACATGGGAATAACACTCAAAGAATAACTGGAAAAAGTGCCGAAAAGCTCTGTGGTGACCATAGAGAAACCGGCGGAAGTCGATGTAAGATAGCTAAACCCCACCAGTCCCACCAAAGCCATGGCAAAGGCTATGGGCATTTTTAATATTAACAGCAGGAAAAATACGGCAATCCCAACTATTCCGGCAGTAACAGGAGTCATGAAGTTTCACTCCCTCCGCCGAAGAGTGATTCTAACAGCCTTAAAGCAATTACCAGGGCCAGCATTAAAAACCCCAGCGCCACCAGATAAATAAAGGGGTAAAAAGGCAGTTGAATGGTTGAAGAAACACGCCCGCTGAGCGCAATTACGTTAGCGTAATCTACCATATGCCAGGCAATCAAACACAAAAAAACAAAGGAGGGGAGGTTCACCATAACTTCGATAAACCTTTGGGTGAGGCGGGGCAACCTGTCAACCAGGAAACCCACCGCTATATGACTGTTCTGAACAGCACAGTGAGCCAGGGAAAGCCCTATAACTGCAGCGGTCAGGTAGCCCACCAGTTCGTAGGTTCCGGCAATGGGCCGGTTAAATAAGGCACGCATAAGAATATTAGCTACAACCAGTCCGGCAGTCCCGGCCAGGATAAGGCCGGCGAGGATATCGATATAGCGGCTACTTGCATGAACTATCTTTTTGAATGTTTGCATGATAAAGCTGTGTCTCCTGTGTCTCCGGGTTAAAGTAATGGTTAGCTCAATATAACTTCATTTAATAGCTACCGGGCCATGTGACAGTATTAGCCGGCACATTTTAGCAAATCCGGGACAAGGTTTCTTCTCCTTGCGCCTGCGAGGTATCTTCACCCTGCGCCTGCGAGGAACCTTCTCTCTGCGCCTGCGAGGAATCTTCACCCTGCCCCTTCCCTCTGGTCGCTGGTCCCTGGTCGCTGGCCTCTGGCCTCTGGTCCCTGGTCCCTGGTCCCTGGTCCCTGGCCTTTGCCCTTGTTCTTAATTACTTGTGAAAAACTTTTTAAAAAATCTTAGTTTCTTAGTTGCCGTATTGCTCTGCGAGATCTTTTACGGTGTTAAGAATGTCTTCGCCGTCCAGCCCCTTCTCTTCCATCTTTGTCACAAAGTCTTCCTGTATGGGCTTGACAGCTTCTATCCAGCGTTCCGCTTCCTCATCGGAAAGAGTAATTTTTTCCTCCAGGTCATCTGCAACCTTTTCCATTGCATCTTCATTTTGTTCGTCCCACAAGCTACAGGCTACTTCGGCATGAAACTTTTCGTTTACTTCCAGTATGGATTCCTGAAATTCGGTGGGCAGCTCGTTCCACTTATCCTGATTCATGGTTACAAAAAACAGGGTATTATAGAGAAACGGTGTGTGGGTGAGATAATCCGTCACCTCGGCATGGTTCCATCCATCCAGTACTTCCACCGGCGCCAGGTTACCCTGAACCAAGCCTCTTTCCAGGGCTTCATAAGCTTCGGCCTGAGACATACCGTCAGGAACCGCTCCCAGGACACTGAGGGTTTCCGCACTTAACCCGGTAGCCCTGATTCTCATTCCCTGCAAGTCTTCCAGGCTATAAACGGGACTGTTGGTGAAAAGATCTCCCGGTCCCGTGGCAAGCACGAACATTAACTCTGTATCCTGAACCTCTTCCGGATCAAGCTGCTGAATCCCCTCCCAGGCGGCCATACTGGCGGCCCATGAACTTTCATATATGATACCCGGCAGTTCAAACGCCTCCAGAACAGGAAACTGCCCCCGGGTATAAGCAAAACAGGAAAGCCCTATATCTGCAATGCCGGAAACAACGCTTCCGTATATCTCATCTGCTTCACCAAGGGTTTCACCGGGATAACTTGTGATGAGCACCTGCCCATCGGTAGCTTCCTCAACTTCGTCTATCCATCCCTGCACCAGTTCAGTTTCTGCCGGGTGAGTTGCCGGGAAAAAATGGGCAAGAGAAAGCTCGTAAACCTCTCCTGTTACCTCCCCCACTTCTTCTGCCTGCTCACCTTCGCATCCTGCAATCAGCACCAAACCTAGCAGCAAACCCAGCACCAAAACCAAAAGCATGTAACATTTTTTTACCAAATCGTTTTTTACCTCCTTTTGCTAACTTTTGCTAACGCCGATGTAAAATTATCTTTTGGGACTTTTAGACCGGCATTGAAACTTTTAAGTTTAAAACCATACAAAATATAAAAACCAAGCACCTAATTAGCGGCTTGCTCCTTAATTAATTCGTCACTTTCTGCTTAAATCCCTGCTAAAGTAGTCTATAGATACTGATGATTTTTAAGGTGCCAAAAGGAACCGTCCCCTTTGCCTATAGTGGAGTCAGTGGAACAGGCAGGCTAACTGTTTCAGTGCTCAATGGGAAATTTATCAATCAGTTCGACAATGTAACGCAGGATTAAAATTGCATCCTGTACTGAAACAGGACCATCACCTTCACTTACTTTGGCCCGTTGCAGTGCATCTTTTTCTAAATAGCTTATACCGACTATATGTCGCAGGACTACGATAGCATCAGCAACAGTTATTGTTTCTCCGTCAAGCACGTAACCGTACCTTATTTCTTCTTCCTCTTCTGTGGCTATAGCGGCAGGGATGCTTTCCGCGGAGGCAAAGTGCGTGGCGGTTTCTTTTATCCGGGCACGGAATTCGTAGGCCGTGCCGGGTTCAAGGTCGCTAAATTCCGGGCTGTCTTGCCAGGGGCCACCGTCTATGTTATATTCAGCACCGGCTATCTCATGCAGGGTAATACTGGTAGTGGTTCTGCCGGCCATCTCCGGGGCACCGGGGGCTTCCGGGCCGGCTGCTTTGGTTACTGTGGCGGTAGCTTCACTGGTAACACTGCCTGTGGCGTTTATCCCGTCGGCGGTCACGGTGACGGTGACGACGGAACCAATGTCTGCTTCGGTAAGGATGTAGGTTGCACCGGTGGCACCTGCTATCTCTGTGCCGTCACGATACCACTTAAAAGTTGGCTCGTCTGCAGTGGTTTCGGGAGTATAGATGATGCCTGATAAATCGGCAGTGAGTTCTTCTCCATACCGGGCTTCACCAGTTATGCTCACAACGCCGCTTATCTCCGGTGGCTCTCTGTTTATTATAACGGTGTAGATACTTGTAAGGTGACCTTCTTTTGTCACTTCAATTATTATACTATTTTCTCCAACATTCAGGTTTATGGTTTCGGCGGTTCCCGAAGGCACCTCTTTGTTTTCCACCCAGCCTTCTGTCCGGTCTTCATAACTGTAGCTGATGGTTGCATCCTCCAGGGTGGCGGTTAACGATACTTCCATTTCTTCTTTGCCCGCGGCCAAATAATATTCATAAGTTCCCCCGTCAAAGGGAGGTTCAAAATCAGCGGCAAGATTTTCTGTCAGTGCGCTTAATTGGGCAGGGGGTTTGCCCATTACTTCCAGAGGTTTTTCTTCACTGACATCCCCGGCATTCTTAACCCATGCTTCTACATTAATCGTGTATGATGCGGAATCCGCCGGTATATCGATGGTTAAACGGTCACTATGGGTTCCCCATATAATATAATCATATTCTCCCGGGATCTCTGCGGTATTCCAATCTACATCTTCTTCCATTTCATTTCCATATTGGTCATAGACCCGGGCGTGCCAGCGCACCGTCTCATCATCTTCGCCAAGTTCAATCTCTTCTTCGCCTTCGATGAAGATGGCAGCCGGTATCGGCTCGTCACTGAGGATAATGAAATACGACGTGGGCTCACCCAGGTTCACCGAATCGGCCACCACTTCTATCAGGCGGTCTTCATAAAAATCAAAGGTGGCCGTATCGCCGGGGGTTCCGTTGATGGAGACGTTATCGCCGCCGGTTACCTGGATGGTTATCGTACTGTCGCCCTCTTCCGAGGCAAAGAATGTAGGATATATCTTCTTCCCCGGTTCATAGTCTCCCAGTATGTTGTCTCCGGAATAAAGGACCTCAATATCGACAATACCCGTTTCCTTATCGTTTACCAGGCCTACAGGACCGATCCACCAGGACAGTTCCGGCTCCCCGGCCACGCTGTCCCGGGCTTTAGGCGTCACTTCAAAGGAAAGGTAATGGTCCACATCATCTTCGATGACGGTGTAGGTGAGGCCGGTGGCCCCGCTGATGGGCTCGCGGCTCGCAGCGTTGTTCTCCGGGTGGCGGTACCACTGGTAAGTGGTTCCTTCTTCCTCCCGGCTTAACTCATCAAAAAACTTATAGGTTCCGGTCAGGGTTTTGCCGGTGAAGTATTCTTTATCGTTTTGAATTTTTACAAACCGGGCCTCGGGGGGCACATCCCCGATGTCCCCTTCTGTTTCGGCGTCCCGGTTTATATTGATTACAAATACTTTTTGTGCCAGGTAGTTCTCCGCCGTGGAGGTTACATAGATGGTGTTTTCTCCCATCTCAAGGGCTATTTCCAGGCCGTCCGGCAGGGGCTCCCCGTCTTCCTCCACATCTTTCCAGTATTCCGCGGGAAGGCCGTTGATGCGCACAAAGCTGTTCAATGCCTCATCAAACTCAGGAATCACCCTGACCATGGTGGTACCCGGCGGAACGGAGATCTCGTATGCGGTGACCTCATTGTTAAAATTGGCCAGCAGTTCCGCTCCTTCTTCGCCCTCTGCTAAAACGGAAATATCCTGCAGTTCCGTGCCGGCATGGAAAGCCGGCATTACCGGCCCCAGGGCCGGAGACATAATCTCATATTCGGTGAAACCATAACGCAGCTCCTCGGGAATATAGTCATCCAGTCCCTCAAAATCCACCTGCAGCTTCAGGAAAAGGTATTTGCCTTCATCTTCCGCCCGGGGGATGTAGAGGATTTTGTCGGCTCCGGCAATAGGTTCGGCACCGGCGGGATCAGCAGTATCTCCCCGATACCACTGGTAGGTCAGGAGGTCTTCCTTACGCTCAAACCTGTCGTTGAACATATCGTAATACCTGCCGATGCCACCGCTGATACCGAGGACTTCACCCACCCGATTCATGCCCACGAAGGAATCGGGGCTCATATCGTTGCCGCCGGAAAAGCCCTGTTCGGCCGCCTCATTGCTGATGGTAAAAACGCTTTCACTGGCCGGATTGGCGAATGTATAATTAAAAAGTTCGCCTTCCGGGATAAAGACCGGTGGATTTTCAAGCATAATACCCCCTTCCGGCCCTTCTATCACTATTTCTATTTCACTTTCGGCAAACTTAATTTTATATTCGGCATCCGAATCAAGCTCTGTATGGGGGGTGATCAATACCACGTTGCTGCCAGGCGTGAAATGAGCGGAATGAGCAATCGTTTCCATTTCTGACCCTTCATCATCCAGTTTCCACAGGGAAATATCCTCCACATTCAACGAATTGACCCGATCCGACAGAACGGCCATTAAAGTTTTTCCCGGAATAACAATATTTTTATCCCCTTCGGGATAGTTAATCATGGCTTCCAAAATACTGCGGTGCCCCCATTCCCGGGGGACGGCCACATGGTCAATTACCACCGGAAATATGCCTATGGCATCCGCATTATCTTCCCGCCGTGCCCGCACCACCTGGGTAAAATCATTGTAATCTGCGGACCAGCGTGTATTGGAATGATCATAACGCTTCTGTTCAAAAATGGTATTGCCGGTGCTGTCCACCAGAGCTTTACTGGGGATGTAAACGGTATAAGCGATATATTCGTTGTCAGCGGCAAAAGGCACCTCCGGTGTGATAATCAATTTTTCATCCTCAATTCTAATCTCATGGGGCAGATTAGTGCCCTTTACTTCATCACGCATCACGTCATACATCCATAAATGTATGCTGCCTCCGTAAGCCAGGACAATGTTATCATAGAGGGAGCCGGGATATATGGGCTGGTCAAAGTTGATATGAATCTCCCCGTTTTCCCGGATATCTACTTCATAATTATCATAACTCTTCCCGTCGGCGAGATTCTGCTCGTCGGCTCTGATTGAATTGTTACGGTCTTCATTAATGGCGGGGCCTCTGACATCACCGGTGTCGAAGGTCGGTATATTCTCGCCTAAATAAAATGTTTCAAAAATATTCCCTGCCAGATCCCTGATATCATACCTGCTGCCTTCGGGAGTTTTTTGCAAACGGTATGTTGTGTTGTTTTCCAGATAATTGGGCTCTATTTCCACTTGGATAGTTTTGCTGTCTATCATATTCATTAAAAGATGTCCTTCACCCTCACCTATATAAGTACCATCATGCTTTCTTATGGGAAACTTCCGCCGATAGGGATCGCTCGCCGCCGCAAATGCCGGATACCGTGTGTCGGCCAGAATGATATCCTCATTAAATTCAATCACCAGCGGGTTGTTGAGGTCCCAGGCGCTACCGGTTCCATCCAGACCATACCTGACCTCCACAATCTTGGGCTGCTCGTTGTCTTCGGTGAAGAAACGAATCTCGTAGTCTTTATCCATGGAATAAGGGTCCTCCGGATCCCGGTCTTGGACGGCATCGCCGGGGATAAACAACTGGTATTCAATGCCGTCCTCCACTATGGCCTCCGACCGGGTGATGGATATTTCATAAAAGGTTTCTTCATCCAGCAAACTGATATCCACTGCCGTGGAAAGAGGGTCAAAGTTACTGTCGGCATCCAGGTGCGCCCGGTCTCCCAGCGGTCCGATAAAGATACTCTCCCCGTCAATCTCATCAAAGTCAATGGGTTTATTAAAACGGGTGTAAAAGCCGGGGTTTGACGGCAAGGGCTGCAAGAAGTGCTCCAGGTTCACAGGGTCGATGGAAGGGGCGTCGTCATAATCGGCCCGGATCTGCACGATAGCCGGCCCCGATTCGTCAAAGACCAGGAAACTGGTCTTAAGAATCCCGCCTCTTAAATCATTGGCCTCGATGGTCAGCTCAACGTAGCGGCCGTTTTCCGCCATATTAAACTGGTATGTCCAGATATAATCGCCATTTTCATTCTCTTCCACTTCACCGTGGGAGACGGTAAACATGAGGTCGTCCCCATCCTGGTCGGTGATATATTCCGCCAGGTTGAACTCCAGCCAGTCCAGGTCCACCACTTCCATATCCTCAAATTCCTGGATCAGCTCCGGGGCGTACTCGTTATAATCAAAAAGCACATGGCCGTGGGTGTGCCGGGTGGCCGGATTCAGCCCGTCACCGCGCTTTTGGGCGTCGTTGTAGCCATCCCCGGAAGTATCGTACAACAGGGGGTCGGAGTAAGCCCAGGCTGTAACGCTGCCTTCGCTGGTGGTTATTTCTAATTCCACCGGCACATTAACTTCCGTATAATCGCTGACCCCGTCCCCGTCGGTGTCGTCACTTAATGGCTCCAGCCCCAGCTTTAGCTTCTCAAAGTCGGTCAGGCCGTCACCATTGGTGTCCGCAAGCTCAGGATTAAGGTCGTATTCTTTCTTGATGCGGTCGGGAACACCGTCACCGTTGTAGTCATAATAGGGACTGCGGTAGGCGATTTCATTATGCTTTACCCGGGGAAAAGGGTGCTCCGAGTTTTCATCCCAGTCGATAAAGTCGAAAAACTCCCAGAACATCTCCAGGCTGTCCGGCATGACGTCGTAATAGATTGCTGATTTGGAGCTGATGCTATCGCTGACATATTCATATTCGGTATTTGTCCACCAAAGAGTCCTCGTTTCCGTCACACTCCCAATCAGCCGGTACCAAAAGGAGGTATGCTCGTCAACAGCCAGGGCAAGACCCGGTTTTTCAAAGGTGAGGATGTTGTGGAAATCCCAGAGATAATCACGCTGCCAGTAGCCGTTTACCTTGCTGATATGGTCTTTGCTCTTATATCGATTATTTTCCGTCGTCACGCTGTTGCTCCGGTTCCGGATATCTATCCAGGCCCTGCTGTCGCTCAGCCCTGTATGGTTATTGGCGGGGGTATTTTTGGTCGCCGCCCGGATCAATATCCGGTACTGGCTCAAATCCTCAAGCTGTGAGCCCAGAACATACCCGTACTCGGAGTTTGTATAGATCTGTCTGTTCTTATCCTCATCGTCGGTCTGCTCAACCTTGCGGATGACGGTACCGGGATAGACTCTGGCGTCAAAGAGAAGGCTCATCAATACTGAAACACCTGCATCAAATATAGCTGAGAAACCGTCATAATCCTGGACAAAGTACGCAATCAGAGCATCGGCCATCAATAATCCCATGACAACCCAGCTTCCAGGGCCAATTGACAGTAAAAACAGAGTTCCCACATAGGTAAGCGTCAGGACACCATAGGTAAGGCCAGTGACCACGCCAAAGGCGGTACCCCCTGCCCCGGCCATGGCCTGGCCGTAGAGGTAGCCGGAGTAAACGCCCAGCCCCACGTCGATAAGCAGACCTGCCCCTTTCAATATTTTCCCCGCTAACTGCAATTTGCCGGTCATGGCTCTGTATTTGGCCAGTTTGGCCTTATAAATAGGATCATTAGCCTGTAAAATAGGGCTACCCGGGGGGGGTAAAAAGGTTGTTGTTCCGTATAATGCGGGCAGTATTTTAGTCCCTGCAATCCTGGCCATCATGGGGATACCGCCTAGCACATCCCCGGTTATTACCAGGGCTTTAAAGTCATCCAAGGCCTCACTATAGGCAAGAAAGGGTTTCACCTGGATTGTTCCATCGCCGATGCCGATGATCTCCCCTACTCCCAGATTCAATTTAGCCAGGACCTCCTTGTTGCCCTCAGGGTCTTCCCTGAACTCAAAAAGGTCTTCCGCATTTGCTTCCACCATTTCATTTATCTCCCGGGGACTCAAGGCTGCCCCGTCTTCGATCCATTTTAATATTAATTGTTTGCTGGTAACCACCTCCGTCCCGGAGATATCCAGGGTGACCTGCCTGCCTAAAAAATCCCCCTCTTCCAGGTCGTCCAGGTTCAGATAGCGGTCCTCTTCCCAGGTTAAAACCAGCAGGGGTTTGGGCCCGTCAAACTCTTTCCAGTCCTCATTTTCATGAATCTCTTTCCCAACATCCAGCAGAGCCGCAAACAGATGGTCGTAGCTCCCGGTAATTTCGTCAATATTTTCCCTGTCGCCATCCATTACTTTTTCCACATACTCATTAACCACGTCGGCCATAGAGTAATCACTTTGCAGGTACCATTGGTAAAACATGGCGGCCATGTAGAGCAGCTCTTCGGTATCTTCACCGGTTATCAGATGAGTCTCCACCCCCTGGTGTTCCTGCACCTGCATGCCGGTGATGGCAAATGCCTCGCTATCCTTCATCAAAATCTCGGTGCTTCTGTCAATATCCTTCTTGGTGGAGATCCGGAAATTCAGGTCAGTTCTGGCATAGCCCGTACCGGCAGTCTGGCGGGTTCTCACGGCCTGGATGCCCACCATATCTTTATGGCCATCCCCGGTGAAGTCATAGAAGCTGGTGTGCTGGCCGTGGACGCCATCAATCTCCCTGTTGTCCGGGATCTGGTAGATTCTGTCTTGCCAGCCCTCGCCGCCGTAAACATCCAGCACGACGAACATGCGCCCCGAGCGGTCGGTAAACATGAGGTCGTCATTGCCGTCCTTGTTGATATCGTGAATATCCACAGAAAGGCCTTTTTCCAGGTTTCTGAACCAGCTGCGCTGACTCTGATCGGTGGTGTCGGCGGGCAGGTCGTCAATTAAAACCTCGGTCTGTTTAATGTTGTGTCCTACTATGCCGCCACTTCCACCTTGTTCGCTGTGGTCCAGCATTAACGCAATTTCGTTTTTGCCGGTGTCCTGGTTATACATCTCGTAAAGATAAAAAACTGTGCCGTAGGCAGTATAGCTTCTGTCGGGAATGTACTTGAAGGCGGCATCCCTGATGTAGCTGTACTTGCGGGGCTGGGGCCAATGCCACCAAAAAGAATCACCGAACCGGGAATTCCGCTCCTCTGCAAAAAAACCGTGATTTTCGATGTTGAATTCCTTGCGTGGCCCGGGGCTAAAATGGTTGGCTGTGACCTCCACTGAGTTGTCGGCGTCATTAACAGTATAGTAAGCTGTATTTCGGACACCCCGGTCCCGGTTGACAATGAACTTGGCGTTATGAACCCGGGTCAGGTCGGAATGGGGATCGGGTTCAATTCTCTTCTTCTGGTCTATCCATTCAAACTCATGAACAAATGAAGGGGTGCCTACATCGCCTGCCCGGTAAACATAAAGGTCTTCATCAAATTCCAGGTTATAATAGACCTTTTCATACACCTTGTTATTCTCCACCCAGTAAACGAACAGGTCGGGTTTGCCACTTTCACTATAACTGGCGATGTCGCTGCCTAAGTATTCCCGGTTATTGCGGGCATCGAAATCTTCCAGGACAATATCCCGCCATTCTTCCCGGTCTTCCCACTCTATCACACGCCCGAAGAATCCTTGTGAAAAGTCAAAGACCGGAACCTGGAATTGCTGCAGGGACTGAACCCGGGCAAAAGGCTCCCACCGGCTGGTGACGGTATGTGTCTGGCCCACCATGAGCCAGCTCAGGCGCACTTCCAGTTCTATTTCATATTTTTCGCCCTGGGGGGTGCCGTGTTCCGCCGGGAAGTGGATATTCCCCTCCAGGGCCACCGGCTGGTAATCATGTTCCACGTACTGCAGGGGAATGTAAAGCTGGTCCTGAAAAAGCAGGTAGCCCCATTCTTCCAGCACTTCTTCATCGGGGTATTCTTCCATATCCACTTCCAGCATGGGGACGATGTGAACATTGTCCTCGGTGGCATCGAAGTTGGTCATCTGCCCCCGGGTGTCCACCGGCCAGGTCATGACCCGGCTGTTACGGAGCAGGCTTTCCATATCCGCCGGCTGCACCTGCAGCCTCAAATCAGCAGCTTTACCGGAGGTGGTCAGGTTGATCTGCTGGCTTTCCGCCGGCTCGAGATGGGAAAAAGGCGACAGGTCGACAGCGTTGGGGACCCGGTCGCCGTCAATGTCCTCGTCCTGTATATCCGGAATGCCGTCCCCATCCATGTCCTCGTCCAGCATGTCGGCGGTGATGTTGATGTCTTCGTTGCCTTTGGTCAGGGCATAAAAGTCGGAGATGCCGATGCCGTTGGTATCATACTTCAAGGGGTCCAGGCTGTTTTCCAGCTTGAACTTGTCGCTCAAGCCGTCACCGATGGTGTCTTCCAGCTCCGGATCCAGGCCGAGCATGCGTTTTAACTGGTCGGGAAGGCCATCGTCATTGCTGTCGGTATCGTCGTCAATGATAGCTTTCAAGGCCTCCAGGTCCACTACCGTAGAACTGTTGGTGAGATTGTCCCCATGGGGACCGTTAGGCTCCGCAAAAGCTCTTTCATGTAGCAATTCCAGCGGTATTAAACCTGTAATCATTATAAGTATTAGCAGTATACTTAACAACGGTTTAAATTTTCTCATGAACAGTAAACCTCCTGATAAACTATTCTGAATTCCCATAATTATAATAATTATATTGTTTTACAGCTAATACTACAATGTGCTAAAGGACAGTTCCGTGAACAATTAAGTACAGTCTTCTAATATCCGGACAAATCGTTTATTATGGCGCCTGCCTCCCCAACTGAAAAATTGTACAAAAAAAAGAACAGCCTATTACTATCAACGACTGTACTTTTAGACATTAACAATGACACATATGCAATCAGTTCCTGTCGCCGTTAAAACCCATCCGGGCGGCATAGGCAATTACCTGGGCCCTGCTTTTCATATGCAACAGTTCAATGATTTTTCCCATGTGGTATTTAACTGTGCGCTCTGTAAGTCCCAGAGCCTTACCTGTCTCTTTATAGGTCATCCCTTTCGCTACTAATTCAAGAACCTCCATCTGCCGGTCGGTAAGCCGGGTCAGTTTCGCTTCTTTTATTTTATTAAACATGGGTTTGTTTTCTTCGGTGCTTTTTCGCCTGAACTCACGAAAAAGCTTGGCCGCCAGCTCCGGTGACAGTGGTACCTCTCCCCGGTGCAGCCCCGTAATCATATTAACCAGCTCTGTATCGTTGAGATTTTTAAGCAGATACCCGGAGGCTCCCAGTTTTATTGCTTCAAAAAGGTGTTCATCATCCTCCGACGTGGTCAGCATAACAACTTTAATCTCAGGCATTTCGGCCTTTATCAGCTTCAAAACATCAATTCCGCTGTATTCAGGCATGATAATATCCAGCAAAATGATCTCCGGCTTTAGTTCACGGGCTTTTTTTAATGCTTCCTGCGCATCAATCGCGATACCCACTACATCAATATCCCGGGTTTCCAGCAAATACTTAAGCCCTTTGGCAAAGAGCGGGTGGTCGTCAACCAGCAAAACTTTCAGTGACATGCTTATCATCTCCTTCTGTGAGAGGTAAACATAATATAATAGTGCACCCCTTTCCCGGAACAGATTCGATCTGGAGCTGGGCGCCAATCTCTTCGGCCCGTTCCTGCATAATGGCAAGCCCGTATTTCCTGCTTTCTTCTTTATTTACCGTCAGGCAATCAAACCCTTTTCCATCGTCCTTCACTTTTAAATGCAACTCTTTCTCAGAAGCCGTAAAGGAAATTTGCACGTTTTCAGCTTCAGAGTGCTTGCGGATATTGTTAAGGGCTTCTTTGAGAATAAATAAAATGTTAATCTTAATGTTAAGGTATAATGTCTCTGGTGTATCTTTAGGCGAAATATCCAAAATAACGCTTATACCGGTCTGTTTTTCAAACTGTTCAACCTCTCTGACTAATGCTCCCCCGAAATCCTTCTCTATCAATGCCGAAAATCTGCTCTGTTGGATATATTCACGGATATCTCTATGTGCTGCCTGAGTTGCCTCAATTAACTCCGATACTTTGTCTGACGCTATATCTACATGGGCTTTCTTAAGTTCATTTCTAATTCCTTGTGCCTGAACATTTAAAAAACCCATTACCTGTCCCAAATTATCATGCAAATCCCTGGATAATCTTTCTCTTTCTTCAGATATGGTAAGTTGCCTGCTTTGTTCCAGAATGTGAAGTTGGGCATTTCTGATTTCTGTAACATCTCGTATAAGAATAACACTACCTGTCCGTGTATTAAGTTTATTATATATAGGGAGTAATTGCACCTCATAATAGCATTCACTGCCTTTTTGTTTAGAAAACACTTTATATTCCATGTTTTTTCCTTGCCACAGCGCCTCAGAGACATCTCCAAAAACCGACATTGCTTCCTGAAGCGGAAGACCTATAATGGCTTTCTTCTCTTTCTCAAGCTGTTCCTGAGCCAGGATATTAGCATCTACGACAATACCATTATTATCTATAACTATCATACCTATATTAAAATTATCCACTGCCACATCCCGGGCAACAGGAATAACTGCAAAAAGCTGATACCGGAAAAGGCCCACGGCAGCAATAATACCTGATAATCCCAGGAAAACAGGGGTAATATCAAATCCTTTAACAGGTGACATCGATAATCCGTATAAAATGTTTGGAATAATGCTTATAATAGGGCTTACAAAAAGTGCAACCGCCTGCATACGGTAGATAGATCTGTGTATAAAAGCCGCTCTTGCAATAATCAAAATATATATTATTACAATTGTATACCCATAAATCAGATGCAGCCAAAAAAACGGTCCATATGATTTTTCAATGACCGGAAAACTTCCGCTATAATCAAGGGCAAAATCATACCTGATAAGCCCGTGTGATTGATCTGTCCAGACGAGAAGGATAATAATAGCCGGAATAATGAAAAGCGGGAGTATTCGGGACGGACGGGTCCATTCTTTTGCCCCCGTAAATTGCAGAACCATATAGAGCCAGAATATATTCATAGTAGTATAGGAAAAATACTGCATATTGGCCCAGAATAGCTTTGTGGAAAGGTCCGTTCCGGCCATCTCAAGGCCATTGGCAAAAGTCCAGAAGGCAAAATTCAGCATGCACAAGCCAAACGCTTTTGAACCTGTTACTTTCCGGTAACGCAGGGAAAAGAATGCTAAAAACAGCAGTATTGCAAGTGATATCCCCAGTAACCAAAGGTAAGGTATATACTGAAATTGCAAATTGTTGTTCCTTCCTTTCTTTTCTTTTCTTTTTTTTCAGGGTTCAGCTTTTATTTTTGTTTGGTTAACTTTATTATATCATTTGTCATTCATTCTTTTGCAGGATTTTACAACTACATTAGTAGCGGGAGTACCATTGCCATATGCGGCGGGCTTCTTCTAAGTCAACGTCTGTTACTGCAAAGGTTTTTCCCTGGGGGGAGGAAAGGACCGA
>SL_8KL_010_SEDDRAFT_10001489_pt1 | contig 20291 bp, 18 predicted proteins | sample SodLakKL_010_SED_4_FD_11160 | JGI IMG/M metagenome (IMG submission 11160)
CAGCCGCAGCAAAACAAGAAAATGTAAGCGAAAACCTGGCCCTGGGAAAAGCCTTACTACAAAACGGTATGGCCATCAACCGGGAAAACTTGGTGGAGCTTTATGAGCACCAGCAAAACTTTGACAGCATCAAACAAGGGCTCCAAAATATGCGAGGCGGCGCGATAAATATGGAACGACTGATGTCCTTGGAACTTGGTGAAGCTCGCAGTATCTTAGAGAGCGCCAGTCTAGCTACAGGCGGAAGTCTAGCAACGGGAGGAAGTCTTGCAACCGGCGAAAATGCAACAGACGCTATCAACGCTGCAAATAACACCGCTCAGACCGCTCTCAATGGTGGCATCAACCGCTTAATGCTGATGGACACTTTAAAAAACATTGATCTAACTACCATGAGTTTTCATAAAGAAAATCAACTGCAGGAGACCTTAGAGGCCCTTAAAATCAGTCAGGATTTTATGGACGGGAAAATCACCGGTCAAGCCTTCCGGGAAGCTTTACAATCCATAGATATTCCAACGGAGAACTTAAACTTGGCACTGAAAAACTCCTTAAACAATCAAAAGGGGAACAACGGAAACCAGTCGGCGATGAACGAAATCGGTGTGAAAGCTCTGGAAAACCGCATCATCAACATATTGGATAAACTCAGTCCCGAATTTATGAAACACATGGAAAAAGAAGGCCTTGAGCCTGGGAAAATGGAGATGGCGGACTTAAATAAAGCTCTACAGGACTTTGCCAAAGAAAACAAACAAAATCTTTCCTATCAAAAGATCAACGATATGGTGGATGCCTTAAAAGAGGGGCTGCCCAACAATTCTTCCAAAGAGGAGGGACTCCTTTCACTGATGGTGAAAAATCAGGTGCCCATGAATTTAAAAGAGGCCTATCAAATGACCTCCTTTCTAAACAACAAAGGACAAATCGGTGCAGAAATGAAGGGTTTTGTGGATACCCTGGAGCGAGAGATCCTGCTTCGGGAAGGTCAAGGGGTTTTCTCCAAAGAGATGCGGGATTTACTGCAGGAAGGTAGAGCCCTCCTTAGCGACATGGCCGGTGCCGTGAAAAACGGAAATATGCAACAGCAAAAACCTTATCAAAGCTTTGCGAACTTTATGGAAAAGATGGAATCTCAGCGGGAAAACATGGACCGAGGGACCCTAACGGCTCTTCGGGAATCCGGCGAGCGGGTACTATCAGCCATTGAAACCCAGTCCAATGTTAATCGGCAAGATACGCTACTGCAACTTCCCATGATGTTCGGGGGAGAGATGAAAAATCTGCAGATGTATGTGATGCAGGATGAGAAAAAGACGAAAAAGATTGATCCGAAAGATATGTCCATCCTTCTTAATTTCGATACGAATAATCTTGGTAACGTGAATATGTATCTCGGTGTAAAGTACAAAAACGTGGTGATGAAAGTCGGGACTGAAAAGGATGAAAATCAGCAGGTGATTGAAAACTACCGGGAAAAGCTGGAAGAGCTTTTGGGAGAAATCGGTTATCAGCTAAAAGAGTTAACCTTTAAAGTGGACGAAGGAATTCATACCTTATCCATGGCCCATGAGATCAAGGATCTGGACAAGAACAAGCGGGGTCTTTTGGATATGAAAGTATAGGGTGATACGATGGATAAGAAGAAAAAACTAAAACGAGCCGTAGCATTGAAATATGATGTGCAAAGACATGACGTCCCGCGAATTACCGCCAGGGGCAAGGGCGTTACAGCGGAGAATATGATCAAACGAGGGGAAAAAGAAGGGGTCTCCATCTACGAAGACGAAAGGCTGGTGAAGAAATTGATCGAATATGAAGTGGGTACCGATATCCCGCCGGAGCTATACGAGATTGTGGCACAGGTTTTGGTGTTCGTGGAAAGTGTGGATGAGAATCAGGTGAAGGCGGCGAAGAAGTAAGTGAAATCATCTAGTGCCAAATAAAACAACCAATTTGCATCGAGATCAAGTATATTACGTCGAGTAGAATCAAGCAAAAAACATTTTCTGAAATGTACCACAGAAATAGTGGAAAGAATATAAAAATCCTATAAAAACTCTAAAGACTGAAGGGAATTAGGACGATAGAATAACTAGACAAATAAAAGACAATAAAAGGACCAATAACAAAGTGTAAATGTAAAATGCAAAGTGGAAAATGAAAATGGCAAAATCAAACGCAAGGATGCGGATGAAAAAATATGACGGAGCATAATTTAAAACACAGGAGGAAATGTTATGCGAATTAATCACAATATCCCGGCACTCAATGCTCACAGACAGTTAAACCAAACCAACCGAAACCTGGGTGGCGTATTAGAGAGATTATCTTCAGGAAAAAGAATCAACAAAGCCGCTGATGACGCAGCAGGAATGGCGATTTCAGAGAAAATGAAAGCTCAGGTACGAGGACTTCGAAAGGCTTCACAAAACACGTTAGACGGAATTTCTTTAATTCAAACTGCAGAAGGTGCCATGAACGAAGTGCATTCTATGCTACAGCGGATGCGAGAGCTTGCGGTGCAGTCTGCAAATGGTACTTCAACGAATGATGATCGGAAAGCGATTCAAGAGGAGGTAAACCAGTTAACTTCAGAAATCAATCGGATTGCTAATGGCACGGAGTTTAATACGAGAAATTTATTAAGAGGTAATGAAGCGCCAAATTCGAATACTACCGTACATAGAATGAGTACAGGAAGTGCAGCAATAATTTCTGGGGGGTTTGATATTCCGAATGATGGTTTACAAGGGGATTTGAATATAACAATAGATGGAGAGTTTAGGGTTGTATCACTAAGTAGTGTAACAGGTGATAATGATGCTGAAAAAGAAGCGAAACTTAGAGATGCTATCAACTCTGCCATTGATGGACTTGGCAAGATTATACCTACTGATGATGGTACTGATGAAGGCTATGAGTTAAAAACACATTCTATAGGAGGAAGAAGTAGTATTCTTATTGAAGGTTCACCGGATGTTTTAGATGCTTTAGGCCTTACGCAAGATTCTCCTGGAGTAGAATCGCCTGAAATGGGTGGAGCAGAAAAAGATACTGAAAAAGCCGAAGGAACAATTTTATTTGATAAAGTTCCTGAAGCGGGATCTTCCATTATAATAGGTAGTGATAGAGTGGATTTTTACGACAGCAGCATGGGGCCCTATACAGGCTCAAATAGATCAATAAATACCGAAGGTTTAGACACTGTAGATGATGTAGTTGGAAGGCTTGAAGGACTCAGTTTTACAGGGGTAAAAAGCATTGTTGCTGATGATAAACTTACTGACGTCGATGGTTATGCGAGGGTTACTATTACATCCGAGGCTGATGGATTTGCCGGCCAATCTATTTTCCTGGAAGGTACCCCGGAGGAATTTGTTACAAACTTACAAGTGGGTCCAAATCAAGGACAAGGATTTAGATTATCCGTAGGAAATATTAGAGCGGAAAAGATGAGAATCAGTGCAACATCACCTGATCAGAATACCGGTGTAAAGGGAGCTTCTTTTAGAGGTATTAGAGAAGTAACTGACGGATTATCTTCAGAAACTTCGGAGTATGCTTTAGATGTTTCAACAGAAGAAACAGCGACATCTGCTATAACAGTATACGACAGGGCTATCAATCATGTGGCCGAACTACGTGGAGCACTCGGCGCAATCCAAAACCGACTGGAATACACCGCAGCAAACCTGGACAACACCACAGAAAACTTAACCGCAGCCCTATCTCGAATTGAAGACGCGGATATGGCATTGGAGATGTCCGAGTACACTAAACTGAACATCTTAAACCAAGCAGGAACAGCCATGCTTGCGCAAGCCAACCAAATGCCACAGTCTGTACTACAACTACTGGGCGGTTAATGGCTTTTAATTAAAATCAATATGCCAATCACTTAAGCGACGCAGAAGAAGCCCCCTAAATTCTTCTGTGTCCCTATTTTGTATACTTTTTAAAGGTTTCATATACTTTAGTTTAGGGTGATGTATTTTAATGTGAGTATGATTAGATAAAAGTTGAAGGAAAACCTAGGAGGGTTATAATGGAGCGGGAATATTTATCGAACAAAATTGCAAATGCCAATGAGGCCCAGCTTGTGGCAGTGCTTTATGAGGCCGCGATGATGAACTTGGAAGCGGCGGTATATGCCGTTGAAAAATCCAATGAAGAATTAGTAATGGAAAAGGTGGAAAAAGCCAGAGATATTATTGCAGAGTTAAACGCTACGACGCAAGGGGACTCCAAAATCGCGATGGACACCCGCAGCTTATATGTATATGTAAATAAAATCATCACCCAGGGAAAAACGGAGAAGGCTCCGGAGAAGCTGTTAGAAGGCATCAAAGTATTAAAGCCTCTGTATGAAGCTTGGGTGGAACTAGGTGAAAAGCAGGACGCCGAAGGTATTGAAAAGGAAGAAGCCACCCCGAACTTAAAGAAAAAGCGACAAATTGTGGCGGGAATGACCTATGGTAAAGGAAATCTTACGGATCATGTGATGAATGACAACGACGGACTTGGCAGAGGATAACCCCCAATCCATCAGAGCTACTATGATCATAGAATAGGTATTACTGAAAAACCGGATGGATCGGATGAAAAATAATTGGGTTTAATCGAATAATGAAGTGGGTAAGTATACTATGGTAAAATAAATTCTGCGGGAGGTCTCTATGGTAAAGAACTATATGGAAATTTTGGTCGAGGAGCATTTATCCGGAGTAATAAAAGATCAGGAGCACATCCAAAGTTGTAAAAAATGCCAGGAAGATGTACAGGCCATTGCACTGAGTAATCTAAAACCTATGTATGTAGTAACGGAAAAGGGCAGTTTATATGCGAAGCTTAATGAGTTCAGTCTGCAGTTTAAATCCGATGTGTTAAGAGAACTGATTCGCGCTGTGGAAAAAGTATCGGAAAAACCCCAACATGAAGATTTGTAAATTAAAGCCTTTAACTATCCACGTCTGAAGTCGCCGGGTTTCTCGGTTGTATAAATAAGAAGTACAGTACGCACTTTCAATTCGGGTAAATTCCCCGTTCTTGTCAGTGCTTTTTTTATGTTATAATATTTTTAGTATATGTTTATAAGGAGGAAAATGAATGGATGTTGTAAAGGTACTAACCAAAGAGTTCAACTTAAAGGAAAGTCAGGTGAAAAAAACCCTGGAACTGATTGATGAAGGGAATACCATCCCCTTTATTGCCCGTTACCGAAAGGAGATGACCGGAGGCCTCAGTGATGAGGTTCTTAGAGATTTATCCGAGCGGTTAATTTACCTTCGAAATCTCTACGGCAGAAAAGACGAAGTAAAGCGCCTAATCGAGGAGCAGGGAAATCTTACGGAAGAAATCGCCAAAAGCATTGAGACAGCCAAAAGTCTGCAAGAGGTGGAGGATATTTACCGGCCCTTTAAACCGAAACGACGAACCAGGGCCACCAAGGCCAAGGAGAAAGGATTAGAACCACTGGCGAAGTTGATTTATGACCAGGAAAAAGAACAAGGGAGCTTAGAGGCCCTGGCGGCGGAGTATCTTGATGAAGAAAAGGAAGTACATACCACCGAGGATGCCTTGGAAGGGGCTTCCGATATTATCGCCGAGTGGGTTTCCGACAATCCGAAGCATCGTAAAAAAATTCGGGATCTGACCTTTAAAGAAGGGGTAATGGAGTCTAAGGCCGCGAAGAAAGAGGATTCCGTCTACGAAATGTACTATGAGTATGCAGAGACCATCAAAACCCTGCCCCCCCACCGGGTGCTGGCCATGAACCGGGGAGAAAAGGAAGAGTTTTTAAAAGTAAATGTGCGAATGGATACGGAAAAAATTCTTCGGTATTTAGAGCAGTTCGAGATTAACAATCCGAAATCCATCGGTTACGATTTACTGAAAGCCGCCATTGAAGACAGTTATAAACGATTGATCGAACCCTCTATTGAGCGGGAAATTCGAAGCGACCTTACGGAAACCGCCGAGGAAAAGGCGATCAAAGTCTTTGGAGAAAACCTCAAAGCCTTACTGCTGCAGCCGCCGATTTCCGGAAAAGTGGTTATGGGATACGATCCCGCCTTTCGAACGGGATGTAAGGTTGCCGTCGTGGACGATACGGGAAAACTTTTGGAGTATCAGACTCTATACCCCACCGCTCCCCAAAATAAAGTGGAGCCGGCGAAAAAGGTTATGAAAGAGATGATTAAAAAACATAATATTGAAATTATTGCCATTGGAAACGGTACCGCTTCTCGGGAATCGGAACAGATTGTAGCGGACATGATCAGTGAGATCGATGAGAAAGTGTATTATATGATCGTAAATGAAGCGGGAGCCTCCGTGTACTCCGCGTCAAAAATTGCCCAGGGAGAATACCCGGATATTGATGTGTCCATCCGTGGAGCCATATCCATTGCAAGAAGAGTACAGGACCCCTTGGCGGAGCTGGTTAAAATTGATCCGAAACATATCGGTGTGGGCCAGTATCAGCATGATGTGAATCAAAAGCGAATGGACGACGCCCTAAAAGGTGTCGTGGAGGACGCGGTAAACGCCGTAGGCGTGGATTTAAATACCGCCTCGGCATCCCTACTGGAGTATATTTCCGGGATATCCAAAGCCGTGGCGAAAAATATTGCGGCTTACCGGGAGGAAAACGGACGGTTTACCGACCGGAAGCAGCTAAAGAAAGTCGCAAGACTTGGACCCCAGGCCTTTGTCCAATCCGCCGGGTTCCTTCGGATCTATAACGGAAAAAATCCCCTGGATCGTACTTCGGTTCACCCGGAGTCGTATAAAGCCGCAGAAGGCCTTCTGGACGCCCTGGGCTACTCCTGGAAAAAAGGAGAAATGAAAGCCTTCAGTGATATCAAAGAGCGACTGAAAACCAAGGACAAAAAAGCCTTGGCCGGGGAGCTGGAAATCGGTCTCCCAACCCTGGAGGATATCGCCGATGAACTGCAAAAACCGGGACGGGACCCAAGAGAAGACATTCAAAAGCCCATCCTGAAAACCGATGTGTTAAAGCTTGAGGATTTAGAGCAGGATATGGTGCTCACCGGTACCGTACGAAACGTCATCGACTTCGGCGCCTTTGTGGATATCGGTCTGAAAAATGACGGCCTGGTCCATATCTCCAAGCTCAGCAACAAATACGTTAAAAACCCCATGGACGTGGTATCCGTAGGAGACATCGTAAAGGTCAAAGTCGTAGACATCGACTTAAAGCGCGGCCGAGTGGGCCTTAGCATGAAGGACGTGGATTAACACAAAGGGGACGGAGGTTTTTGTGTCACAATGCCTTCTGCCAAAGCTTTAGAATCCTGGGGGAATGCAGATACTTAACTGAGGACGGAAGCTAGGAAAAGATTAAGACTGAGGAGAAGATCAAGATGGAAGAGAATATACGAAATCAGGAGAATTCCATAAATCCCGAGGCGGTAAAAAAAGTACGAAGCTATCGATGGGCAATTTGGGGAATCTTGGTTCTTGCCTATGTTGTGGTGTTTTTCCACCGACTGGCGGCAGGGGTCGTGCGGCAGGACCTGGTGGAGAGTTTTGGAATTACGGGAACAACCTTTGCTAACATCTCCGGGACGTATTTTTACGCCTATTTACTGATGCAGATTCCCTCGGGGATCCTGGCGGACTCACTGGGTGCTCGAAAAACCGTGACCGTGGGAATGCTTTTTGCAGGGGTCGGTTCAGTGATTTTCGGCTTAGCTCCAACGGTAGCGCTTTTGTATGTGGGAAGACTGTTGGTTGGACTTGGGGTTTCCGTGGTTTTTATAGCGGTACTGAAGGTGCTTGGGGAATGGTACTATGACCGTGAATTTGGAACCATGTCCGGCCTGACCACTTTTGTAGGCAACATGGGCGGGGTGATTGCTCAAACCCCCCTGGCGCTACTGGTCGCTTACTTTACCTGGCGAAGTACTTTTGTGGCCATCGGTATCCTAACCCTGGGTATAGCCGTACTCTCATATATCATCGTTCGAAACACTCCGAAGGATATGGGACTGCCATCGATTAAAGATATCGAGCGGGAGGCGGACCAAAAAGAAGATAATGATAGAGAAGAGGATAGCGAGAATGGTAAAAAGGAGCGCTCACAGATTGCTGTAACCGTGGAAACAAATCAGCGGGAAATCCAGCGCCCAACGATTCTTAAGGGACTGCTGGGAGCCTTGAAAAATTGGCGGACCTGGCCGGCTTTTATCGGATTCACCGGTTTTTTCGGATCATTTATCGTCTTAACGGGAACCTGGGGACAAAGCTACCTGGTTGATGTATACGGAATGGACTCTGCGTCAGCGCCGAACTACTTAACCGCAGCGGTGTTTGGACTGGCCATTGGAGGGATTGTCATTGGAAAAATTTCCGATAAAATAAAGTATCGAAAATTGCCGATGATGATTTTTGCAGGAGTTTATCTTTTGACTTGGGGAATCATTGTTTTTACTGACGGAGGCATGCCTCCTGTGGAAATTCTCTTTCCCTTATATTTCATACTGGGCTTTAGCTGCGCCGCTTTTATCTTGGGTTGGGCCTGCGCGAAAGAGGTCAATCATCCCGCCCTTGCAGGTATTGCCATGAGTATTGTAAACATCGGCGGTTTTCTTGGCGGTGCCGTGCTTCCCACCATGATCGGAAATGTATTTGATACCTATGTGGGCATCTGGTCATACCAAGAGATCTATCAACGGGCTTTTCTATACTGTTTTATTGCAGTGGCCATCGGATTTATCGCAACGTTTTTCGTTAAAGAAACCCGTTGTAGAAATATCTATTTTGATTAATACAAAGAGCAACACAAAGGGGACGGAGGTTTTTGTGCTATCATGACACAAAAACCTCCGTCCCCTTTGTGTTGCTTTAATTTACTGCTTTTCCGCTATATCACTTTTGCAAAAGCGTAGGAGGGCCGGCTTAAACCATCTGGAAAATACCCCGATCAGCTTTCCGACGCCAAGAGCTGCGATTACAGTACCTTCCCTTAGGCCAACTACATTTCCGTAAAAGAAGATCAAAAGAATACCGGCAAGTGAAACACTGGTCACATCAAAGAGTACCTTCACTCTGGAAAAGGGAACTCTGGTTGCCCTTTGCACCGCAAGCACCAAACCTTCAGAAGGCATAGGGATGACATTGGAGGTCAGGTAAAAAAGAATGCCTATGGCGATCAGTATCAGACTGATTCCTAACAAGATCAGCTGTGAAAAGTATCCGGTAGTGGATAAGGGTGCAACAATCGTTGTAGTCAACGTAACAAAAAAGCCGAAAAGACTGGCAATAGCCAGCTGAAAAAGATTTTTCAGCTTGAAGCTTCTTCGAAGCAGGGGAATCTGAAGCAGTACATAAAAAGAGAATACGATGGTACTCATGAGTCCCACATCCTGATTTAGCACCAAACTTAAGGCGAAGGGAAAAGAAGTTACCGGTGAGACACCCAGTCCCGATTTTATTGAAAACGCCACACCTAAGGCCAGTAAAAAGAGGCCGGAGATATAAATAATAAACCGACGAGCCCAGGCCTCGGCACTTACCTTGGGTTCGGTACTTATGGGGAAATCTTTCTTCACTTCATTTTTTGCAACTTTAACCATATAATTTCTTCCTTTCTGGATTCGCAGTTTAACATTGGGAGGACAGGGGAGACAGGGGGGACGGAGTAATTGTCCTTCGATAAAGAGGACAATTACTCCGTCCCCCTGTCCTCCTTGCAGTATTTTTTCTCATCCCATTATAACAGATATCCATGGCAACCGCCAAAAAAATATAACAGGAGGAGTCCGATCTCCCGGTGCTTTTTCAGAGATACTTTGACAATCGAAATAAATTCTTGTAATCATTGGGAAAATCATATAAAATAATTAATATGATGACAAAAGATTTATATAATTCAAAATAAAAGGAGAGATCAATCTATGATTTTCATTAAAAATGCTAAGGTATACACCATGGAAGGACAAATTTTTGAAAAAGGGGACGTACTGGTAAATGACGGTAAAATTCGGGAAGTTGGAGAAAACCTGACGGAACCCGAAGGCGCAACCGTGATTGACGGAGAAGGGAAAATATTAATGCCCGGGATGATCGACGCCCACACGCATTTAGGACTCTTTGAAGACGCCATCGGTTTTGAAGGAAACGACGTGAATGAAATGACGGATCCCTCAACCCCCCACCTGCGAGCAATTGATGGAATCAATCCCATGGATAAGACTTTCAAGGATGCCGTTATGGGAGGCATTACCGCCACGGCTGCAGGCCCGGGAAGTGCCAATGTAATCGGCGGACAGTTTGCCATTATTAAAACCCATGGAGACTACATCGATGATATGATCGTAGAAGAATACAATTCCATGAAAATTGCCTTCGGCGAGAACCCCAAGCGGGTATATGCGGAAAAGAAAACCTCTCCCATGACCCGAATGGCCACAGCCGCCGTTCTTCGAGAAAATCTTTTAAAGACGAAGGCTTATAAAGAGAAAAAGGAAGAGGCGGGAATCGACAAAACGAAATTACCGGCCTTTGATATGAAACTGGAGGCACTGCTACCGGTGCTGGAACGAAAAGTTCCATTAAAAGCCCACGCCCACCGGGCCGATGATATTTTAACCGCTATTCGAATCGCTAAGGAGTTCAACGCAAAAATTACCTTAGAGCACTGCACCGAGGGACATCTGATTGCGGATATTATCAAAAGAGAAGGGCTTAGCGCAGTGGTTGGACCGAGCTTTGGACACAATACCAAGTTTGAGCTGAAAAACAAGACCTTTGCAACCCCGGGCATACTGAACCGGGCGGGAGTAAAAGTGGCGATTATGACCGATCACCCTGTAATTCCTATCGAAAGCCTACCCATGGCTGCGGCGCTAGCGGTGAAGTCCGGAATGGATTCCTTGGAAGCCTTAAAAGCCATTACCATTTATCCTGCGGAAATTTTAGGAATGGAAAGCCGCCTAGGGAGTATCAAAGCCGGAAAAGATGCGGACTTGGTACTATGGGATAAGGATCCTTTAGATATTCAGGCGAAGGTCTCCGTAACCATCATTAACGGTGAAGTAGTATACGAGGCTTAAAACGGTAAAACAAGATGTATAAGAAATAAGATTTATGTCAGAAAACTTCTCCGGCGGGAAAATGGGCTGGAGGAGTTTTTTATATTTTCAAACAGTAATAATTATCAAAAAACCCCTTGCATAACTTTCCGCCTTCAGGGTATAATAAAAATGTAACAAAGTTGAATAATGATTTATTCTTCGGGGCAGGGTGAAATTCCCGACCGGCGGTTATAGTCCGCGAATCGATTGATCAATCGATGGAATCGGTGTAAGTCCGATACCGACAGTACAGTCTGGATGGGAGAAGAGGAAGATGTTTTTAGGCTGCTTAACGTCGCCTAACAACTGAAGTCGAACCCAATTCCGAAGAGAGTTTCTCTTCGGTTTTTTTATTATCGACAAACTTCCTGCAGATCCCTCTTTAAAAAATTTAAGGAGGAAACAACAATGGAAAATACTCAAAAGCAAAAAACTTTAGGATTTAAAGCAACCCTATCTTCAACCAACAGCATGGTAAAAATGGCAATTTTAGCGGTAATGGCCTACGTACTGATGATTGTGGACTTTCCACTACCCATTTTTCCCGCATTTTTAAAAATTGATTTAAGTGATGTACCGGCACTGATCGGCGGATTTGCACTGGGCCCTGTAGCAGGAGTAATTATTCAAATGGTAAAGGCGTTTTTACACTTTATGACCAACTCCAGCACCGGCGGGGTGGGAAGTTTCGCGAACTTTTTAGTAGGATCTGCCTTTGTATTCCCTGCAGCTTATATCTATCACAGGAATAAGACCCGAAAAAGTGCCATGATCGGAATCGTTGTGGGAGCTGTCTCCATGGCGGTTGTAGGAGCCATTGCAAATATTTACATTTTAATTCCTTTTTATTCGAACTTTATGCCCATCGATGCCATTGTGCAAATGGGTACCGTGGTAAACTCCAGAATCGTAGATGTACCGACCTTGGTATTATATGGAGTAACTCCCTTTAATCTGATAAAAGGAATCATCATTGGAGCGGTAACGATGCTTCTGTATAAAAACATTGCCCCGTTATTAAAGGGCAAATAGGGACGGAAAGAAATATTGAACCAATATACGGCCTTGAGAAATTCCTGTGGGATTTCTTAGAAAAGCAAAGGAGACAGGTGTCGAACTGGATGAATACCAGAGAGGCGCTGTCTCTTTTTTTTTCGATTGAACACAAGCCGGATCCCCGTCCCGTTGACCGGATTTTTTCCTTCCGGGGGAACCGATGCTCTTCCCGCGAAGGTTCCTTCCTTAAGCCTGCATTTATCTGAAATTTCTCTTGCCTTTCTGAGGAAAGCATCGTAAAATGGAAAAAAAGGTTGTTAAGGAATAGTTTTACTGAAGATCAGCCGAAAAAGGTAAAGGTAAAGGAAAAGGAAAAGGAAAAGGGAGGGAGACCATGTGCGGACGTTATCACTTTGAACCGGGAGATTTTCAGGATATCCTTTCGGTGATCAAAGATGTGGAAGAAAAACTGAAGGCCGGGGAAATGTTTCCCACCAATGAAGCCCCTATCATCCTGGGAGAAGATCAGGCAGATTTTTTTCGCTGGGGTTTTCCGAATTTTCGCAACAAACGGCCCATCATTAATGCCAGATCCGAGACCGTTTCCGAAAAGCCCATGTTTCAAAAGGCCTATCAAAACCAGCGCTGCATCATTCCGACCAGTGGATTCTACGAGTGGGACAGCAAGGATGTGGATGCGAAGGGTCGAAAAAGGAAGTATCTGTTTCAGAGGCCGGAGTCCAACCGTTTATTTTTAGCGGGCATCTGGCGGGTGTTTGATGAAGTACCCAGTTTTGTAATTCTCACCACTCAGGCGAATCCTTCCATCGAGATTCACCACCGAATGCCCCTTATTATCCCCGAAGAATCGGTGTATGACTGGGTAAAGGATAGGAATTATGCCGGGAGGATTATCAATCAGGAAATGCCGGAACTCAAGAAAATACCGGTATAATAAAACATAATGGAGGATGATTTAATGATTTCTTACAAACGATACGACGTCACGGAGGAGATCCCCTTTGCGCAAGGCTTCTTTAAGGGCTGGCCCAATCCGCCCAGTGAGAAAACCCATCGTAAAATTTTAGAGAGAAGTTTCTGCACCTTTGTGGCTGTGGATGAGGAGAAAAATGAGATAGTGGGCTTTATCAATGCCATCAGCGATGGAATTCTTTCCTGTTACATACCTCTGCTTGAAGTAATTGAGGGATACCAAGGCAAACGGGTCGGCCAGGAGTTGGCAAAACATATGTTAAACGAATTGCAGGACTTCTATATGGTGGATCTTACCTGTGATAACGAGAAACAATCTTTTTATGAAGAACTGGGAATGTATAAATCCTTTGGTATGGTGCAACGAAATTTTCATAATCAAAACGGAATCAATCCCGAAAAGTAAAACATAGGCCCCGTGCTAAAAAAGTCTTTTAAAGACCGCTTAGTTCGGGGTTTTTCCACTCCTTCTTTAAAATCTGCAAAAATGTGTTAAAATGTAATGTATTAATACTGTGATTTCAGATGAAAAAGGAGCCGATAGAATGCATCAAATCATTTCAATAAAAGAAAAGGAAAGTACGTTCCGGGCAGAGCTGCAGTTGGATCAAGGGGAACTGGAGGCTCTTGCGGAAAAATTCGGAGAACTTGCAGAAGGGGGAGATATTGTCTGCCTGACGGGAGATCTCGGTGCGGGAAAAACCACCTTCACCAAGGCCTTTGCCCTGGGCATGAATATTGAAGAGCACATCACCAGTCCAACCTTTACGATTATTCAGGAGTATGACGGGAAACTTCCCCTATATCATTTTGATGTTTACCGTATTGACGACCCTTTAGAGCTGGAAGAAATCGGTTACGAGGAGTATTTCTTCGGCAAAGGGGTTACCATTATCGAGTGGGCGGATATGATTAAGGAATTGATTCCCGAGGAGTCTTTATGGATTGAAATTCTAAGAGAAAGTCCCATTACAAGAAAAGTGATCATCAAGGGCCGAAAAATCCTTCATGAAAACTGGTTAAAGGAGTTGAAAGCATGAAGATTTTCGCGTTGGATACCTCATCGAAGATTGCCACCATCGGAATATTGGAAGATGAAAAAGTGTTGTTGGAAAACACATTGAATGATAAAAAAACCCATTCAGAGAACTTGATGCCCATGATCGAGACCGCGTTTAAAAGTGTCGATTTAACCCCGGAGGATATTGATGTTTTCGGTGTAACCATAGGACCGGGAGCCTTTACCGGCCTTCGAATCGGGATCAGTACCATTAAAGGCATGGCCGAGGCCTTTGGAAAGCCCGTGGTGGGTTTATCGGCCTTGGAGGTATTGGCAGCAGGGATCGCACCTACGGACCGGATCATCTGTCCGATTCTGGATGCCCAGCGAAGGCAAGTATATGCCGGGCTATATCAGTACCGAAGAGATCAAAGCATTGATAATCGCCCAAACCGTGAAAGCCATTACAACCCAGAAGATCCGGGAAATTTCCAGAACCCGGGAAACTCTGACAGCAATAAAAAGAATGAAGCGATTGTAACAATGGTAAGAGAGACGGAAGTCATTAAAATTCAGGATTTAATCGAGCTTGCGGCGAAGCTTGAGAGAAAAATTATTTTTGTGGGGGACGGAGTGAGTCTTTATGAAAATATCCTTGAAGAAAGTTTGGGAGATTCCTTCGAAAAAGCTTTTTTCGCCCACCAAATTCCCCGGGCTTCAGTTGTGGGAGAGCTGACCAGAAGAAAGCATCTCGCGGGTAAATCCTACGGGACGGAGGAATTAAAGCCCATTTATCTACGAAAGTCTCAAGCAGAGGTGCAGTTCGATGAGCGGCAAAAATCTCTGGGAAAAGAGGCATCGGCGGAATGAAGGAAGAAAAAGCACCGGAAGTTAGGCTCAGGCAAATGACGCTGGAAGATGTGGACGGTGTCATGGCCATAGAAAAAGCCTCCTTTACCACCCCGTGGAGCCGTGGAGCCTTTATCAAAGAAGTAACGGAAAACAAGCTGGCTTTTTACACGGTGGCGGAAATCGCCGGGGTGATCGTGGGATACGCCGGGGTGTGGCTGATTGTAGATGAAGGACATATCACCAACATCGCCGTGGCACCGGAGTACCGGGGCCGTGAGATCGGAAAAAAAATTCTCGAAGAACTGATTCGGGAACTGAAAAATCGGAAAATCCTTCGAGTAACCCTGGAAGTCCGGGAATCCAACGAAGTGGCCATCGGACTGTATAAGTCTTACGGCTTCATCATTTTAGGGCGAAGGCCGGGATACTACACCGATAATGGGGAAGACGCCCTCATTATGTGGAAAGACATAACCGAAAGGATCTAAGGACATAAGCATTGGTCTTTAGATCTTTTTTACATAGCAGACATTTTTATTTTTTGTTCGTATATAAGGATAAGAAGAGAAAGAGTGAAGGCGAGAGAAGGGCGACAGGGCCACAGAGGGACGAAGACATGGGCGGAGCGGGGATGGGGGACAGGGGGACGGAGTAATTGTCCCCTCCCAAAGGGGACAATTACTCCGTCCCCCTGTCCCCCCCGTCNCCTCCTGTCAATCTCTCTTCTTTAAGNCCTTGTAAGAGGAGGGGATACCGTTTGGAAAACTCTGAAGCAAACAAAATAAATCGAATTTTACAAGGGGATACCCAACTCTACGGTGAGATTATCAGCGCTTATAAAAATGCGGTGTTTTCCCTGTGTTACCGCATGGTGTATCAGAGGCAGGAGGCGGAGGATCTCAGTCAGGAAGTATTTTTAAAGGCTTATCAGAACCTGGATAAATACAATCAAAAGATGAAGTTTTCCACATGGATCCTAAGCATCGGCAGAAATACCTGTATTGATTACTTACGAAAGAAGCGGGGGGAGAGTGTTCCCTTAGAAGAGGGGATCAAAGCCGGAGAGCCCCCCATCAGCGCCGAGGACGCCTACTTATACAAAGAGCAGAAGCGGGAGATTGAACAGGCGATTCAGTCCCTTCCCGAGGAGTACCGGATGTTGATTATTCTCTACCATCAGCAGGGGCAAAGCTATAAAGAAATTGCAGAAATTTTACACATGCCCATGTCCCTGGTAAAGAACCGACTGCATCGGGGACGAAAGATGCTAAAAGAAGAGTTAAGTACCATCATAAAGGAGGGGAGCCCATGGACTGCAGAAGCTGTGAAAAATATATAAATCAATACTTAGACGGAGAGCTGTCGAAAAGGAAAGAAAAAAGGTTTCAAAAGCATCTGACAAAATGCGAAGCCTGCAAAACTGAATTTGATCAATATATGTTTATGAATGATCAGCTGGCCGGTGTAGAAGAACTCTCGATCAGCGGGGGATTTGAGGCCCGGATCCTTTCCCGGCTGCAACCCTATGAAGCTCATATAGTAGAAGAAGAAACTTCTCAGCGGGATCAAGTGAAAGATCTGATTCTGATTTTCGCTTACTTTTTAACCCTGTTCGTGGTTCTAAACGTTCTTCGAAACGCAGTTTTCCTGAATGTGGACTGGATTTCCGGAATTATGGTTACGGGACGGGTGTTTCGGGAAGTATTTGACGGAATGATTGTCAGCGGCATATTTTCATTGTTTGTGGTTTATCCCCTTCGAATTTTCCATTGGACCAGGGTAAACCTGAGCCAAATGTCCTTGGAAGGCCGTATGGTATACTTCCTGGTGATTATGAATCTTTTATTGATCATAACCTTCAGCCAGATCATGCTTAAAAAGTTGGCAAAGGGGCGGGGGAAAGAGAATGAGGGGAAAGCATCCTAATCGATCAAAGCGAGCACTATAATCAAATTGATTAAACTGATTAAACTGATTATATGAGTAGCAGGCACTAAAATGAATCCGGGGGTCAGGCCCTTAAAAAGCTTAGTAATCATATAAAATTACAAAAAAAGGGGGATTTGAAGATGAAATTCAATGTTCAGTATGAAAAAATCGATAAAATAAATGCTAAAAAGTTAAATAACCGATCTAATCGGAATCGAAGCGGATTGAGCGGGAAGCCAGGTTTGTTCAGCAGGGTTGGGTTAATCACTGTAATGATCATTCTGCTGCTTAGCAGCGTGACTTTCGCCTCCACGGGAATGCAACGGGGAGATATTGTGCGCTTTTTCAATTCCGCAGACGTTGCCGAGGGAGAAATTATTGATGGGGACGTAGTAAGTATTATCGGAGGCGCGAACATTGACGGCGAGGTTCGGGGAGATGTGGTAACGATCATCGGAAATACCCGGATTTCGGATACGGCTTTGGTAGACGGTGATGTGGTAAACATTATCGGGAATGTGGAAAACTTCGGAGGCAGCAACAGTGTCATCAATATCATCGGATCATTGGCCCTTGGGGGAAATATTTACGGCGATGTGGTCCAAATCATTGGGAATACAGAGTTAAGCTCGGGGACTTTGATCCATGGAGATTTGGTGAGTTTTCTCGGAGGTTTGGATAATCAAAACGGACAGATTCTAGGCCAGGAAATCACGGTGATCAGCTTTCTTCCGGATTTCTTAAATCGACTGCTTCCCGGTGAATATCCGCCGTTGCCAATTATTTTAATATTGGTTATAATGTTCTCTGTACTGACCCATGTTTTCGCTTTCATCTTCGGGGCGATTATTGTAACGATTTTTTCCGATCAGTTTACATCCATGTCGGAGAGTGTTAAAGTAGACCCCGGCAGGAAGCTCGGGATGGGGGTTCTGTTGTATTTGGTACTGCAGATGGCCATTGTCACCGTAGCCATTACCATTATCGGCATTCCGCTGTTGCTGTTTATCATCCCCCTTTCAATTTTCATTCAGTTCGCAGGTAATCTGATCGTAAAGATCGCCATCGGACGGAAGATGGCAAAGAACTTTGATCGGGAATACGGATTGATCGGCGAGTTGCTTATCGGAACACTGATTTATATGCTGCTGGATATACTAGTGGCGGGAAAACCCATAACCTTTGTTATGAAATTCTTCGGAATGGGAGAACTGGCTGCTCGAGCCCTGGATCGTAAAGAACCGGCAAGGGTGCAGCAACCCCAGGAGTAGCAGGTATAGTGAAAAAGGATTTAAGTTGAAAAAGCAAAGAGAAATAATATAAAAAAATATACGAACGGCGAAGTTAGGATGGATGATCATGAAAAATAAAAATACCATAACCTTAGCCATTGAAACCAGCTGTGATGAAACCTCAGTGGCGGTCCTGGAAAACGGACGGTGGGTACTTTCGAACATTATCTCTTCTCAAATTGATATTCATAAACGATTTGGGGGAGTGGTGCCGGAAGTGGCCTCGAGAAAGCATATTGAAAGCATCAGTTACGTGGTCAAAGAGGCCCTGGAAGAGGCGGGAAAGACCTTTGACGACATTGACCATGTAGGCGTTACCTACGGTCCCGGTTTGGTAGGGGCTCTGCTGGTAGGCCTCAGCTACGCTAAAGGACTGGCCTTTGCCCGGGGGATTCCCCTCAACGGTGTCAATCATATTGAAGGGCATATCTATGCAAATTTTATAGAGGATAAAGAGTTAGAGCCTCCATTTATCTCCCTGATTGTATCCGGGGGCCATAGTCATCTGGTCTATGTAAAGGATTACGGGGTTTATGAAGTGCTGGGTAAAACCCGGGACGATGCGGCGGGAGAGGCCTTTGATAAAATTGCCAGAGCCTTGGATCTCGGCTATCCCGGCGGTCCGGAAATTGATCGGCTGGCCTTCAACGGGGATCCGAAGGCCCTGGACTTTCCCAGAGCCTACCTGGAAGAGGGAACCTACGACTTTAGTTTCAGCGGACTGAAATCCGCGGCTCTGAATTATATCAATCAACAGAAAATGAAAAAGCAGGAGATTCCCTTAGAGGATATGGCTGCAAGTTATCAACAGGCGATTATTGAAGTTTTAGTGGAAAAGTCCATTCGCTGTGCAAAAGAGAAAAACATGGAAAAAATTGTACTTGCGGGAGGGGTTGCGGCAAACCGAGGTCTCAGGGCCCTGCTAAAAAGAAGATGTGAGGAAGAGGGCATTAAGGTGCAGTACCCGTCCCTTACCCTATGCACCGACAACGCCGCCATGATCGGAAGTGTAGCGTACTATCAGTACATCAAAGGGGACCATTCCTCCCTTAGCTTAAATGGGGTTCCAAATCTAAAAATAGTAAAATAGCACTAATTTTCCCTTGAAGAGTATTAATTGAAAATATCCTCTTCAGGGGCTTTTTTTGATTATAATAACAGGTTATGTAAACGGAACACCTCAAAAAAAGGAAACCTACATTCGTTTACTTAAAATTTTTGTGGAAATATAAAAAATACAAAAGAAATAGATATTAACAAATGGTTAGGGCGAATTTCTGTGGATAGTGTGGATGAAATATGTATAACTCTGATATAGGCAATAGGGACTGTGGATAACCCTGTGCATAAAGCATGTTTTCTGTGGACAAGTGTGGATAACAGAAATAATAACTGTTAACAAAAAAAGTCAAGACAATAAATTGGAGAAAAATTTGTTAAAAAAGGATGTTAACATAATTGGATTTGCAACCAAACAAAAAAGCACAAAGGGGACGGAGGTTTTTGTGTCATCATGACACAAAAACCTCCGTCCCCTTTGTGCTTCCCTTTGTGCTTGCTTTGTGCTTGCTTTGTGCTATTGAGTATTGATTTCTTCTTCCAGGGCTTCCCACTGTTCATAAAGAGTTTCCAGGGTTTTCTCGCCGGCCAGTTTATCCTTTTGGATCTTGCGGCTTTTTTCCGGGTCGGAATAGACTTCCTCTTTACACATTTCATTTTCCAGCTCCTGAAGGAGGGCCTCCTGGGCAGCGATGGCCTCTTCGGTTTCCGTGAAGGCTTTTTTCAGCTGTTTTAACGCCTTTTGCTGCTCCCGTTCCTTCCTTTGCTGCTGTTTTTTCTCGGTTTGGGTTCGGGGCTTGTCCTCCCCCTCGATCTGGGCATCCTCTAAGGCCCACTGTTCTTCCTTTTTCTTTTGTAAATAGTAATCATAGTTTCCTAAATAGGTGGTCACTCCCTCGGGGGAAAGTTCCAAAATCTTTGTCGCCACCCGATTGATAAAGTACCGGTCATGGGATATGAAAAACAGGGTGCCTAAATAGTTTTTCAAGGCCTCTTCCAAGACTTCCTTGGACTGGATATCCAAATGGTTGGTAGGCTCATCCAGCAGGATAAAATTGCTCTTGGACA
>SL_8KL_010_SEDDRAFT_10001495_pt1 | contig 20264 bp, 15 predicted proteins | sample SodLakKL_010_SED_4_FD_11160 | JGI IMG/M metagenome (IMG submission 11160)
TTCATCGAGTAAAAGCAAATCCGGCTTCTGGGCCAGGACCAGGATCAAGGCCAGTTGGGCCTTCATTCCCCTTGAAAGGTTCTTAACCGGCTCATCAGATGGCAGGTGAAAACGCTGCATCATTTCAGTGCATTTTTCTTCGTCCCATTCCGGATAAAATCTCTTACTAAACTCAATAGTCTGCCGGGGCGTCATAAAATCATAGAAGAAGGATTCGTCTGGGATATAACCGATACGCCGTTTCTCTTGAACACCCAGAGCTTTTCCATCTACCCCAAAAACAGACACCTGCCCGGAGGTCGGCTTGATCAGCCCCATAACCAGCTTGATTAAGGTGGTTTTCCCGGCCCCGTTCGGTCCGACCAGGCCCATTATTTCGCCTGACTGAACTGCAAAACTAACCCCGTCCAGTGCTTTCTTCGAACCGAAAGCTTTACTCAAATTTTTTACCGCCAAGCAACTCTCGCCCAATTTTAAAAACCCTCCCTACCCCTGCCCTGCAAGCGGCAGTTTATGCTTGCTCCCGATCAAGAGCTTCTTTTAGCATTTTTACAAGCTTTTCCTGACTGATGTTCAGCTGGCGCGCTTCCCTGATCAACTCTTCAACCTTCTCTTTAACGATCATCTCTTTATCTTCCATGCCTGGGTGAGGCAGGTTGCCAGAAATAAAAGTGCCCCTGCCCTGGATGCTTTCGATAATTCCCTCTTGTTCAAGATCCCGGTAAGCCCGGGCTACCGTGTTGGGGTTAATGGTAAGCTCCAAGGCTACTTCCCTGACTGTAGGCAGTTGATCACCTGGTTTGAGCAGTCCACCGATGACACCTTTTTCAACCTGCCGGACTATTTGTTTGTAGATAGGCACCCCGCTGCGGGTATCGACAAATATTTTCAAGCGGCTCTCCACCCAACATTGATTATTGTATTAATACAATAGACAATTATATTATATACTCACTACCATAGTTTGTAAAGAAATTTATTCTGGTTTTTATGAAAGTTTTCACGGGTGATTTAGGGGGGGGTAATTTTATCGAGCTTTTCATACAGGGCGCAAGCATATTACTTTCTTGTAATCAATTATTCCCCGTTTGGTTCAACCTCTCTCTCATCGGTTTCATGTAGCTGCCGGAAAGGTTATATTTGTCCCTGAACCGGTTTAATACTTTATACATAGCTTCTTTATACTGCTTGCCTGCGCCGCCTGTCCGGTAAAGCGCCCTCAGGTAGTCTTCTATCCCGGGGTATTCTTTATGAATGAAATCAAAAAAGCGTTTCCTGGTATTACCCCTTAAATATAAGGTGCCCGGCAAGAGGTAATCTACCCTGGATGCGCTGGCCCGCCTGCACAGCTCCTTCAAATTATCCTCGTAATCAGTGAGGTGCGGGACAATCGGCATCACATGAAGCCCGATTGAAGCATTGGTCTCCCTGAACTTACTTAAGACTTCGAATAGTTTCACAGCCGGTTCGGCGCCTGGCTCAATTTTTCCCCTGACTGCCTCATTACAGGTGGTTATGGTTGTAGCTACATTTATATAGGTGATTTTTGAAAGCCGATCAATTAAGTCATAATCCCTCATAATAAGGCTGGATTTGGTTGAAATAATTGCCGGGGTTTTGTACTTGATCAGCAGCTCTAATACCTGCGGCATCAGCCGGTAATGTTCTTCCGCCGGTTGATAGCTATCCGTAACTCCGCCGATATTGATTACCTCGCGGTTCCAGCCGGGCGAAGCGAGCTCACTTTCCAGGACATCTGCCAGGTTGGTTTTAACAAATATTTCTCCGGAAAAATCGGAGCAGTTTAAATACTGATGGGAAGAAACCGCATAACAGTATACGCAGTTGTGGGAGCAGCCCCTGTAAAGATTGAGATCCCAGCCGTAAGGAATCTTTCTTTTTAACTTGTGCAGGGCGCTTTTAACCTGGATTTCATGATTAACCGGTTTTGCAGTCATGGCTGTATTATCCTCAAACTTTAATTGATTATAGTTAGCAAATACATGCTGTTGAACTTCTTAAAGAAATATACACTCATTCAAAGTGGCGCGCTTCTATTATAACCCGCCCGCAAACATTTACAAAAAATTTACCACCACCGCCCTTGCTATATAACCTGAAAACTGTTACCATGGCGACCAATTTAATATGAGTACTTATGTCTTTAACAATTTCGTTGGTTGATAATAAGGAAGAAATTGGAGGGGAAAAATTTTTATGTTAAACAAGAAGGTCCTGATTATCATAGCTGCAGTTTTAGTTGTTGGATTTGCAATCGGAACTGTGTTTGGTGGCTTCACCGATATAGCCGGTAACGGCGATCCTGTGGAAGAAGACCCTGCAGATGTCATCGGTGAACCGGATGATGAAAACGGTTTCGAAGAAGCAAAACCCCAGCTGGAACAACAGTTGATCCAGGAAAAAGAACGGGAAGTAATTATGGAGCATATGGATGAATTGAGAGAGGAAGCCACTGTTGAAACAAACCTTGACGTTATTGGTGAAGGCGACGAAGATGCGGTAGTAGCAACTGCTAACGGCGAAGAAATCACCAAGGAAGAACTGCTGGCAATGGAAGAACAGGAAAAACAGCAGATGGCAATGATGGGCATGGATCCTGAAGGTGCGGAAGCGGAACAAATGATGGAAGAAATGAGACCCGAGATCCTTGAAAACCTGGTACTAATGTCTCTTCTGGAACAAAAAGCAGAAGAAGAAGGGATAACTGTGGACGAAGAAGATGTTGAAGAATATTACCAGCAATTTGTCGAACAAGCAGGCGGAGAAGAAATGCTGGAACAGCAGCTGGAACAAGCAGGCATGACAGAAGATGAACTTAAAGAAGACATCGCCGATCAGCTTCCCACAGAACTGTACCTGGAAGAATACCTTGATGAACACATTGATGAAGAAGAACTTGAGTTTACAGAAGAAGAGCTAAAAGAGCTTTACGAAGCACAGCAGCAGCAAATGGAACAACAGCAGCAAATGGACATGGAAGAACTGGAAGAAATGGAAGAAATGGAGGAAATGGANGAAATGGAGATTGAAGAAGATAATTAATCCATTTTCATAATATAAAACCATTAAGCTTGACAAGAAAGGGCAGAGAATCAACTTCTCTGCCCTTTCTTTTTCTTAAAGCAACACCCCGGCAATTAATACTATTAACCAGGTAAAAAAATTAAATTCCTCTTTTAAAATAACACTGAATATGATAGTATTTATATAAACTTTATAGTAATTTTAGCGAAAAAATTGCGTCCACCAATAATGAGCTGTTTTGGATCTGGCTGCTTAAATATATTCCAGAACTACAGCGCGATATCAAGAAATGGTTAGTTAACGATTTCAAAAAGGACCATATTAAGCCAAACCAACAGCTGATCAAGAACAAATACAGGAGGGTTTAAGATGGATCAATACAATAATACCAATAACGTTTACTGCTTTAACGAGGAAGAAGTGTTGAACAGGTACCGGGAAAAGCTCCCCCGAGTTATCGATAAGATTATCAACAACTGTAACGAGGAAAAATGTAACCGCCATGTGGACTACGAACCGATTCCCTCAAAAGAATCGATGGTGCAGATTATCAACACGTTTTTTGAAATACTTTATCCCGGCTATTTTAACTCAGAAAAGTTAGACCCTGTAAACTTAAATTACCACTTAGGGCAATCTGCCACCCGGCTGTTTAGCTTATTGTCGGAACAGGTGATCAGCAGTATCCGCCATGACTGCTTCCGCTATAACTTGAGTTGCCGGGAATGCAGCGAACAAGGATATGAGATTACATTGGAAGTCTTGGAAGAAATACCTGCGCTTAGAAATATGCTGGATAAAGATGTCCAGGCCGCTTACGACGGGGATCCCGCAGCAAAAAGTTACGATGAAATTATTTTCAGCTACCCGGGTATTCTTGCCATCACTGTATACCGGATAGCCCACATCCTTTATAACCATAATGTTCCCCTGCTTCCCCGGATTATGACTGAATATGCCCACAGTGAAACTGGAATTGATATTCATCCCGGAGCCCAGGTTGGGGAACGCTTTGCCATAGATCACGGAACCGGTGTAGTTATCGGGGAAACTACAACCATCGGAAATGATGTGCGCCTTTACCAGGGAGTTACCTTAGGAGCACTCTCTTTGCCCAAAGATGCCGGAAACAAATACAGACACAAAAAAAGGCACCCGGATATCGAGGATGAGGTAATCATTTATTCCGGGGCGACCATATTAGGTGGAGAAACTGTTATTGGCGCTCGATCGGTAATCGGAGGCAATGTCTGGCTCACGGAATCTGTGCCGCCCGACACACAGGTAATTATGGAGACTCCTCGTCTTATCTATAAAAATGGATCCGACAACAAACAGGTTTCTTCCAGGAGTAATTCTGCCCGGTAATCCGGCGAAGAACTCACTTAACTGATTTTAGATAGGTGACTTGCTTTTTTGCCTCTTCATAGCCTATCGCCTTATAAAACATGTGGCTTTCTACTCTCTTAACATTGGATCTGATCCTAACAGTTGTGGTTTGCTTTGATTTAGCCCATTGCTCGGCCTGTTGAATAAGCATTCTACCAATACCATGTTCTCTGTCGGCCTCATTTATGACCAACCCACCTACTTCTGTTATCAAATCAGTATATGGTGTGATGGTTAAAAATACATGAACCCACCCGACAATTAAACCCTCCGCGCTCTCTACTACAAACATGTCATGATCATCATTGTTCCCTATATATTCTAATCTTTTCAAGGCTACATCATTAGTTGTTGGAAAGCCCAGTTGTTCACAGAGTTTTGCAATTTCCTTGAAATCTTCTATAGTTCCTTTTCTTATGCGATACTGGTTACTGGGCTCCATCAAAAATTTCCCTCCAACAAAGTTTACATCGCTTATTATTTCCGGAGAGCTGAGAGCGGGAGGAAGCAGAACCCCCGTCCCCCCGCTTCTACCAGGCAGCAACTGTGCCGTCGGCCCTGGGTTCGGTTGCGCCGCACAGGATGCCGCTATCCGGGTTCCTCAGGATAATCTGACCCCTGCCAAAACCGGAAAGGTCATGGGAGTAAACTATTTCATGGCCGCGCCCGGTCAATTTGCGGGCCAGGTGCAGGGGAAATCCGTACTCCACTTCTACCTGGTTACCCTCTACCCATTTCCACCTGGGAGCATCCAGGGCTGCCTGGGGGTTTAACCGATCATCCAGGAGCCTCATAACTACCTGGACATGCCCCTGGGGTTGCATGTAGCCACCCATTACTCCAAAAGGACCAATCGCTTTTCCTCCCCTGGTAAGAAAGCCGGGGATTATGGTGTGGTAAGTTCGCTTGCCCGGTTTCAGGTAATTGGCGTGACCGGGATCCAAAGAAAACTCTTTGCCGCGGTTCTGCAGGGCAATGCCTGTCCCGGGCACCACCAGGCCCGAACCGAAACCTTCGTAGTTACTCTGGATGAAAGAAACCATGTTACCCTCATCATCAGCAGTGGCAAGATAGACCGTCCCGCCGCCGCTGCCGGGATACTGCCCGGTAAGAGCGGCACATTCGCCGATTAGAGCGCTTCTTTGCCTTGCCCGGTCTATACTTAAGAGTTCCTCGAGCTTAACCCTCATTTTTTGCGGGTCGGTGATGTATTTGAATCCGTCGGCAAAAGCCAGTTTCATAGCCTCAATCTGCAGGTGGTACTGCTCTTCTTTGCCTTTTTCACCGACCTGTAAATCCTGCAAAGTATTTAGCGCCATTAAAGCTACCAACCCCTGGCCGTTCGGCGGAATTTCCCATATCTGGCAATCCCGGTAGTCAGTGCTAACCGGGTCCACCCAGAGCGGCCGGTACCTTTCCAGGTCTTCTCCCCGCAAAAAGCCACCGGTTTTTCTGGAAAAAGCATCGATCTTTTCAGCTAGTTCACCTTTGTAAAACGATTCTGCTTTACTTTCAGCAATAGATAATAGAGTAGAAGCGTGGTCGGGAAAACAGGCCACTTCTCCCGCCTTCGGAGTCCTGCCTCCCGGAGAAAAAGTTCTAAACCATTCCTGGAGCAACTCTACCGGCTTTTCGCTTCCCTGCAAACGAGCCTCTCTGCCCACCGCTTCATATTTCAGCGCTACCTTGTTCCATACCTCTGCAGTTACAGGCGATAGAGGAAACCCTTCCTTGGCATATTCAATTGCGGGGGTGAGATTTTCTTTAAGGGATAAATTGCCCCATCTCCCGGAAAGCTCCGCCCAGGCTGCCGGAGCCCCCGGTACCGTTACCGGCAGCCATCCGAGGGAAGGCATTTCCGTATGCCCTGCTTCTTTAATTTTATCTGCAGAAATTAGGGCAGGAGCAGGGCCGCTGGCATTTAAGCCATAAAGTTGCCTGCCTGTCCAAACCAGGGCAAAAGCATCGCCGCCGATGCCGTTTGAAGTAGGTTCGGTCACAGTTAGAGAGGCTGCCGCCGCCACCGCAGCATCGATCGCATTGCCGCCCTTTCTCATTACATCCAGGCCGGCCTGCGCCGCCAGAGGTTGGGAAGTGGCTACCATCCCCTTCCCGGCGTAAACCAGGGAGCGACGGGAACTAGAAGGATAGTGGGCCGGGTCATTGTCGAAAGGCATATCAGCTCACCCTTTTTAAGCTTTAAAACATAAAAGCTTGATATTATTAAAGCAATGGAAGTGGTGCCTGGGGGTTATTTTAAAGGAAGCAGAACCCCCGTCCCCCTGCTTCCTGCTTCTTAAATGACTTCGAGTTCCTTGCCTACTTTAATAAATGCTTCTATTGCCTTGTCGATATGCTCTTTTTCATGGGCGGCGGAAAGCTGGACCCTGATGCGGGCCTGGCCTTTGGGCACCACGGGATAGACGAAACCGATCACGTAGATGCCTTCTTTGAGCATGCGCTCGGCCATTTCCATGGCCCTGGGCTCATCATAAAGCATTACCGGGATTATCGCTGTTTCGCCGGGCACGAGGGTGAAGCCCGCCTCGTGCATTTTCTCCCGGAAATAATTAGCGTTTTCCATCACCTTCTCCTGCAGGTGGGTCGATTCGGTAAGTAAATCGAGCGCCTTCAATGTTCCGCCGACAATAGCCGGGGCCAGTGAATTGGAAAACAGGTAGGGTCGCGAGGCTTGCCGCAGCATTTCGATGATTTCACCGCGGCCGGCTGTGCAGCCACCCATGGCCCCGCCAAGTGCTTTGCCAAAGGTGGTAGTAATTATATCAATCTCACCTTCCAGGCCGAAATATTCAGGGGTGCCTCTGCCGGTTTTCCCAATGTAACCGGTAGCGTGGCTGTCATCGACCAGGGTCAGTGCGTCGTACTTTTTGGCCAGTTCACAGATTTCGGGCAGTTTGGCCATATCCCCATCCATGGAAAAAACTCCATCGGTAGCAATGATCCGGTATTTTGCCGATTGACTTTCCTGCAGGCATTTTTCAAGTTCCTCCATGTCGGAATGGGCATAGCGAAAACGCTTGGCCTTGCACAACCTGACTCCGTCTATGACCGAAGCGTGGTTTAACTGATCTGAAATAATCGCGCTATCCTCTCCGAGCAGAGGTTCAAAAACCCCGCTGTTGGCATCAAAACAGGCTGCATAAAGCAGGGTGTCATCGACCTTCAAGAACTCGGAAATTTTTTGTTCAAGCTCCTTATGGATTTGCAGGGTGCCGCAGATGAACCGCACCGAGGAAAGGCCGTAGCCCCAGCGATCCATTGTTTTCCTGGCTGCTTCGATGATTTCGGGGTGGTTTGACAAACCCAAATAATTGTTGGCACAGAAGTTCAGCACTCTTTCTCCCGAGGAGATTTCTATCTCCGCCTGCTGCGGGCTGACAATCACCCTTTCATTTTTATAGAGCCCCCTGGTTTTGTTTTCATCAAGCTGGTTACGGATATCTTCGATAATCTTTTTAGACATTGAAATATCCCCCCATCAAAGTATTTTCTCCACCGTTCTTAATTACCTGCTTTTACCCTCGTGCTGTCAGAAAATATGATCTAGCAAACTTTAACCGGCACCATTTACCCTCTCGCCGAGTACTTTGAGCATCTCTTCGGTCATCTCGGCCAGCTTATACTGCGGGTCCCAGCCCCATTCAGCCCGGGCGGCAGAATCATCAAGTGAGTTGGGCCAGCTATCTGCGATTGCCTGCCTGGCAGGATCGACTGCATATTCCATGGTAAAGCCCGGGATATGCTTCTTGATTTCTTTTTCCAATTCACCGGGGGTAATACTCATAGCCGATACATTAAAGGCATTACGGTGCTTCAGTTTATTCGCATCAGCTTCCATTAATTTAACCGCCCCTTCCAGGGCATCTGGCATATAGATAAAGTCTAACCTGGTGTCTTCTTTGAGAAAACAGGTATACTTGCCGTACTTTAGCGCATCATAAAAAATATGTACTGCATAGTCGGTGGTCCCGCCGCCCGGCATGGCCATGTTCGATATCACCCCCGGGTAGCGCAACCCCCTGATATCAAGGCCGTATTTTAAGTGATAGTAGTCGCAGAGCATTTCCCCGGTTACCTTGGAAATGCCGTAGATTGTAGTGGGCCTGGTAATTGCGTCCTGGGGAGTATTGTCTTTCGGGGACTCAGGCCCAAAAACTGCGATTGAACTGGGAAAAAATACAGCACATCCTTGCTCTTTTGCAGCATCCAGGATATTTTTTAACCCGTTCATATTGATTTCCCATAAAGCCTGGGGATCTTTTTCCCCGGTTGCCGAAAGCAACGAAGCAAGGTGATAGATTACATCAATATTGTTGTTGCGGATTATTTCCCCGGCCCGTCTCCGGTCTGTAACATCAAGTATCTCGTAAGGTCCTTCCTCTACGACACTGCTCCCCTCTTTAACCTTTCTGCCGGAAGCGATCACATTTGAAGCTCCGTAAATTTCTCTGAGGTAAGCGACCAGCTCCGTCCCGATCTGCCCCGTCGAACCGGTAACTAAAATTCTTTTCACTTGATAGCACCCTCCAATCAATGGATTAGCTTAAAACTGCTCTTCCCTGCCGGCCTGTTTTTTTACCAATCGTAAGCCGGAAAATCCCGGCACAACTCGTCAACCTGCCGTTTTATTTTCTCTTTTATCCCGGAAGAATCTTTTTCTTTAAGCGCTTCATCGATTAGGGAAGCAATAGTTTTCATTTGTTCCGGTTTCATGCCCCTTGAAGAAATGGTGGGAGTACCCAGGCGAATACCGCTGGGATCGTTAGCACCCCGTTGATCATAGGGGATCGTGTTCTTGTTCACCGATATACCGACCTGGTCGAGCACCGTTTCCGCTTCCCGGCCATAGACTCCTTTACTGCGCAGATCAATCAAAACCTGGTGGGAATCGGTGCCACCGGTAACAAGCTCAAAACCCTTTTCTTTTAAAGCTTCTGCCAGGGCTATAGCATTATCTAGGACTGCCTGCTGGTATTCTTTATACTCCGGCCGTGCTGCTTCCTTGAAAGCAACTGCTTTGCCGGCAATGGTATGCATCAGGGGACCGCCTTGCATGCCGGGGAATACAGCCTTATCAATTAAAGAAGTGTATTTTTTGCGGCATAAAATAAGCCCGCCTCTCGGGCCGCGCAGGGTTTTGTGAGTAGTAGCGGTTACAATGTCAGCTGAATGGACAGGATTAGGATGGAGACCTGCGGCAACTAAGCCCGCAGTGTGAGCCATGTCGACCAGGAGGTAAGCCCCTGTTTCTTCGGCAACCTCCTTGAACCCGGCAAAATCAATAAGGCGTGGATAGGAACTGGCCCCGGCTATGATCAGTTTTGGTTTTACTTCCCGGGCAGTTTTTTTTACCTGGTTGAGATCGATCAAAAAGCTGTCCTGATCCACCCCGTAACTATATGCCCGGTAATACTGCCCCGAAATATTTACCCGGTGCCCATGGGTCAAATGCCCTCCCTGGTTCAAATCCATCCCTAAAATGCTGTCCCCTGGTTCAAGCAGGGCAAAAAAAACAGCCATGTTGGCTGAAGCACCGGAATGAGGCTGGACATTTGCATGACCGGCCTGAAAAAGCTGCTTCGCCCTTTCACGGGCCAGTTCTTCGGCCTGATCAACCTGGTAGCATCCCCCGTAGTAGCGGGCTCCCGGGTAACCTTCGGCGTACTTGTTGGTCAACACGGACCCCTGGGCTTCCAAAACCGCCCTGCTGACCAGGTTCTCTGATGCAATCAAGTTTAGTGATTCCTGCTGTCTCTTTTTCTCTCCGTCAATAATTGAGGCGATTTCGGGATCTGCTTCAGGCAAAGCCGACATGCCTGTTACACCGAACTTTTCCCGCATTGGCGTTTTTGCCTCCCAGTACACTTAAAAATACCTTGTTTAAAGGCTTTATATTTTACTTTGCATAAAAATTGTATCATATAAATTGAGATTATACCAAATACTCTGCTACAGCCAGCTAAAAAAGCAGGGCAAAACGGCCCACAAACACCCAAATATTTTTTCCAGTATCATTCACCATTATCTTTTCCTACTTTATTTTTTGCCTGAATTTGGTATAATCAAAAAAAGAACCCGGTAAACCCGGTTCGATCACGCTGAAGGGGTGATAATTTTGGCCGAAGTAAAGTGCAGTTCTTGCGGACATATTGAAGAAGCAAGTGATCAGTGGGTGAAGTGCCCGGAGTGCGGTTATACCATGTGCCACAAATGCGGAAACCAGGAAAGAAAGGAAAAGAAAGACCTGGAAAAACTGCGCAGGGGCGGGGCAGAAGAACGCATCAGCGTAACCTGTCCCAGTTGCAACTACGATATGTTTCCCCTGTAACCCTTATAAAGGGGCTGGAAATAAAGAAGATCCGGGTATTTCAATCATTTAACTAACCGGATTGTTCCTGCTCAACCTTGCTGCATTTTGGACTGGAGACTTTGTTGGCAGAGCGGTTGCAATGGCCTTTGAGACAAAGGTTAAAACCGATCGCCGGCAAGGATGTAGGCAAGGATGTAGGCAAGGATGTAGGCCACCTAAGGCTTAAAGGCTTAGGTGGGTAATATTATAGTGTAACCAAAGCGAACACCTGAGGCTAAATCGAATCAATTATCCACGATGAGCCGGCACCAATCTAAAATGCAGCAGGGCTGAGCAGACACACCTGATAAAACTAATAATTTCTGCCGCCCTAATTATTCGGCAGAAATTATTTTTTATCTGACTTGATATACTCTTCGAATAAACGGCATTAACCAGCAAATCTGAAATAATACTTCAGGGTAACAAAATTTTTTAGGTTAAAAATTGATACAACAACCTCGTTAACCCTGTGTGGTTACCAACACTTAATAAATGTGCGCCTTATTGAGGATAGCCAGCATTTCCTCTACTAAACAGGGATCAAACTGCTTCCCCGCGCACCGCTTGATCTCACCTGCTATTTGCTCTTGTTCAAGCGCCTTTTTATAAGGCCGGCCGCTGCTCATAACTTCACAGGCATCCACCAGGGCCATAATTCTTGACAGATAAGGGATCTCTTCTCCTTTCAAGCCACGGGGATACCCCGATCCGTCCCAGTTTTCATGATGGGTCCATATTTCTTCAGCCAGGTGCGAGAACTCCTCGGTGGCCCTGGCTATACGGTAACCGTTTTCCGGGTGTGACTTTACCAGCTTCCACTCTTCGTCAGTCAAGGGTTCTTCCTTAGTCAAAACCTCTTCCGGGATATTAATTTTCCCAATATCATGCAGCTTGATTAAGAGCATTAACCTGTTTTCATCAGAATCGGATAGTTTTAACCTTTCTACAAGTAACGAAGCCATCTCCTGCATGCGAGCAATGTGGTCCGCAGTTTCAAAACTTTTACCACCCAGCGCATTTAACAAAGTATCGATAACCGCGCTTTTTTCACTCCTGCTCTCGGCCAGTTTTTTTCTGTACATATCTTTTTCAGCTTCATTTAAGACATAGGCCAACTCTTTACCCGGCACATCCTTTCCCCCCACCCCCAGGGCCATGGAAACAGGCATATTCTTGATATACGCCTGCCCGGAAGCTTCCTTGATCCGCCGGCAAATAATACGTGCCTCTTCTTCCCCGGTTTGCGGCAGTAAAATTAAAAATTCGTCACCTCCCCAGCGGGCAATGATGTCCTCACTACGACAGGAAAACCGTAATATTTCTGCTGCATTTTTTAGCATTTTGTCACCCAGATCATGCCCGTAGGTATCATTGATCAGTTTAAGCCCGTTTAAGTCGGCCATGATTACGCTTACCGGCAGCTGCCTGGCAGTATCTAACCTTTTCATTTCTTCTTCCATGTAAAGGCGGTTGTGGAGACCGGTAAGGTTATCATAAAAGCTTAAATAGCGGATCTTTTCTTCAGCCTGTTTGCGCTCCGTCACGTCCCTGACAAAAGCCAAAAACCGGTTATTAGATAGCTTTACCGCACTGACACCCCACATCTTATGTTCCCCGTCTTTATGCAGAAACGGCATTTCCCCGTAAGCCCATCCTTGCTGCTGAACCAGGTAAAAATGCTCCAACGCCTGCTCGTGGTAAGCTTCTGGAATCAGCTCATGAATATATTTCCCGGTTAATTCGTCCTCTGTGTAACCGGTAATCCGCGAAGCCATCTCATTTGCTTCCAAGTATCTCCCTTTTGCATCAGCAACAAATATCCCGTCCGGAGCATTGTCCACGTAGCTCCTAAACTTTTGTTCACTGTAGCGCAGCTCCTTTTCCACTGCTTTCAGTTCCGAGACGTCTACCGCAATGCCCAGGGTTCCGGTTAGTTCACCGCCATAATCAAAAATGGGCTGCAGGGTAAACAGGGCCGGGAAAGATTCACCGGACTTTTTAACCAGCCTGGTCTCTATGGTGAAACCATTTCGTTCCGTACGCAGCCGGTCGATATATTCACCAAATTTCTTTACTTCGGAAGGATGGTGCAACGGAGCTACATGCCTGCCGATAATTTCTTCTTTTTTATAGCCGAAGATCTCTTCTGCCCCGGGACTGAACTCTTCGACAAAGGAATCCAGGTCGGTAACCACCAGGGATACTGTCCTGGCAGCCTCCACGATGGAACGAAATTTTTGTTCGCTTTCCTGGAGCGCTTCAACTACCTTGTTTCTCTCGGTGACATCTTCACTGGAGCCTACAATATGAGTAATTTTACCCTTGTTGTCGAAAATAGGGGTTAGTGTTGTGTGCCAATCTCTTTCGATTCCCGAAAGAGCCAGGGTTTCCTGGTAAGAAACCGGTTCTCCTGCATCCAGGCAGCGCCGGTAATTTAACAATACCTTGCAACCCAATTCATCCCCCAACACTTCCCGGGGACTTTTATTCCTGATTACTTCTGCCTTAAGCCCGGTAGTTTCCTGGTGGACCCGGTTATTCCTGACAAAGTAAAAGTTGCCGCCATCAACCACTTTTACCAGAAACATGGCAGATTGAGTGCCGTGAAAAACAGTTTCATATTCCTGGCTCATTTTGTCTAAGTCTTCTTTGGCTAAAACAAGGGCGGTAATATCCTGGGTAACAGCCAGCAATGATTCGACGTTACCCGCAGTACCTTTTTCGGGCACAATCCGGGTAAAAAAGTCCCGGTAACCCGAAGCAAGTTGCAAAGAATGCTGGGTTTGTTGAGGCTCCCCCGTTTGCAGGCTTTTTTCGAGCACTTCCTGCATAGGTAAAAGCGATTTCTCCAGGTTTTCCGGATCGGGGCTAAGATCTTTAAAGCTTTTGCCGATAAAAAATTCCTTTGGTTTTTCAAAATAGTGAGTAACAGCGTCATTGCAATATATATGCTGGAGTTTCGTATTAAACCTTACAATCATATCCGGGGCGTTTTCCACCAGGTTAACCATGTTCTTCTCGGCATGCTTGCGATCGGTTATATCCCTGGTGACCGTTATGATTTTTTCCACCGAACCATCCTGCCCAAATACGGGTGACTTCGTGGTTTCCGTGTAATATTTTTCCCCATGCAAATCGGTAGACTCTTCGGTTGACAGGGGCTCGCCCGAATCGAATACCCGGCGGTACTCCTCGTAAATATGCCCCGGAAGAAAAGGCATAGCTTCTGCAAGCGGTTTATTAACAATCGAACCGTTAAACCCGAAAGATTCCAGCCATTCGACGACTTTTTTGTTCACAAAGACTATATTATATGAACGATCGATTACATGAAGCGGGTCGTGGGTGGAGTTGAGCAGACTCTCAAAGTATTTTTTATCCGCTTGCAGGGCAGATTGGTACCTGCTGGTTATAGCCAGTCCCTTGCCTAAAACAAGAGCAATCACAAAATAAACCAGGATGCTAACCACCACATTAAAAGTAACTCCTCCAGTATATACATAGGCCAGGCTTACAATTCCACCGGCCCAAAAAGAAGCCAGTAAGCCCCCTTTAATTTGACCCTTTATGGTAACAATGATCACGAACAATAATCCCAGCAGGCCAACCAGAAAAGGAGGAAGAACCCAGGAGCTTACCAGGAGCAGCAAAGTAAAAGCGGCCAGCAATACTACTTTAATTCTTTCACCGAAGGCTACTTTTCTCATTCCATCTTTTAATATCTCCATCTGTAAATTACCTGCCTGAAAAGCTTAGCCGGTAGTGCATTCCCTCCAGAACTACTACTTTCTTATTATATAACAATTACTAAAGAGATCAAAACCTATTGTAACTGGTCAGCCTATTTTATTTTTTTCAAGGGCCGGTTGATCTCGGCATAATTACACGATATGATCAGGCCATTAACCGGAACCTTTTTCGCTTATAATCAGCAGGCTAAGCCGATTTCTCGAAGAAGCTGTTCCTGCCGGGTTTGTAACCCTGAGAAAGGAGTTTTTGCAAAAATGCGCTGGAACCTCACCAGGTTATACCCGAATTTTGCAGACGAATCTTTTAGAAAAGACAGGGAAAAACTATCTAAAACCCTCGATTCCCTGGAAAGCTGGGAGCCGGTTACTCCCGCAGGGGAAATAGGCCTGGCAGAAAACTTTATTAAATACTTGGTTGAATATTATAACCTTTACACAAAACTGCTTTCGTTCGCCCACTTAACCGTAAGTGTCGATGCCCGCAATGAAGAAGCCTTAAAAATAATCGAAGAAATTGAAAAAGAAGGCACCCGTTTAACCGGACCGCAGGTAAGATTTCAGAAGTGGCTGGGCACCCGGGATAACCTGGCAGGCTTAATTGATCAATCTGAACTGCTTCAAGAACACCGTTTTTTCCTGGAAGAATTAGTAGAGAACAATAAATACTTACTACCGGAAAACGAAGAATCGATGATTGCCAACCTCGCCCGGACCGGTTCATCTGCCTGGACCAAGCTCCAACAAAAGCTAACCTCCACTTTGATGGTTGATGTGGAAATAGAGGGTGAAACAAAAACAATGCCCCTTCCCGAGGTCAGGAATTTAGCCTTTAAAAAGGAGCCTGTGCTTCGTCGTAACGGCTACAACGCTGAGATGAAAGCTTACGAGCGCATCGAGGAGCCGGTAGCGGCGGCGCTAAACGGAATCAAGGGAGAAGTCCTCACCGTTACCAAAAGACGTGGCTTCGGACACCCCCTGGAAGCAACCCTTCAAAAATCTCGCATGGATAAGAAAACCCTGGAAATAATGCTACAAGCCATGGAAGATTTTCTTCCCCTGTTCCGAAAATATTACAAAACCAAGGCCCGGCTTTTAAACCAGGGGGAAAGCCTTCCCTTCTACGATATATTTGCTCCTCTCGGCAAAGTGGAAATGGAATTTACCCTGGAGGAAGCACAGGACTTTATCGTTGATAACATCAATAAAGTCAGCCCGGAAATGGCCGATCTATACCGGAAAGCATTTACCGAAAACTGGATTGATGCCGAGCCACGCGAGGGTAAAAGAGGCGGCGCATTTTGTGCCAATATTAGCCCCATCGGTGAAAGCCGGATTTTAAGCAATTATACCGGCAGTTTTAATGATATGACCACCCTGGCCCACGAGCTTGGACATGCTTACCACGGATACTGCCTGAATGAAGAAAGCATCTTGAACTCAAAATACCCCATGCCACTGGCAGAAACTGCCTCTATTTTAAGCGAAACCATTGTTACCAACGCTGCCATTGAAGAAGCGGATTCCGAGCAGGCCTTTGCGATCTTAGAAAACAGGATCGGCCAGGCCGGTCAAGTAATTGTCGATATTTACAGCCGTTACCTGTTCGAAACTAAGCTCTTTGAACACAGGGAAAAAGCTTCACTTAGCGTGGAAGAATTAAAAAACTTGATGCAGGAAGCCCAAAAAGAAGCTTATGGGGATGCCTTAAACCACGATTACCTGCACCCTTATGCCTGGCTCAACAAGCCGCATTATTACATGGCAGGCAATAACTATTACAACTTTCCTTACGCCTTCGGACTATTATTCGGCCTGGGAATATACGCCCTTTACCTGGAGCGCGGTACGGACTTTTTAAAAGACTACAACCGACTGTTAAAAGCTACCGGTCAAAACAAAATTGCCGAAGTGGCCAAAATGGTAGGGATCGACCTTAATTCCCGGGAATTCTGGGACAATTCGCTTGCAGTAATCAAAAATGATATTGAGCGCTTCACGGAGCTGGCAGAAGAGCGGTTGAGTTAAGCGGGGCAAAATAAGAGAATTCGCACTTACGATTACCTTATTTTCCCAGGAAGAAGCAATCTTTAGCGGAGTATGCCCATCGGGGTTTGCTGGGTTCCCTGCCCAAGCGGATTGTCGTGGCGCATAAAATCCTCAATTTCAGTAACAGGCAGGTCATCATGGGACTGCCCAATTACCATGCTCCCGCCCAGGTCATTGACGTCCATAATTACCACCGGAGAACCATCCAGGGCTTCACTGAGCTTTTGGGCAGCCTGGTCAGGTTTTTCCGGAGGAGGGATTATGTACCGGCGCAATTCCTTAAAACGATGCTCGACCACACCGTCGATCATCGAGACTTCCATCCCGGCAATCCGGTAAAAATCTCCGGAACGGCCAATTAACTTGCCCAACCCGCCGATTATCGCCGCCACCGTTATCCGAAAAGGTCCGGCCATGTTGATGGCCACCTGCATGGTCCGGGGATCGCGCATACCGATCCCATACGGGCTGTTCATCACAAAGCGTGCGAGGGCCCTGGCCAACAAACCAGCTGAAACTTCATTTTCGGCGATCACCCGGCCCTGGCTAAAAGCGACCGCTTTTTCGCTGCAAACTACAATATCCCCGTTTTTAAGGTGAGGTTTAACATATTTCTCGGCAGTTTTAACAATCGAATCGTTGGGCCGAATTAATTCCGTTTTTACAGGGATACACTCTTTAATCTTTTTTTTGGTTCTATCCTTTAATGAGTTGCTGCTTTTTTCTTCCATTTTAACAAGTTTCCTCCAGGCATTATTGCCGGCAGCGCAGTTCTATTTTTCTACCGGCAGATGCCCCCTCTTTACCGCATCCATAGATAAAGCATAAAGCATGATAACAGAGTTAAAATTCTACACGATCATAAAATAGCCTTTTATTTTGAACCCTATAAAATGTAAAATTTTTGTCAACATTAGTCTTCATCCTGCTCAGGCAGCTCATAAACCTCCTCTAACTCCGCCCTGATCATTAACCTTTCCGGGTGATCGAACCCTTCATAATCCTTGGGGTGACATGTTTGCAGAGTTAACGCCGGATAATCAGTATCATACAGCGGAGTCCAGTCGTATTGATCCACTACTTTATCCCACTTAAATTGATAAACAAAAAGGTATTCATTGGCTTCAATGAATACTTCATCGCCACTTTCCAGTTGGTCCAGGTCATAAAAATGATACCAGGGAGCGGGGCTATGACCTGCTATCGCCACATTGCCTTCAGTTGTCCCCGGCAAAGAGCTAAACTGGTAGTGCACCGGGCTCTCACTTAATAAAGGCATCAACCCCTCAAGCCACTGCTCATACTCTTCGGTAGAAAACTCCCAGGGGTCTTTGCCAATCTCCTCCTGTTCATAAGTATCCCGGTCACTGGCAATTTCCAGATTTAACTCAATAGACGGGATGATCAAGCGCAATGGTTGCCACTGCTCTAGCACTATCTCACCGTCCGCAGGCTCTAAATCTTCAGGATCCGGAATTGCCAGTTCCTCGCTGCTTGTTTCAGCCTGAGGCTCTTCCTTTTGATCACCTGCATTATCATTCAGATCTAGGGCATCATCATCACTACCGGCTGAGTTACAACCACTCAATAATAATAGGAAAAGCAGGATAACAAAAAAATTTAAGGTTGCTAAATAAGCCATTCTTCGGCACATCAAACTCAAGTTAACCATCCTTTACAAATTAACTGCCGAGATGCCTGTAGAACAAGGGACTTATTCCAGGCACTTCCCGCTTACACAGGCCAGACTTTCAAACTCTCGCCACTCACTCGCAAAAAAGTTGGAAGACTGGATGATTATATGATAACATTTTATGAGGCTAAAATCAGGGCAGAGTTCAACTTCTTGGAACAACAAAGGAGAGTAGACGTGTCAAAACTAGAGTTAATCGCCACTGCAACTTTCGGGCTGGAGGCCATTGTTGCCCAGGAATTAAAAGACCTTGGGTACGAAAAGCTAACCGTTGAAAACGGCAAAGTTACTTTTCAGGCCGATGAAAAAGATATCTGCCTGGCCAACTTGTGGCTGCGCACCGCGGACAGGATCCGGTTAAAAATGGGTGAATTTAAAGCGACTACCTTTGATGAACTGTTTGAAAAAACCAGGGCCCTGCCCTGGCCCGATTTGCTCCCCGAAAACGCAGAATTTCCCGTAGACGGTAAATCGGTCCAATCAACGCTTTTTAGTATTTCCGACTCCCAGGCTATCGTCAAAAAAGCCATTGTCGAAAGCATGAAAAAGCGCTACCGCAAAAAATGGTTCCCCGAAAATGGCCCTTACTACCGGATTGAAGTTTCGTTGTTAAAAGATATCGCCACTTTAACCATTGATACTACCGGGGCAGGCTTACATAAAAGAGGTTACCGCGTTGCCGCAAGTGAAGCGCCACTAAGAGAAACCCTGGCCGCTGCACTCGTACTGCTTGCCCGCTGGAAACCGGAGATTGCCCTGCTCGACCCTTTTTGCGGTTCGGGAACAATCCCCATTGAGGCCGCCCTGATCGGGCAAAATATTGCCCCCGGCCTGGGAAGAACATTTGTCTCAGAAAAGTGGCCTAATATTCCCAAAACATACTGGCAAGAAGTCCGCAGAGAGGCTCANGCCCTGGCTGAATACACCCGAAAGCTTGATATCAGCGGCACCGATATAGATAAAAAACAGATCAATGTCGCCAGGAAAAATGCAGCGGAAGCAGGAGTAGAGGAACAGATCCACTTTCAAGTTCAGCCGCTTGCAGAGCTTAGCTCCAAGAAAAAATATGGCAAGGTTATCTGTAATCCCCCGTACGGAGAACGCTTAAGCGAACAAAAAGAAGTGGAAAAACTGTACAAGCAAATGAGCAAAGTTTTTAAGAATCTCGATACCTGGTCTTTCTATATCCTAACCGCCCATGAAAACTTCGAATCAATCTTCGGGAAAAAAGCTACCAAGAGGCGCAAACTTTATCACGGCAACATTAAAGTTCACTACTACCAGTATTTCGGCCCCCGCCCACCGAAAAGCTAATCTTTGCCCCCGGCAAGCCTAACTTGAAAAAGCAAATAGTTATTTTCACCCCTTAAATAATGAAACCGCGGCCTCCTCTAAGCTTGAAATGATAACGAACCCATTTTTAATCGCCGAGCCTGGTAATGGTAAAAAAAATACAGGGCAAATATAAACGCTATGTAAACATTTATAACCTTTGTGTAAACAATTGCCATTTCAGCAGGTTTTTTGGGGATTCTGCTTGAAGTCTGGGTATAGAGTTTAATAAAAAGTGAGGTGTAGAAAATGAAAAAATTTATCGCTGTATTTTTAACACTTCTCCTGGTAGGAGCGCTAAGTTTTTCAGTAATGGGTTGTGATCCGGAAGCACCGCCTCCGGAAGAGCCGGTAGAAGAAAATGGTGATCTCTAAAAGTTAATCACATAAGCAAGATTTCCACCTGCTAGAGCTTATTAGCAAAGCATCTGCCCGGGGAGCAAATCTCCCCGGGCAGATGCATTTTTACCCTTTCAAGCAACTACTCAATCGTGCTGCCTGCCGGATTGAAAACATAGCAAGTAAAGCGGTTGCAATGGTCTTTGAGGCAAAGGTTGTAGCCGGTCGGCCTGCATGGAAGCAGGCCGCCTGAGGCCTAAAGCCTTAGATGGCGAATGCTAAAGCGTAACCAAAGCGA
>SL_8KL_010_SEDDRAFT_10001496_pt1 | contig 20263 bp, 32 predicted proteins | sample SodLakKL_010_SED_4_FD_11160 | JGI IMG/M metagenome (IMG submission 11160)
AAACCTTTTCTTACAAAACCCTTTTATATCATTTCTTTGTGAGGTAGAAGTACATGGCACAGAAAGCGAGAATCTCATTGAGCGGAACCGACCCCAATAGCATCGAGGAGATATGTGGCCAGATAAGGAAGATCTCGGACAGAACTGGTGTAGAGATGAAAGGTCCTATCCCTCTACCAACGAAGGAACTGAGGGTCCCAGTCAGAAAATCCCCCGACGGGGAAGGAAACGAAACTTGGGAGCGTTGGGAGATGCGTGTCCATAAAAGGCTGATAGATATAGATGCAGATGAACGAGCCTTGAGACAGTTGATGCGGATACAGGTCCCCGACGAAGTTCATATCGAGATAGTATTGCAGAGTTAAGCACTACATTTTGTAGGAGAAATTTTTTAATAAGACTCAATTATAGGATGAAATTAGAAGAGTCGCATTTGAACTTATATAATAATCCTCATTTTGGGCCCATAGATCAGCCCGGCAGATCGCGACCTTTGCAAGGTTGAGGCCGCGGGTTCAAATCCCGCTGGGTCCATTTTCACTACGTTCAAATGTCTCCAGCGTGATTTGAAACACGAGGAATCAGAGATTCCTCTTAATCGATAATTTTCTACGAAAATTCCCTCGTCCCGCTGGGTCCATTTTCCTATGGAAAGGGGGCAATTAGAAAGCCTATGCTTTCTGATGGGTCCATTTATTGTGAATAAATGGTAAGTTAGAATCTTTGATTCTGACGGGTCCATCATCATTACGTTTCAAAACACTCTTCGTTTTCAATCTTATCCATTTTTGACCCATATCTAAAGAAAATTAGTAGGTCGAATGCTGTTTAAAAATAATGGAGAAAATAGGAAAGGGGTTGCTTTTACCCGCTTGGTTGGGCTTCACCGTTTCTTCTTTTTCCGATATATCGACACAGCGATGATTACACCGAGCACCAATGTGAGAGATGTAAATCCAGATATGTCGTCATCGTCTTCCTCTTCCACATACACATCTTGAGCTTTGAGTTGTTGTTCCCTGTCCAACTCCTGCAGTATTGGGTAGCCATCCTCATCAACATCGTCTTCATTTTCCTCCACTACATTCCAGATGTCTTCGAAGCAAAACCTTCCATGTTTCCTTCGGCATCGATTCCTGTCATCTCTTCAGTAGTGAGATCCGTACCTCCGTCGCTTTCTTCTTGTCCGGTAGTCTCAATGTCCCAAAAAGAGTTCTCAATCTTGCCAACATGATTTCCTAGAAGTCCTCCTACGTCTTCTTCTCCGCTCACGCTCCCTGTAGCGTAGGTGTTCTTCAAAGTAGTTGTGCTCCTTCCCATCAACCCTCCTACCCATAGGTCCCCCTCTACATCCACGGTGGCGTAAGAGTTCTTTATAGTGCCTTCGTATTTGGATCCGACAAGACCACCTACCTTTTCCTCTCCACTCACGTTTCCTGTAGCGTAGCATTGATTAACGGTGATAAATTCGGCAACTCCCATGAGTCCACCAACACCGTCAATTCCACTCACATCAGCTCTTGCGTAAGAAGTTTTCACGGTCCCGGACACGCCAGAGACTCCTATGAGTCCTCCTACACTATCTCCACCAGTTACCTCTCCAGTTACGAAAGAGTTTTCCATTGTGCTAGCCCATTTTCCTCCTACAAGTCCGCCAACCCTGTCTTCCCCACCGACGTTTGCGTCAATCAGACTGACATTGGTGATCATTGCTCCTTCGGTATTTCCAAACAATCCAACAAAACTTTCCTTGGCCCTATTGATATACAGGTTCCTTATCTCGTGACCGTTTCCGTCAAAAGTCCCCGTGAAGTCATCGTAAGTTCCATCAATAGGGACCCAACCCAGACCTGTTTCTTCGACCGTCTTATATTCTACAAATAATTTCCCCTGAGTCTCTTCCTTTAACTCTATCAATCCTCTCTCAGAATCGATTATCTCAACCTCTACTTCTTCAAAGCCCTCACCAGTGTCTTCTGCTCTCAATATATCTTCTATCGGTGTATAGGCGAGTTCGAATCGTTCTCCAGCATCATTACCAAATACACTACCCAGTTCCTGCTCGAATCTATCTCTTCCATATGCCTCCTCGGAAGCCAATTCATCGTAACCATCCGTCTCTTCGCCTAGGTCGTTCATCAAAACATAGTTTTCATCCAAATCATCCCGCACATCGTCAAGATCATACCAATCGTGGATTTCTATAGGATTCTCTTCAGTAACACTTCCTTCAAACAAAGATTCATCTTCAACACTCACTCCAATTCCTATCGCAGTTCCAAAAACACTCGCTACTAACAGAAACGCTACCCCTAAAGTCAGATATTCTTTCATCCCCATCTTTTCAACCTCGATATGTTTCCTACCCAAGTGAAGATAGCCTCAGAGACCGAGACTACAGTGGAGTAAATAGTGAGATCAATTATATAGAACACTTTCGCCGTGTCTATCCTCTGTCTGGATACTCCAGCGAGGGCAGTTGACACGGACGAATTGATTTTCTTTGAGATCAATTAGTAAGAGTTAATCTCGTATTACTCGTGTTTTCAAACCCGTTTGGTCCACGAGAGAATTCGAGTGGGCCCGGCCGGATTTGAACCGACGACCGTCTGGTTATGAGCCAGATGCTCCACCAACCTAAGCTACGGGCCCTATACTGAGGGACAATTCCTTCTTAATCACTAATCGTATTTAAGATTGATGATTTTTCTTTTTAAAAGGTGAAATTTAACTATTCATCGACAATGGAAGCTCGCCCTGAGCGAGGAAGAGGGATTATGAGGCGAGAAATTGGGAAGGAAATCGAAATAACTGAGAAAAAAAAGGAAGCGTATCTATACATACTATGAGAGACGGGGTGAAAAAGCTAGCCAGCGATGATATCGTTAAAAAATCTGAAAAGGAGTGAGGAAAAATTATAATGGAAGTTGAAACTTTTTAAACTAAAGTTTCGACATCCACTGCTTCTTACAGGAAAACGTTGAACGCACTCTTGTGACTATAGAAATCAATGATTCCTATGACCCTCAGAAAATCAAAGATTTTCTAAGTAAATGAGAATTTCTTGAAGAAATTCTTATGCCATCGGGAATTTGATTCACGAAATGAGTCAAAGACCCTCCATGGGAACAAAATTCATTTTGTGACTAAGAGGAATTTGTTCGATTCCTCGTGAGTACAAAAAGTTGGATCATTAACTATACATCCTAAATCAGAAAGGATAGACAAGTGGCAGAAATCCCCGACATAAAGAAATAGTTTATTCAGCCTTTAAGGAGCACAAAAGTCCCTCGTCACCGAAGGATACGACGCGGTCTAGATTAGATGAAGGTTTTCTCAGGATATTCGGCTTTAGAAAAAGATTAATAACTGCCCTATATACAATACATAATAAACTCCGATCAAATTTCGATGGTGGAGGATAATCCTGGAACTCGATAGGAAGACTTTGGCTGGGCTGCTGCTTATACTCTTTTTTTTGGCATCATGGAGCTTAGGAGTTGTGATGAATCTTTCTCCTACCTTTGTTGAGACAGAACCCCTTCTAAGTGACATAGACCTATCATTTCTGTTGCTTTTATTACTAGTGATCTTGACAATCGCTGCTTTTATAAGAGCTAGAACACCTGCTTTTATAGCTGTCGTATTTTTTTGGCCGGCCATGATGCTTGGTACCTATCTTATCTTAGTAGCGGGTTTCAGCTGGCCTATATTCATGATCAGTTTGATGGTAATTATTTCGGCGTTAGCTATCTGGAAAGGATTAAAAGATGATAAACTATCTCCTTACCTAGGTGCTGTTGCTCTGATAGGAGTCTTCCTTTTTAGCGTGATTTTTTTAGGGGGAGGTGGAGAGATGATATCCGAAGAGATTGGAGGTAACGGTGATGGGATTTCAATCCCTTGGGATGATCCTAGTGGGTATATAGAAACCNCTTTTGGGGGTTTCGGNACTTTACTACTGATCATCTTAGTCGGAGGCATCCTTGCATTTTTACTCGTCCAAAGAGTGATCCCTATAATCAAGTCTTCGAGTGAAAGTAAAGAAGATGAAGAAAAACTGGAGGATCAACTCTCCTCTACAGTCGACAGCGCAGTCAAAGAACTCCGTGAAGGAAAGGACATATATTCTACTATCTTACGCTGCTATCAGCGGATGTGTTGGATCTTGGAGGAAGAAGGTGCGAAGAACTTTGAATTCATGACACCTAGAGAGTTCGAAAAGCAGGCGATAAGAACGCTTGATGTATCGATTTCAAGAGTTACAGAGATAAGAGAGGTTTTCGAACTCGCTAAATACAGTAACCATCAGCTTGGAAAAGAAGAAAGAGAAAGGGCTTTGAAAGCTCTAAAAGGGCTGAGGAAGGAATTGAAGTGAATACCATGCCTAGATCAACATCTCACTCTGGATCGATATTTGGCACTGAAACCCGTCAAACCTCTGAAGAAGAGGAAGGAAACTTACTATATTACATCTTGATGACGATCATGGTATTTGGGTTGGCATTAGGTATCATCCTGTTCGGTGGTATGGTACGTTTGACTTTGTCAATCTTGATACTGCTCGTAATAGGTTTCAATTTAGTCTACTGGGTGGTTGAAGAAACGGAATATTCGGATATCTGGAGAAGAGATGATGAATTCGATGAAGTAGTTAATCTAAAACTCAGAAATAGTTCTGATCTTGTCGAAAGAGCTTTTAAAGGGATGGAATTGAGCCAGAGATACCTGGAAAAAAAGATAAGAGATCTCTTCATGGACAAACTGATGGATAACAGGAATCTCTCGCGGGAGGAAACGAGAGAGCTTTTGAAAGAGCCTGAAAAATTCCGACAGGTCGTAGATGATGAGATCATTTCCGATTTTATATTATCTAAGAAAAAAGAAGCCAAACAGTTCTCTACAGAGAGATTAGAAAGAGAGGACTACGAGCGTTGGATATCTACACTGTTGAGACGGATAAAAAGGTGGGAATAGTATGGAAGAGATCAGTGCAGGTGTAAATATATGAACATCAAACAACAAATACCCTTCGCATATCTTATCGCTTTCGCGGTCTCCGGTGTTATTCTAGGTAATCTTTTCGGTAGCTGGGTATACTTCACCGTGACCATCTTCTCTTTATCGATCCTTGTAGTAGCTGTTAGATCACTACCTCCAAAAGAATTCAAGTTAGAAATAGATAGAGGATCCGCTGAGGAAAGCAAAGACGTCTATATAGATGACGAACTCGAGATAACTATAAATATCAAAAATAAAGGAGGGGATATCCGTTTTTTAGAACTACATGACATCATCCCGGGCTTGCTTGAAGTGGTTGAAGGATCTAATCATCAGGTTTTGGAATTGGAAGAAGGTGAAGAAAGAGAGCTGAGTTACAAGATATCATGTTCTATCACTGGAAATTTTGAACTCGGTCCAGTGAAAATAAGATATAGGGACGCCTTAAATCTCTTCTCGAATGAAATGGAGATAGATGAGGAAATGGAGCTGCGAGTTCTGCCTAGAAGTGAAGATTTGCAGGAAGTAGATCTCGATCCGAGCTATACAAAGCATTGGCTGGGGGAAGTAAGATCAAAAAGTATAGGCGTAGGTAGTGAATTTTTTGCTATCCGTGAATACCAGCCGGGCGATGAGTTACGAGACATAAACTGGAAAGCTACTGCTAGGTATCTCGATCCCCTTACCAATGAATATGAAGGTGAGAGATCCGGAGATGTTATCTTGATCGTAGATGGGTATGAAGAAGGTATAGTGGGGACCATGGAGAACAATACGATGAGAGCATCTATCGGGGTCGCGGCGAGTTTGGCAGAAGTACTCCTTTCAGCCCGACATAGGGTTGGTCTTATCGTCTCGGGGGAATACATGAACTGGGTCTATCCAGGAACTGGTAAAGATCATTACCATAAGATAATGTCAAACCTAACGAAATTTGAACGAGGAGGTACTTGGGGACTTAGAGGTATCAAATGGCTTTTAGAAGAATTCTTCCCTAGAAAGAGCATGATCATCGTGATCTCGCCTCTAACTGTTTCTAACTATAGTAAAACTCTCATCGACCTTTGTATGAAGGAGTACGATGTGGTTTTGATATCCCCTGACCCTTTGAAGATAGAAAAACAATTGATTGAAGGAGATGAGTATGAAGAAACGGCTGCGAGGTTGTACAGCGCCGAGAGAGAAAGATTATTGGAGAAACTTTGGGATCACGGTACTTTAGTAGTGGATTGGGACCCAACCGAGCCGCTCGAACCCACTCTAGAGGAGGTGTTACGATACAGACACAGACAAAGATAAAGGCGGAGAGATGGTTCATTTCCTCCTTGATTATTTTATCTGGGGTAACTATGAGTCTTTTCTCACCACCTACTGTTTATCGAATTTTGCCTTTGATATTTGGACTCATTTCCTTGATAGGCTATATTTTGAAAAAACTTTTCATCTTTGATACAGGCATATCTTTAACTATTATCTCTTATCTGTTCGCTAGTTCCGGATTGTATCCAACTGTCTATAATTTGCTCGAGATCATGTTGTTTTTCTTCCTTTTAATCGGCATCTGGTTCTACGCAAGGAACACTTTATTCCTAAGCGGTATAAAAGGTAGTGGGTCTGATAAATATGATGTGGGATTATCGAAGTTTAGAAGATCTTCTTTGAACGAGATATTCACAACAATTTTATCGGGAGTTCTTCTCTCTCTCTTGGCTTCATTCATAGTACTGTATAGTTCTTTAGGCATAACTTTGGGTTCCGTGGCCGAAACCTTACTGATGGTCGGGCTTTCCGCTTCTGTATTTTTCATCGCATTTTTGATGATCAAACTCTTTTCTTTAGAGGAGATCAAAACTAGCGATGGATCCTAAAAGTTCATCCTGAACTATTTGAGGCGAGCCACTATGCCCTTTCCAGAGATCGAGATGACTTTCGTGTCCGCTAACATATCTCCTGTTCTTGTGGAATAGAAGAACAGAAGGATGGCATCAATGAAACCCACGATGAAATTTAATAAAGGCACTCTTAGAAGATACTTAGTAGAGTTTCTTAAGGCGGATTTTTTAAATGATATTTTTGACCTATTTCTACCTACAACTTTCATCCCAAAGATCTTCTTACCGAATGTTTGACCTCCGACCTTCCCTGATTCTAGCACTATGAAATAAGCTAAGAACAGTGCACTGTATGAAAGGTGGATAGCCATATCCTGTAGAGAAGTTATGAAGATAAAATTTTCTAGGAAGAGACCCCCGCCACGGAAGGGAGCCAGCCCTTCTCCAAGATAAATACGGATGTTATCCATCAAAGTATCAGATATCAGACCTCTAGTGTCTAGTAGAAAAACTATACCACGGAAGATATACCGTATTATGATCGCATCGATGATATAAGCTATAGTTCTGAAAAAGGGATTCGCTATGACTCCTGAACTTTTTGATTTTATATCGAGTGATCTGTATTTTCCCACTTTGCTCATGTCTTTAGACAAAATATTTTAGACGGTAAAATATTTTTTCCTAGAAACATTTATGTATTTTTCTTGATGCTCAGATCAAAATTCAGAAAGTATAAATAGAGGAATATTTTTTATTTTCCGGATTTATTTTCGGCAACGAGTTTCCTCCTTGGGAAAGAGTTAAATACAAAAGGTCTGTAATGACCCATTACATCGTCTGTTGACCAGACGTGAGAGGGCAATCCAGTAGGGATCCCCATTCAACACGTCACGGTCGATGGACCTCAGGACGCCTATCTTGAAGTCCGTAGAGCTATGCTCGAGGATTTTTAGATATAGTCCTGAAAGATCCGTAGAGTCATACTCGAGGATTGATGGATGTAGAAATACGCATAGTCAACTAGACTGAGGTGTATGTATGGTAGAAACACATCATCCAAGAAGAGGTTCGATGGGATATTCGCCCCGAAAACGCGCTAAAAAAATGATCCCAAACATAAGGTCATGGCCTGATTGGGACGGTGAACCTAAGGTACAGGGTTTCCCCGGATACAAGGCCGGTATGAGTCATGCTTTCGTTGTGGATTATAGAAAAAGGAGTACAACCTCCGGCCAGGAGGTCAGAGTACCGATCACTATAGTAGAGGTACCTCCCATAAAAGTTAGTGGCCTTAGGTTTTATGAAGAGACCCATGAAGGGTTGAGAACCATGGGTGAAGTTTGGGCTAACAAAGTAGATGAGTCATTGAAAAAAAGACTTCCGATACCAAAAAATTACGATACTGACAAGATGTGGGAAAAAATTGATAGGGATATCGCTGATGAAGTTAGGGCTATAACGCACACCCAGCCTAGGAAAGTTTCGGGCATCCCGAATAAGACTCCTGAGATCATGGAACTAAGAATAGGAGGGGGTTCTTTACCCGAAAGGATAGATAAAGGAGAGGATATACTAGGAGATGAACTCGATTTTGAAGAGTTCTGCGAATCCGGAAGGATGATAGACGTTTCCGGTATAACTAAAGGCAAAGGTTTTCAGGGCCATGTTAAGAGATGGGGTGTCAAACTCCTTCAGCATAAAAACAGTAAATCCGTGAGAAACGTTGGGAATACAGGAGTGTTCAGACCGGGTTACACTCGACCGACTGTTCCTCAAGCTGGTCAGATGGGATATCATCAGAGAACGGAATTCAATAAACGTGTGTTGAAGGTCGGTGAAAATGGTGAAGAAGTAACGCCTGAAGGAGGTTTCATTAACTACGGCGTGATAGAGAACGATTTTGTTATATTACACGGTTCCATACCTGGTCCAACCAAGAGGTTGGTTGTGATGAGAGATGCAGTAAGAGATGAAAAGTATGAAGTCCATGAGCCGAATCTCACGTATATATCAACTGAATCTAATCAAGGGGGTTAAATGAATGAAAACAGTGATATACAGTTTGGAAGGAGAGAAGAAAGAAGAGATGGACTTACCCTCCTCGTTCATGGAGGAGATACGTCCCGACATCATAAAGAAGGCGATTGAAGCTTTTGAAGCAAATAAAAAACAGCCCTATGGTGCTTCTCCAGAAGCAGGGATGAGACACGCTACCGAGATGGAAGGTGTTGGTCAAGGCATGGCCCGAGTACAGAGACTGACACAATACGGAGGCGCTAGAGCCGCTGAAAGTCCCCAGACGCGCGGTGGAAGGAAAGCACATCCACCAAAAGCGGATAAGGATTTAGGGAAGAAACTGAACAGACAAGCCAAGGCTAAAGCTAGAAGGTCTGCACTCGCAGCGATGACCGATATAGAAATAATAAAAAACAGAGGGCACGAGGTAGAAGACGATACTTCCTTAGAATTTCCCATAGTTGTAGAGGATGAGATCGAAGATATTCAGAAGACAAAAGAAGCGGTTGATCTATTGGAAAATCTTGGGATATACTCAGACGTGAAAAGAGCTAAAGAAGGAAAGAGTATCAGATCAGGTAAAGGTAAGAGGCGGAACAGGAAATACAGAAATCCCAAAAGTCTACTAATTGTTATGAGTGAGGGCGCAACCGGAAAAAGGGCTTTTTCAAATCTACCAGGGGTTACGGTCAAAAGCCCTAAAAACTTGACTATCAATGACATGGCACCAGGAGGGTCTATGGGCAGATTAACCCTTTTCAGCGTTAATGCTATAAATGAATTGGAGGATTGGTAAAAATGGTTGAGTACGAATCCCCTCATAATATAATATATCACCCTTACGTCACTGAGAAGACCATGATGGAGATGGAAGAAGAAAACAAATTAGAGTTCATAGTTGATTTAGAGGCAACAAAACCACAAATATCTGATGCGGTGGAAGAGTTGTTCGAGGTAGAAGTTGAAAGTGTAAATACCAGGATTGACAAGAAGGGGAAGCGGGCTATAGTAAAGTTCACGGACGAATATTCAGCTGAAGAGATAGGGATGAGAATAGGGGTGTTCTAAATGGGCCGTCGAATCTTACCACAAAGAAGAGGCAAAGGTTCGTCAACTTACAGGTCTCCGAGTCACAGACATTTAGCTAGACCCGGATACCCTAAAAGTCAAGAGACCGAAGGAGTTGTTGTCGATATCCATCATGCTCCCGGCCGTACAGCCCCGCTGGCTGAAGTGGAATTCGAGAACGGCGAGACCTCTTTCGTTATAGCCAACCATGGACTCTGGGTAGGCGAGAAAATAGATGTGGGTCCTGACTCGGATATCGAAAAAGGTAACATCCTTCCGTTGAGCCATATTCCAGTCGGAACTCTTGTGTACAACATCGAAATGGAACCTCTCGACGGTGGAAAATTAGTCAAGAGTGCAGGGACTAGTGCTACCATCATAGCACAGGAAAGGCGAAAAACCGTACTGAGATTACCCTCGGACGATATCAAAAGAGTCGATAATAGATGTAGAGGGACAATAGGCATAGTGGCTGGCGGAGGCCATAAAGATCAACCCATTGCTAAAGCTGGTAAGAAAGCCAAGAGTTTCAGGAGTAAAGCTAAAAGACCTATGAAGGTGAGAGGTATAGCGATGAACGCAGTAGATCACCCCCATGGTGGAGGAGACCATCAACACGTGGGTGTGCCTTCAACAGTTTCATCTAATGCTCCGCCAGGGAGAAAAGTAGGTAGATTATCGTCTAAGAAGAAAAAGAAAGATAAAGAGAAGAAGGAAGAGAGGTGAAGATGTATGGCTGATGATAGAAGATCACGGGATAAACGAGAATTCACTTATCGCGGACATTCTTTAGAAGAACTCAAGGAGATGTCTCTCGATGAATTGAAAGAGGTGCTTCCAGCGAGAGCGAGAAGGAGTTTGAAAAGAGGTTTGAACAAGGAAGAGAAGCGCCTACTTGAGAGGATAGAAAAAAAAGATAAGGACGTCTATCGTACCCATAGGCGAGAGATGATAATACTACCTGAGTTCGTAGGTAAGAGGATAGCCATCCATGACGGCGAAAAGTTCAAGACAGTTAAGATAGAACCCGAGATGATAGGTCATTATCTAGGTGAATTCGCCCTTACGAGAAAGCAGGTCGAACATTCAGGGCCAGGGATCGGAGCGACACGTTCATCGAAATATATTCCGCTAAAATGAGGTGAAAAAATATGGGTTATACAATGGATCCTGATCCAGAAAAAACGGCAAAGGCATACGGAAATGAGCTTCAGATCTCCCCTAAAAAATCAGTCGATGTATGTAAGATGCTAAGAGGAAAGGACGTAAACGAGGCGCTTGAGATACTAGAAAGTGTCATCGCGGGGGAAAGATCTGTACCCTACAAAAAACATAAAAAACGCGTAGCTCACCAGAAGGGCGTAGGTCCTGGAGGATATCCAAAAAAGGTTTGTGAAAAGATGAAGGCAAAAATCGAAGAATGTCGTTCTAATGCTGAAGATAAAGGATTAGACTCTGAAAATTTGAGGATCAAGGTTTTAGCTGCCCATAAAGGTAGCCCTATAGAAGGGCGCAGACCAAGGGCTATGGGTAGGAGCACACCTCATGATACAAAAACCACTAATCTAGAAATAATTTTGGAGGAAAAGGAGGCGTAATAGTGGCTAGAGAAAGGAAGTTTATTAAAGAAAAGATGGACCGCGTTATACTGAAAGAGTTCCTTCAAGAGAGAACCGAGAGAGCAGGTTTCGGAGGGGCGGATATATCTAGAACACCTATGGGAACTAGGATCACACTTTATACCGAAAGACCGGCATTGGTGATCGGAAGAAAAGGTAAGAGGATTCGGGAGATCACTGATGAGATCAAAGAGAAATTTGAGTTTGATAATCCTCAGATTGAGGTGCAGGAAGTTAATGTACCGCAGTTGAACGCTCAAATCATGGCGGAAAAGTTAGCTTCTTCTCTTGAGAGAGGATGGTATTTCAGAAGAGCAGGTCATTCCACGGTGAGGAAGATAATGGATGCGGGGGCAAAAGGCTGTCAGATCATACTTTCTGGTAAAGTAAGCGGTCCGAGACACAGAGTCGAGAAATTCCAGGACGGCCACATCAAGTACTGTGGTGAAGAAAAGAAAAAATGGATGGAAGAAGGGTTCGCACAGTCAAAACTTAAACTCGGCATCATCGGAGTAACGGTCAAGATAATGGATCCGAATGCGAAGCTTCCTGATGAAATAGATATAATACCTCCTGAAGGTGAGAAAGAAGGCGAAGAGAGGGCGGAAGAATCCGAGGAACAAAGTGAAGAAGAAACAGAAGAAAGAGAAGCTGAAGAGGAAAAAGAGGAAGAGGAGAGCGAGACCAAAGAGGCCGAGAAAGCTGATGACAAAGACGAGGAAGAGGATGATGTGGTCGAAGATGAAGTCGAAGAGATGGAGATCGAAGAGGAGGAGGAATGATATATATGCCTTTATTGAAAACTGATGAGATAAGAGATATGGATCCTTCCGAAAGAGAAGATAAATTATATGAATTGAGAGATGAGTTACTTCATGAAGAAGGTGTAGCCGCTATGGGTGGAGCTCCTGAAAGTCCTGGAAGGATCAGGGCTATAAAGAAAAATATCGCTAGGATATTGACTGTAATGAATGAAGAAGAAAAAAAAGAATCAGAAGGAGGAAATTGATGGCAGAAGAAGTGTGTCCGACTTGCGGGTTGCCAAAAGAGATATGCATCTGCGAAGACATCGCTAGAGAACAACAGGAGATTGAGATATATACGGATAAGAGGCGATACGGTAAAAAAGTGACTATAATTGACGGGATCGATACAAGCGATATCGATATAAGTGAATTAGCCTCAGAATTGAAAACGAAGTGTGCTGCAGGTGGAACGACGAAAAATGACCGTATCGAACTTCAGGGAGATCATATAGAGACTGTGAAGAGTTATCTCGAAGAAAAAGGATTCCCAGTTGAGGTGAGGTAACATGTCGTCAGAAGATACAGTGTATACTTTTGAATTTACAGGTTCCGAACTCGAAGTTATCGAGTCAGCTCACTATGGCTTCAAGGAGGTTCAGGGAAGAGTGATCGACGAAACAAAAAATATGTTCGTCATAGCGGATGAGGGAAAAAAACGGATGATCCCAAAAAAAGGCAATCAATTCAAGTTGACCATAAACGGTCGTCAAAATGTATTGGATGGAAACAGGTTAATACACCGTCCGGAAGATAGGATAAAGAAATTAGGTTGATGATATCATGGTAGAAAACGAAGCACGCGATATAGGTGTAGAGGTGACGCCCCCCGAAGAGAGTTGTAACGATGAGAATTGTCCATTCCATGGAAAGCTCTCCGTAAGAGGAAGGATAATGCGGGGTGTAGTTGATTCTACTCAGACGGACAAGTCCGTAATAATCAGGAAGGATCATCTCAATTATATCCCCAAATATGAAAGATATGAAAAAAGAAAAAGTCATTATCCGAGTCATCTCCCTCCCTGTATAGACGCAGAAAAAGGGGACGAAGTCAAAATAATGGAATGCCGCCCAATAAGCAAGAGCATTTCTTATGTAGTAATTGAGAAGGGTGAAAAGAGATGAGAGGAGTAGCTGGTAATCAAACTAAAGGACTCTCAGTAGGAAGTAAACTTCAGTGTATAGATAATACTGGTGCTAAAGTTGTGAGAGTCGTGTCTGTGATCAACTATCACGGGGTTCACAGGAGGTATCCTAGGGCAGGAATAGGAGACCAGGTCGTGGTCTCTGTAGTAAAAGGAACTCCGGAGATGAAAAGAGAACTCACTAGAGCAGTCATAGTTAGGCAGAAACGACCATTTCGTCGAGCTGACGGAGTGATGGTGGAATTCGAAGATAACGCAGTTGTCCTGACCCAGGATGACGGCGAAACAAAGGGATCTGAAATCAAAGGGCCTGTAGCTAGAGAAGCAGCCGAGAAGTGGCCTCGAGTCGGAGCTACGGCTTCTATGATAATGTAATAAGGTGGTATCAAATGAGCGAAAAAGCGAGAAAGCAGAGGAAAAGGCGGGAAAACGCTCCAAAGCACAGAAAAAGGAAGATGATGTCATCGATGTTGTCTGAAAAATTGAAAAAGAAATATGGAACGAACAGTGTCCCTGTTATAAAGGGAGATGAAGTCCAGGTGATGAGAGGAAGTTTCAAAGGTCACATAGACAAGGTGGCAGAAGTGGATAGAAGAAATGAGAAGGTCTTTATAGAGGACGTGACCGTAGAAAAAGCCGATGAATCTAAACAGCCCTTCGGTGTTCATCCCTCGAATCTTAAAATCATGGATCTTGATCTCTCCGACCCATGGAGAAAGGAAAAATTAGAAAATATACAAGAGGAGGATAATGAATGAGTCAACACAGCAAGCGTTATAATGCCCCTACAGAGAAGTGGGGAATCCCTACCAAAGAGTCGTTCTGGGCCCCACGCCCGACTCCAGGTCCACATTCAACTGGTACGAGCATACCTCTTATAGTGGTTTTAAGAGACATTCTGAAATACACAGAGACCTCTAAAGAAGCTGAACACATCCTTGCGGAACGGAAGGTCAAAGTTGACGGCAGAGTGACCACAGATAAGAACAGACCAGTAGGGTTGATGGATGTTGTATCGATACCTGACATCTCAGAGAATTATAGAGTTCTCTTCGATCAAAAGGGAAAATTTAGACTCCTACCTATCGATAAAAGTCAGGCAGAGTGGAAACTTGTAAGAATACAGGATAAAACTACCCTGAAAGGGGGCATAACTCAATACAATCTTCACGATGGCACCAACATTAGAATCGAGGACGGAAATAAATACACTACAAAAGATGTTTTGAAGATACAATTACCCTCTAGAAAAATTCTTGAGTGTTTCGAATTCGGTGAAGGAAAGATGGCTTTAGTTACGGGTGGAAACCATATCGGTGAATTGGGAACGATAAAGGAGTACGAGGTGATCAAAGGTTCACAACCGAATTTTGTTCATTTTGAATCCGATATTACTACTGTAGAAGAATACACCTTCGTGGTAGGTAAAGACAAACCGGTGATCGAGATACCAGAGGTAGGGATAATATGAAGTATGACAATCCTATGAGAAAACCACGCTTGGTAAAGTGCGTGGTCAATATAGGAGTCGGAGAAGGTGGAGAAAAGCTCAGAAAAGCCTTCAACGTGTTAGAGATGTTGACGAATCAGCAACCTGTTGAAACGCTCTCTGAAACCACCAATGCGGAACTCGGTATAAGGGAAGGACAGCCTATAGGTTGTAAAGTGACCCTGAGAAAAAAGAAAGCTTATGACTTTCTTAAGAAGGCTTTTTGGGTTAAGGAAAATAGTTTGGCTTCCAGTAATTTTGATGATCATGGCAATCTGAATTTTGGTATTGGCGATTACACCGATTTTGAAGAAGCCTCCTATGATCCCGAGATAGGTGTTTTCGGGATGGATATCTCCGTCGAGATAGGAAGGAAAGGACAGCGTATAAAACGCAGAAGAAAGCAGCCGAAAAGTATCCCGGATGAGCAGAAGATGACCAAAGAGGAATCGATAGATTTCATGAAGAAAGCTTTTGATCTGGAGGTGTATGGAGAATGAGCGAAGAAGAAGGTTTGAAGCCTGATAAAGATTATGGGAGAAAAGAGGGCTGTAGACGCTGCGGTCGGAAACGCGGTATAATAAGAAGATATGGACTACATGTATGTAGACAGTGTTTCCGGGAGATCGCAGAAGACCTAGGTTTCAAAAAACACTCTTGAGGTGAAAAAAGATGAAACATGACCCATTGAATGACGCGTTATCAAAGATAAACAACGCAGAAGAAAACGGAAAGTTGGAATGTGAGATAAAACCCGCCTCTAAACTCATCGGACGGGTTCTTAGAGTTATGCAAGAGAACGGCTACCTTAAAAGATTCGAGTACGTCGAAGATGGAAGAGGGGGGACCTACAACGTTATCCTAAATGGTAATATCAACAGGTGCAAAGTAATCAAACCTCGCTGGTCGGTGAAAAATGCCGACATCGAAAATTACGAGTCTAGGTATCTCCCTGCTCAGGACTTCGGCGTTCTGATATTGACAACGAACAGAGGCGTTATGGATCATTCCGAAGCGAAGAGCAAAGGTGCAGGAGGAAAGTTATTAGCCTACGTTTATTGAGGGATTATCATGCCAGTTGAATTGGAATCTGAAGAAAAAATAAAGATACCGGAAAACGTTTCGGTGGAAAAGCATAAAGACGAACTCAAAGTATCTGGGGAAAATGGTGAGATCGTAAAGAAGTTTACTCATCCCTCCATCAGGATCGAGATCGAGGATGAAGATGTGGTCTTGAGTACGGAACGACCGAGTAAAAAAGAAAAGGCTCTGCAAGGCACTTATAAATCACATATAGAGAACATGATCAAAGGTGCACAGGAGGACTTCGTTTACAAACTAAAAATTCTTTACTCTCACTTTCCTATGGAAGTTACCTCAGAGCAAGACAAGGTGGTTATCAAAAATTTCGTTGGAGAAAATAAACCTCGGACCGCCGATATCATCGGAGCTACTAAAGCTGAAATTGATGGAGACCAGATAATAGTAAAAGGTCCCGACAAGGAGGCAGTTGCTCAGACTGCAGCCAATATAGAATCGACGACCAAGATTTCTAAAGCAGATCCCAGGGTCTTTCAAGATGGAATATATATAACTGAAAAAGCCGGCAAACCTTTGAGTTGAAAAGGTGATTAAAGATGACAGAAGATGATGAGGATTACGAAGTAAAGAAAAAGCCCGACCTTGATGAAGAAACAAAGAAGATGCTGAAGAAGAGAGAAAAAATCAAGGAAAAAAGACCGAAGTTCAATCATCAGGAGTGGTATTATCGGTCTAAATTAGATAGAGACACTTGGAGAAAACCACGCGGTCTTCACTCTCAGGCGAGGCAGAATAAAAAATACAGACCTTCCAACGTGAAGATAGGTTTCCGCTCACCAAAGGAGGTGAGAGGTCTACACCCGTCAGGGTTTGAAGAAGTATTGGTCCACAATACTGATGATCTAGACGATATAGATCCGGATAAACAAGCTATCCGGGTAGCTCATGGCGTGGGGATGAGAAAAAGGTTGAAGATTGAGGGGAAGGCGGATGAAAATGATATCAGAGTATTAAATCCCACATCATAAGGTGATCTTCATGGATATTAAATATCAGAAAAGGTTGGCAGCAGAAATCCTTGATTGCGGTAAGGATCGAGTGTGGATAGACGATACCATGCTTGACGAAGTTATAGAAGCGATCACTAGGGAAGAGGTGAGAGAACTCATCAACCGAGGTGTGATCCAGAAGAAGCAAAAAAAGGGTAATTCTCGAGGACGGATCAACTATAAAAAAGGTCAAAAGGCCAAAGGTAGGAGGAAAGGATATGGGAAGAGAAGCGGCACAAAGAACGCGAGACACTCATCCAAAGACGATTGGAAGAACAGGATTCGGTCTATGAGGAGAGAATTGAAAAATATGAGAGATAACGATTTGATAGATCGTTCTATTTATCGCGAATTCTACAGAAGATCGAAGGGCGGAGCCTTCGAGGACACCTCAGATATGGTACTCCACCTGCAGATGGAAGGTCACATAGATGAAGATTACAATATCAAAGGAGTGAATGAAGATGGCTGAAGGTACCCGATACAGGATGCCCCTCAAAAGGAGAAGAGAGGGGAAGACGGATTATAGACAAAGATTGAAATTGCTAAAATCAGGAAAGATAAGGGCTGTGGTAAGGCCCTCGAACAAGCACATCGATGTGCAGTTCATTCGATACGATAGGGATGGTGATAAAGTTGAGGCTTCTGCTTCTAGCCAACATCTGGAAGAGCTTGGCTGGGAAAGACACGGTTCTAACCTACCATCCGCTTATCTTGTCGGCTATCTCGCAGGGAAAAGAGCTATAGAAAAAGGGATAGACGAAGCGATCCTAGATATAGGTTTGAACCACCCAGAAAAGGGCGGCAGGTTATTCTCTGCTCTCAATGGGATCATAGATGCAGGCATATCAGTACCACACGATCCCGAGGTCTTGCCTGATGAGGACCGCATGAAAGGCGAACATATAGATGATGATATTAGTGAAAGATTTGAAGAGGTTAGATCTAGATTGGAGGAATTATGATGAATGGATGGGAACCTAAGACTAGACTTGGTAGAAAAGTAAAACGAGGAGAAATTACCAGCATGGAAGAAGTTCTCGCCAATAGACTTCCCCTGAAAGAGCCTGAGATTGTCGATGCTTTATTTCCTGATCTGGATGATGATGTACTCGATGTCAACATGGTCCAAAGGATGACGGATTCCGGCAGAAGAGTCAGATTCACCGTAACCACTGTGATAGGAAACAACAATGGTTACGTAGGTGTCGGGACAGCAAAAGGAAAGGAAGTCGGTCCGACCATCCGCAAATGTATGGACAATGCCAAGTTGAACATGGTGAGGATAAGAAGAGGCTGTGGTTCATGGGAATGTGGTTGTGGAAATCCGCACACCGTACCTTTTGAAGTTGGCGGACAAGCAGGCTCTGTGAAGATAGTATTGAAACCCGCTCCCTCCGGAATAGGACTCGCCGTTGGTGAAACCGCCAAATCTATACTAGAGAGAGCCGGTGTAGAAGATGTATGGGGCTTCTCGAAAGGTAAGACAAGAACCACGGTCAATTACGCTCTAGCCGTGTTCAATGCTATGAAAAAGACTGCAGAGATGAGAGTGAGAAAAGATCAAGCACAAGAACTAGGCATAGTGGAGGGTATCCACAAAGAAGAAGTTTCCCAACAGGAGGGATGAAGATGGCTTACGCTGTGATAAGATTGAGGAGTTCACGAGATAAGAACCAAAAGATCAAGGACACCTTTAAGATGCTACGATTGAATTCGGTCAATCACTGCATAGTTATTCCAGAAAGGGAGACCTACAAAGGCATGCTGGAGAAAGTCAAAGATTTGACAACATGGGGTGAAATAGATATAGACACGATGGTCGATCTTCTAAAAAGTAAATCAGGGATGGAGGAAAGCGAATTGGAAAAAAGGATTAGTGAAAAAACCTCTTTTGATAAGATAGATCAACTCGCTATCGCTGTAACTTCCGATAAGATAACATTAGATGAGATCGATGGTTTAGATAAGGTTTTCAGACTGCATCCCCCAGTCGGTGGGTATAGAAGCATCAAAAAACCTTATAACATGGGTGGGGCATTGGGCTATCGTGGAAGCGAGATAAACCCGTTGATACAAAAGATGTTAGGTCCTGAAAATATTCAGAAAGAGGCGGATATACATGGGAAAAAAGAAAAAGAAGAAAAATAGAGGTTCACGAACTCATGGCCGAGGTACTAAACATGGAAGGGGAGCCGGCGAAAGAGGGGGTAGAGGAAAAGCAGGCTTAGGAAAACATAAATGGAAATCGTTGGTGAAAGAAGACCCAGATTATTTTGGTCCTAAAGGATTCACCCGACCACAAAAATTAATAGAGGAAGACGAAGTGATAAATATATATCAAGTGGAAGAGATGTTGGATAGTTTGATAGACCTCGGTTTTGCCACCGAAGAAGATTCCGGCTATGAAGTCGATCTTGATGAAGCAGGCTTCGATAAACTCTTGAGTAAAGGAAAAGTGACTAAAGAGATGAAGATAAAGATATCGGATTCTAGTGGAAAGGCTAAGGAAAAGATAGAAGATGCTGGAGGAGAATTGATCGATAATTCTGAAAAGTGATCTGTATGGCAGAGAAGGAGAAAAGCCGTCTTTACAAGCTTAAACCCGTTATCGACCGCATGCCCGCAGTCAAGAAACCTGAGGGTCACGTTCATTTTAGACGAAAGATGGTGTGGCTCATCCTTGTGCTGGTCCTCTACTTCGTGATGACCAATGTCATGATCTATGGACTGAGCGAGGAAGCATCGCTTGATCTATTTGAACAGTTCAGAGCCATATTTGCTGGAGAGATGGGGTCGATTGTGCACCTGGGTATTATGCCAATAGTTAACGCATCCATTATCATGCAGCTTTTCCAGGGAGCGGAGATCGTTGACCTGGATATGAAAGATCCCGAAGATAAGGCGGTTTTCCAGAACACTCAGAAGTTCTTGGTTATAATAATGCTGCTCATCCAGGCGATACCACAGGTCTACGGATATCTAGTTCCTTCTGATGTTTTTGTCTCTACACTCGGAACGTATTTTGCTGGTAGAGGTCTTTTAGTTGCGCGAATCTTGATAGTACTTCAACTGTTCATCGGAGGTTACTTCATATTCTTGCTGGACGAGGTAGTTTCTAAATGGGGCATCGGCAGCGGTATAAGTTTGTTTATTGTCGCGGGAGTTGCCCAGGGATTGTTCACCGGTCTTTTCAA
>SL_8KL_010_SEDDRAFT_10001502_pt1 | contig 20246 bp, 25 predicted proteins | sample SodLakKL_010_SED_4_FD_11160 | JGI IMG/M metagenome (IMG submission 11160)
GATTAATGGGTAACTCAACTTATTATGAATGCCCAGAGTGTGAAGGAACTATGGAATTGAGAGGTGATTATCTTGTTTGCCTAAACGGAGCATCTTGTGGATATTATGAATTATTTTCAGGTGAATGAAAAAACTAATCGTGTTACTATTTACAATTTGTTTATTCTATATTATAATTTAATTACGGAACAAAAAAATAAAAATAAAGGAGGACGTTAAGCATGGCTAAGAAAAAAGAAGGAGCCTCGGAAAAAATAATAAGGGTGCCAGACCTAGCTAAAGAATTAGGAGTAGAGCCAAGAACATTAAGAATGTTCATCAGGAAGCTTGGGTTCAACGCACCAGAAACCGGAATCGAAGGTTTTGGACCGAAGAGAAAGTACGAGTGGAAGGAAGGAGACAAACAGCTTAAGCAAATCCGAGAAGCATGGAAGGAAGCACAGAAAGAACAGAAGGAAGAGAAGAAAGAAGAGAAGTCCGCCGGAAAAGGAAAAGGTAAGGGCAAAGCTAAAAAAGAGGAGCCTCAACCGGAACCTGAAGAAGAGGAATTAGAAGAGGACGAGGAGTTTGAATACGAAGACGAGGACGAAGAAGAAGAGGACGAGGAAGAAGAATAAACTTTACCGCCATCTCCATTATCTCCTTTGGAGGAAGGGGTCGGAGGCACAAAAAATCTCCGGCTCCTTTTCTTTTAATGTTTTTTAGGACAAAATAACGGGTTACTGTTTACAATTTGTAATTTATATATTATAATTAAATTATAGGAATAAAAATAAAAATAAAGGAGGTGAGACAGTGGATAAAAAAGCTTTAATAACAGTAAAAGATGGAGAAGAAGAACAAACCTACGAATTCAAGGGAATAGTAGGTGTGGGTATTGAAGAAGGACAGAACCAGTCTGTACCAAGAACTATGGTACACGGAGACATAACCATGTGGGAAGCAGCTTGGGCGTTTATATGTCTTGGATACATGATGTATAATATATTCATGTCGAAAGGAGGTGTGGAAGAGAGTGAAGAAGGTGGAGAGTAATCCTCTCTTCAAGGAAAGAGTTAAAAAAGCTTTGGAAGGTAAAAAGGTGGTTAAGGTTTCTTTTGAAAAGAAGGAGCCGGGGGATAATGCTGAGATACACATAGAGACAGAGGATGGATTAAAGCTTAGTTTAGTATTTAACTATGAGGCCGCAGAATTAGAGGCATTCTTTAGTAAAGGGGGTGTATAAGGTGGAAGATAACATGAGTAGACAGGTGAATAAGGTAAAAGAAAAAATAGCTGAAGCTGCTGTGGAAAAATTAGAAGACCAAGGTATTATCGATGAGATGGCATGTGAAGTTTTAGATTCGGTAGACATAGACTTAGCAGCAGACCGTTTGGTCAGTAGACTTAAAGATTGTGTAGTAGAATATGGCCACAACAGACCTAAAACTTTAATGGATAGTATTTCAGAAGAAGTTGTTAAGAATATTGGTCTAGAAGAATATTTAGTAGAAGGTGCAGAAGACCAGGTTCAAGACGTAGTATCGGATAAGATAGTAGATTTAATACAAGAAAATCTGTAAAGGAGGGTCCTTATTGGAAACAAACTTAGAAAATTTCGTTGATGAAGTGAGTAAGCATATAAAAAATGAGATAGGAGAATACACCAAAGAATGGGAGGAAGATACTCTTAAACTTGTAAATCACAAGGGGTATAGTTTCTTACCACAGATAGTAAATGTGGATTCTCAAGAGTATGGGAACTATCAGAAGCTTGATTTAATACCTGAAGATGACGTATTCCCAGATGCTCCGGCGATGGTGGAACAGATAGCTATACATTTCTTTAACAAAGTACAATCGCAGATGGATAAGTTTTCTAAAAGAACCGGATGGGAGGCTGAGGCTATAGTATTTATATCAAACAAAGACGGTGAGTCATACGTAGCAACTAGGGATTCTGATGGTAATGTACAAATATTACCGCAAGAACAATTCTTATTACCTGAAGAACATTAGGAGGTGTTAATTTTGGAGGAGCCAAAAGAAAAGCCTAAAGTAAAACTCACTGGGACTGATGGAAATGCTTTTGCCGTTATGGCTAATGTAAGTAATGCTTTGAAGAAAGCTGGGTACAGTAAAATGGAAATTGATCAGTTCCGAAGAGAGGCTACGTCCGGAGACTACAACGATCTACTAGCAACTTGTGCTAAGTGGGCGGAAATTTACTAAGCTTATTTCAATCAGCCCTCCTCTATTTAAGGGGAGGGTTGGATGAAATAAATTTTTCAGAAGTCATTTACAAAGTTTAAATTTTATGTTATAATTAAATTAATCGGAATTTATATTTATATAGGGAAGGAGGTGAGACGTTGGTAATGTATCCAGTTGAAAAGAGCTCTTCCGGGGGTTTACTAGTAAAAGCTCCTTATACAGAAAGACCAGATATACCTCTAGGTGTTTGGAACTATTATTGGGGTAGCTGGGAATACTACGCCGATATATATTATAGGTATATAAAATCCGGAGATATAGAAGCACCTCCTGACGTAGCTATATATAAATACATACAACCTAAACTAAAAACCGGAGAACTTTATCCAGAAGATAAAGAAACAGTGAGAGTTTTAGAAGAATTCAAAGACAAAACCAACTTATTTGGTTGGGGAGCTAAAAAGATTAAGAAACCTAACAAAGATGTTATACCTGTTCCATTAAATTTCGTGCTCAAACCTTTTGAACACCAAATAGAAGCTTTTTACCAGTTAAGAGATATGCCAAACATAGCACTGTGGATGGAACAGGGGACCGGAAAAACTTTAGTGGCTATAGCTTTAATGAGAGACAAATTCCTTAAAAGAGAACTTAACAGAGTTTTAATAATATGTCCTAAATCAGCCATGGACGTATGGCCTGAGGAGATGGTAAAACATTCACCACACAATGGTAGTTTAGCTATACCACAAGAAATAAAAATATTAAGTGGGAAGAAAACAGAAAGAGCAAAAGAATTGAGAAGCTGGAAAAGAGACGAGAATAAAATACAGGTAGCTATAATAAATTATGATGTTGTTAAAGATTTGGAAGAGTCTTTGAAAAAATTTAAACCAGACATGATACTGTTAGATGAAAGCCACAAGATAAAAAGTTACAAGACTAACAGAGCTAGAGTTATTCACAGGTTAGGTAGTATTCCTAAGTTCAAAGCTATACTTTCTGGTAACGTGATAGCTGAAAGCCCGTTGGATGTTTGGTCTCAGTACAGATTCCTCGACCCTAAGATATTCGGTAAAAATTATAAGAAATTCCAAAGAAGATATGCTACCATGGGCGGTTATTACGGGTACGAGGTAAAAGCTTACAAGAACATAAACGAATTAACTAAGAAAGCTTTGTCAATAGGTTATGGTATTACTAGAGACGAAGCTTTAGACTTGCCGCCAGAAGTAGACCAGTTTGTATACTGCACGCTTGGTAAAGAATCCAGCAGGGTATATTCAAAAATGAAAGAAAAAGCCGTAGCAGATTTTCTTGGAAGAGATTCTATAACAGCAACTATAGTACTAACACAGTTAGCTAAACTGCAGCAGATAACTGGAGGATTTTTACATGACACTGAGAATCAAACTGTAACTCACGTTGGAGCAGAGAAACTTAATACGTTAGAGGAAGTATTAGAGGGTATATCTAAGAAAAGAAAGATAGTTATTTACGCTAACTACACTCCGGAAGTAAATGCTATAAGAGAATTAGTAGAAGAAACCGGAAGGACTGTGGAAACATTACAAGGTAACACAAAAGACAGAGGTAAACTTATAAAGAGATTTCAGCAAAAGAATGACCCTAAAGTTTTAGTTATACAAAGCAGAACAGGAAGCGAAAGTATTACACTAACGGCTGCTGATACTTGTATATTCTATTCTTTGACTTACAGTTATACCACATATTATCAAGCAAGAGCTAGGATAAGCCGTATAGGGCAAGAGAGCGACAAGATTAACTTTATACATATATTAGCCAAAAGAACTATAGATGAAGATATATACAAAGCTATCAAAGAGAAGAGAGACGTAGCTAGTATTGTTGATTCTATTATAAAATCTGAGAAAGGAGGAGACGGTATGTCTAAGAAGCACACCAAGAAGCAGAGCAAAAAGAAGGAGAGAATACCGGTAAGTGTAAGTGAGGAGCAGAGTTTTTACGAGAAGAGGTTAGAGAAACTGAGGAAAGAGTTAGAAGAGTCGGAAGAAGGACAGATAACAGAAGTCGGAGAAGAAAACAACATAGAAGAGATTACTTCAAAACCGCCAAAGAAAAAGAAGAAAGATAGCCAGAAAGAAAAAGTTCAAGGATTCAAAAGTAAAAAGGAGGTGGAAGAAAAGGTAAAACCAGAATCAAAATCTGCTCAGTATTATTTAGACTCAGAAGTAATAACTGTAAAAGATTTAGCTTATGAAACAGGTATATCCTCAGGTGAGGCAAGAAGAAGGATAAGAAAATCAAACTTAGAAAAGCCTGGAGGAAGATGGGAATGGCCTCCTAGTCACCCAGACTTAATTAAAGTTAAAGCTCTATTCGGATTACTAGATCTGGAGTCTATGAGCAGGAAGGAACTTAAAAGTTTATGCAAAGAGTTAGGTATCAAGGTATACAAAAAAGAAACAGACGACTATATCAGAGAAAAACTGAGAGGAGAGAAATAAAGTGATAGTAGTAGAGGGTATGGATAACAGTGGTAAAACAACTTTGGTAAGCAGACTGAGGTTCGCCATAGGAGCCCGTGTGGTAAAATCATGTGGACCAAAAGATAAAGATGAAGACTTATTTGATTGGACAAGAAAACAGCTTGAACGGCCTAACACCAGACCCCTTTACATTTATGATAGGTTCTCTGTAATATCTGACCCTGTATATTCGCCAGTAATAAGAGGAAAAAATCCCTTCTTTGATCACAGAGAAGGAGAGTTATTAATAGAAGAATTTATAAAACAAGAACCTCTGATAATATACTGCAATCCCGGACTAGAAAGAATAACTAACTTTGGTGAAAGAGAACAGATGGAAGGGGTTATAAGTAACGTAGAAAACCTTCTTAAAGAGTACGATGAGGTGATTAGATATCTTAGGGTGAAAGGGAGTCATATTAAGAAGTACGACTATGCCAGCTGGGGAGATACGAGAGAAGTAGGAATAACTGTGGTAGAATATATAAGATCAAGATTAGAAAAAGGAGGACGTTTCAATGGTTAATGTTTATGATTATTATGATGAAAGCAGGGAAATTGAAGGGGATATGCTTGAGGCTATGTTTTTAAGGCAAAGAGAACTTATGGAGAAATACCATCACATAGAAAAAGATAACGGGCTTTTATTAGACGAAGAAGTTCCGGTAGATATACACGACAAGTTTGGACAGGCAAGAATTAAAGATTTTGCTTGGAGGACTACTGAAGAATTAGGAGAAGCTCTTGAAGGTTTTGAAGGTAATGACGGTTTTAACGAGACGCATTTTAGAGAAGAGATATCAGATGCATTACATTTTCTCATAGAATTGTCTATATTAGCGGGGCTCGGGCCAGAAGACTTACACAAAGATTTACCTTCAAACGTATCTGATAATCTATTTAAGTTATATCAAATAGCGAATTCTCCTTTGAAAGGTGATTATTCCTTTTACGAAAAAGCACACATCAGGGTAGCTAAATTTGTAAAATCTTTAGGAGTTACTTGCAACACGCTCAAGAATAAGCCTTGGAAAAAGACGCACATGCTTACAGATGTTAATAAATTTTATAAGAACTTGAAGCTAACGTGGATTGATTTTATAAGACTATGTGCAGAAGTAGAAATAAGTCCTAAAGAGTTAGTAGCTATGTACTTCGGTAAATCAGAAGTTAACAAGTTTAGGCAAAGGAGCGACTATTGATGTCAGATATTACTGGTAGATGGATAGATTTTGCAGCTAAAGTGGCTTTGGAATCAAGCCCTAAGGCCTACGCTCAAGAAAGAATATTCACCACAGGAACGGGTTTTACTGTAAAAGGAAAGGAGTGGGAACGAGGCCTTAACCATTCGTTAATTGACTTAGGTTATTCTGGAACGGGGTCTAAGATGACACAACTAAAAAGAGATTATTACAACGAAGACTCTGTGAAAGAAGCTAAACAGGCTATAAATGGTCGGAGCGATCAAAGCGTTACTTCCGTAGGAATATCAACCTTAGGAGGAAAAAAGAAAAATGCACAAGGACATTGTATCCGTTCATTAGTAGTAAACTATTTTGATGAAAAAGTAAACCCTTTCAAACAATCAAATATTTCAATAGACGTATTCTATAGGACTACGGAACTGTTAAGAAAGTTCGGAGCGGACCTGGTATTCTTGAAAGAATTTTTAATACCAGAGATATTATACGGAACTGAATGGCAGCGTACTGATATAAGAGAGATTAGGTTTTATTTCTCTTCATGCTTTTTCTCAGCTTTATTTATACCAGTATTTTATCAGTTTGTAGATCCTGTAGGTTTTTTGGAAAGGCTGAAGGAAAGCAGAGGAGATGTAATCTTCTACAGAAGGTGTTTGTTCCGTACTAAGACTATGCTAGAAAGAAGCGTTGATAACTATAAGTTTAGAAGCCGAAGGAACATGCACGAGTTAGCAGAAAATTTAATGGGTAATGGTAAAATTGACAGAGAAAGAATAGAAAATTATTTAAAGGAGGAGTTGGAATGAGGTTTTACAAAGATTTTAAAGAAGCTTTGAGTGAAATTAAAAGAGACCTAGCTGAGATGGGTATAGAGGTTCACCCCAAAACATATCAAGATAAATACATCGCCGATGACCCCAATTTCGCAACACTCGAGTTACAAAACTACGTATACACTGTTCTTCATCCTAATCCAGACGATCTAGGCCCGGTACAACCTTGGGCTGATATGGAGTTTGAAGAGAGGATATCTGGAATAAAATATAACCCTGGTAATTCGTGGAAAAAAAGACTTGATGTTTGGGAACAGTTCTTAGAGTCAGACGGAAGGTTTGCATACACTTACCCTGAAAGGATGGCACACCAATTAGATATAATAGCAGACGAAGCCGAAGATAATCCTGACTCAAGACAACTATATATAGGTATATGGGACCCTAACAAAGATATCTACAGGTTGGGAGGGTTATCAAGAGTACCCTGCAGTTTGGGTTATCTTTTCCAAATAAGGGGAGGTATCCTTAACATGACTTATTTCATGAGGTCAATGGACTACGTAACTCACATGGAAAACGATATGTACCTGGCTCATATGTTACAGAGGTGGATGGCTAATAGAATAGGCGTCCCAGAGGGGAGGTTCACCCATTTCGTAGCTAGCCTTCACATATTTAAGAAGGACGTCAAGGGGGTATTTTAGATGAGAAGGCTGACCTTTATGGATAATTACGGAGCGGTCTATCAGCCTTTCTGGACCGCTCCTCTAACTATTGTCAGATGTCTTATTAACTACAGACTAATAGGACTAAGAAGAGGGGGATATTTTAAATGACTATATGTAAGCTTTGCCTAAAACTACTTTGGGACCATCAGTCGACAAAGTGCCCCTCTTGCGGGGCGGACTTAGTGGGAAAGAGAAAGTCTCGGGAGGAGATGTTCTCAGACATAGTTAAGATAATAGCTGAGAGGTCCACTTGTAGTAGAGCCAAAGTAGGAGCCTTAGCAGTAAGAGATAATAGGATAATATCTATAGGATATGGGGGCTCTCCCTCAGGTCTACCCCATTGTTTAGACGATGGGTGCGAAGAGGGTCCGGACGGAGGGTGCACAAGAACCATACACGCTGAAGCTAACGTTATAGCTTTTGCAGCTAAAGCTGGGATATCTTTGGACGGCGCCACGCTATACGTCACGTTATCACCATGTTATGACTGTGCTAAGCTCATAATAAACAGCGGTATAGTGGAAGTAGTATTTGCAGAGTTTTATAGAAAGACTGAGGGTATAAACCTTTTAGGAAAAGCTGGAATAAAAATTCGCCGGTTCTATTCTTAGGTATTTTACCTTAAATTTAAAGGTATGTTATAATTAAATAAGTATAAATAAAGTAAAGGAGGTGAATTTTTGGCTAAGAAAATTAAAGGCGATCCTCAATGTAAAGAATGTTCTTTATACGAAACAGCTCAAGCAGTATGTCTTATGGGAAAAGGTAGGGTGCCCGCTGATATAATGATTGTAGGAGAGGCCCCGGGGTTGAGAGAAGATGACATAGGAAAACCTTTTCAAGGTCCAGCGGGGAAACTTTTGGACCAGATGTTGGAAAGGTCACAAAGCGGTAGAAGTAATAAATTTACTAGAGAAGGTGTTTATATAACAAACGTAGTAAAATGCAGACCGCCTAACAACAGAGCTCCTAAATCAAAAGAAATGAAAACTTGTAAGAAGTATTTGGACAAAGAGTTTGGTAAAGTAAAACCAAAATACGTACTCCTGTTAGGAGCCACAGCTCTGAAGGGAGTACTCGGTATGGATAAAATAACTGAGATACACGGTCAAGTGGTAGAACAAGACGGTATATCTTATATGCCTACTTTTCACCCGTCGGCAGCTTTAAGGGACCCTAAAAAACAAGATCCTATAGAGAGTGACATATACGAGTTTTTTCGTATGGTAGAGGAAGGTCCAAGAAAATACCCTGACCTAGAATGGGAAGAAGTAAAAGATATATACACTATAAACTCTTGTATAAAAGACGTAAAAAATTCTGAAGCTGTTAGTTTTGACTTAGAAACCACCGGACTTGATTGGAGAGCTAAGGGTGCTCAGATAAACGTACTAGCTATAGCCACACCACAGAAACAGTGGGTAATGTCTTTTATGGGCGGTAAACTTAATAAGAGAGATGTACAAAAACAGATAGTAGAACTACTTAGTGAAGCTATGGAGGGTAAGAAAGTAATTGCCCACAACGGTAAGTTTGACAATAGTTGGTTGAGGCATCTTTACGGAATCAGGTTCCCTTTAACTTTTGATACAATGTTAGCGGCTCACTTATTAGACGAGAATAGTCCTAATGGTTTGAAACCGTTGGCTGCTATGCATTTTAAAGCTCCACATTATGATATAGATAGTGATACTAAAAAAGGGAAAGGAAGCAGAAAAAAGCTACTTAAATACGCAGCTATGGATGTTTATTACACGCTTCGATTGTATTATTTATTTAGAGAAAAGTTAAAACATGACAAAGACTTATTAAGGCTATTCAAACATTTAGTGATGCCTGTATCTAATGTATATGAAGACATGGAAGAAGAAGGAGTTTATATAGACCTAGAAAAAATGGAAGAAGTAGGAAAACAGATATCTGAAGAAATGAAAAAAGAAGAGGATAATTTAAGACATTATACTAAAAGAGACGTAAACTGGAACTCTCCTCAACAGATAGCCCAAGTTCTATTTACTGAATGGGGACTACAGATGTCGAAAACAACACCCGCTGGCGGAGCTTCTACTGATGAGTCTGTGCTAAAAGAATTGGAAGGTCAGCATTCTGCTATAAAACATTTAATGAATTATAAAAAATTACACAAACAATACTCTGCATTTATTAAGGGATGGTATAAAAGGATGCATGGTGACAATAGAATATATCCTAAATTTAAAATACATGGAACTGTTACCGGGAGGCCTTCCTGTGTTGACCCTAATCTACAACAAACCCCAAGGGATTCTAAGATACGTTCTTTAATAAGCGCTCCTTCCGGTTGGCAGTTGGTTTCAGCAGACTACAGTCAGATAGAATTAAGAGTAGCAGCTATGCTTTCTGGAGAAAAAGTTATGAAGGCAGCCTACCAGACAAACGAAGATATACACACAAAAACAGCATCAGAGATTATGGGTATACCTAGAAAACAAGTAAGTAAAGATTTTAGAAAGAAGGCTAAAGCTGTTAACTTTGGATTGATATATGGTATGGGAGCTCACGGTTTACAGAAATACGCTAAAGAGAAGTTTGAATTGAATATGTCTTTAGGGGAATCAAAGAAATACAGAAAACGTTATTTCGAGGTATACAGCGGACTTCCTACTTGGCATAAAAGACAGAAGAGAAAAGCTAAAGCTTATGGTTATGTAAGAAGTTTATCTGGAAGGGTAAGAAGGTTACCTGATATATACTCTTCCAATGAAAGTATGAGAGCACAAGCCGAGAGACAGTCAGTTAATACTCCAGTACAAGGTTTCGCAGCAGAGCTAACTCTTATGGGGCTCTTACAAATATCAGAAGAATTCTCTAGAGACATAGTAAAGCCTATAGGAACTATACACGACGCAGTTCTAATGTTAGTAAGGGAAGGTCATTTAGAAGAAACTCTACCCAAAGTAAAGAAAATAATGGAACACCCAAGACTACTTGATAAATTTGGTATTCGATTAACAGTACCCATAGAAGTTGATATAGAGGTAGGTAACTGGGGAGAAGGGGTAGAATGGAATCTAAAAGAGGAGGCGATTTCATATTGAGCAAAACACAAGGTTATTTAGAGTTACCTAATGGTATGATAATAAGGGTAAATAAAGATTCTAGCTCAGAGATGTTAAACGAGTTTGTTAAGTCTTACGATAGGATGAGAAAAGATAGGGAAGATAATCAAGAGAAAAAAGAAAATTAAATTTTCGGGTTTTCATTTACAAAGGTTAAAATTTATATTATAATTAAATTAAACGAAATAAAAATAAAAATAAAGGAGGTGAACAAGGTTGCTCACAGTATCTAATGCTAAAATAAAATCTTGGAGAAGGTGTAGAAGAGAAGCTCACTTTAAATATGTAGAAAAAATAGAAAGAAAAAGACCGGAACCGCCGTTACTTAAAGGTAAAATAATTCATGAGCTTATAGAAGCTTATTATACTCCGGGTAGAAGTTGGAAGAAAGTTTTGGAATCTTTTAGAGACCAATACGAAGATTTATTCATAGAAGAACAAGAAGAATACGGGGATATAATAGAGGACTTAGAAAAAGTTATGAAGAGTTATATATACCGATACAAAGACGATACTTTAAATTATATAAAATTCAACGGACAAAAATTTGAGATAGAAGAAGAGATAGAGTTTATACCCGGTAAGGTTAATTTAACAATAAAAGCCGACGGGTTAGGGGAAGACAAAATGGGTAGGAGGTGGTTGGTTGAAAGAAAATCGTTTAGTAAGAAAATACCTGGAGAAGGTGTAAGGTATTCTGACATGCAGACTACCATATACTACTGGGGGTTCAAGAAAAAAGGTTTGAAACTAGACGGGGTATTGTGGGACTACATAAAGTCCAAACCGCCTAAAGAACCAGATGTATTAAAGAATGGGGGTATAAGCAAAAGACAACGTATAGATACTGATTATTATACTTATTTAAAAGCTATAAAAGACAATGGATTAGACCCCAACGACTATCAAGATATGTTAGAAATGCTTAAAGAAAAAGAAGATGATAGGTTTAGGAGAATACAGCTTCCTTCGCCGGACAAAATAGCAGAACCTTTAATAGAAGATATGAAGAAAACCTCGTTAGAGATATACCATTTACTAGGCATTTCTAAAGAAAAGAATTTAGGATGGCATTGTGATAGGTGTCAGTACAACCCTCTATGTCAAGCTGAACTCAGGGGTTTAGATACTGATTACATGAGGAAAGCTGATTACAAAGAAAGGAGGTTTGACGATGCCGAAGAAAAGACAGAGCAGTCCGAGTAGAAGAAAAAAGCAACAAGAGGATTCTACAGACTATTCAGGAGTAGTATCACGGATAAAGTCTGTGGATGAAAATTTATTAGAGAAGGTAACAGCTTTATTCTGGGGAAGAACTGGGACGGGTAAAACTACTCTGATAGGTACTTTCCCTAAACCTCTCTTAATATTAGATATGAGAGAGGAAGGGACTGACAGTATACTTGATTTAGGAGAAGAAGTAAAAGTTTTAAACGTCAACAAATGGATAGAGATAGAGCAAGTATATTGGTATTTAAAAGAAGGAAACCACCCGTTCAAGACAGTAGCTTTAGACACAGTATCACAAGCTCAGAATATGTGCTTATCAGACGTTATGGAAAAAGGAGGAAAGAAACCAGGAGAATTAGTATCAAGAGGAGTATGGGGAACAATTGCCAACAACATGAAGTATTGGTTATTAGAATACAGAGACTTACCCATGAACGTAGTATTCACAGCACACGATAGGGTAAATGAAGTAGAAGAAGTCGAAGAAGATGAACAAATAGTACCAGAAGTAGGTCCACAGGTAATCCCTTCTGTGGCTAAAACGTTGACCGGAGCTGTTAAAATTATAGGTCATACTTTTATTAAGGAGGTGACAAAGAAAACAGATGATGGGTTAGAGGTATCTGAAGAATATAGGTTAAGAATTTCTCCCCATCCTGTTTATCAGTCAAGAATAAGGAAACCTAAAGATGCTTACGCTCCAGACTCTATTAAAGATCCTAGTTACGACAAGTTGGTGAAAATTATGAAAGGGGAATATCAACCCCCTAAAAAGAAAACCAAAAAGAAGAAGGAGGAGTGATTTAAATGGCAAGAAAGAAAAGTAAAGGTAAGAAAAAAGGTAGAGTAATAACGGTAAACTTTGAAGGTGTAAACACTGGTGGAAGTTCAAGAGTTCCGGAAGGAGATTATCCAGTATCTGTGGATAAAGTTACTGAGGAAGAAGGAAAAGAAAGTAAGAAACCTTATTTATTGTGGGAACTGAAAATCACAGAAGGTAAGCATAAAGGTAAAAAACTCTTTCACAGAACATCTTTACAACCTCAAGCTTTATTTAATTTAAGAGCCACTCTTGAAGCCGCAGGTATTGATGTTCCTGAATCAGTACAAGACATAGATTTAGATAGCCTTGAAGGTACGGAGTTCGCTGTAGGAGTAATCAGAGAAGAAAGCGACGATGGGGAAAGAAGCTTCAGTAAGGTAGTAGAGGTATTTTCTTTAGAAGAATTAAAAGAAAACGAAGATGAAGAGAACGAAGATGAGGACGAAGATGAGGACGAAGATGAGAACGAAGATGAGAACGAAGATGAGAACGAAGATGAGGACGATGAAAAGGAGGAAGAGGAAGACGAAGAGGAAGATTATTCCGAGATGGGTGTATCTGAATTAAAAGAACTAGCTAAAGAAAGGGGTATAAAAGTTAAGAAAAGAGATAAAAAGGATGACTTAGTAAAAGCTTTAGAAGAATTAGACGAAGAAGAGGAAGATATATAATGCTTGAATCTTCTCTTACCAACAATATCAAGAAAAAGCTCAAGAAAGAGGTAGGAGGAGTTTGGATTAAGATACATGGGGGCCCCAGGCAGAGAAAGGGGCTCCCGGACCTTCATGGAACTGTAGAAGGTTTCTCTATATGGATAGAGGTTAAAGTTCCAGGAAACAGTCCAACTAAACTTCAAGAAGAAACTATAAAAGAATTAAACGAAAAAGGAAAAGCTTTGGCATTTTACACCACATCTGTTGAAGATGCTGTAAACAAAGTTAAAGAATATATTGAAAGGAGGGATAAAGGTGGAACAAACAGAAAACCTATATACAATGGCAGACGTGGAAAGGGAAACAGGAATTCCCCCGAGAAAGACTCTATATAGAATAAGAAACAGAGAACTACCCGGGGCGAGAAAAGTAGGTTGGATATGGGTTCTATCAGAAGAAGACCTAAAAATAATGAAAAGGTTGTACAATATAGAAGAACCCGAAGAGGAAAATAAAAAGAAGAAAAAGAAGAAAAAGAAGAAAGAATAATCTTCAGGGCGGGGGAGGTTGTGGTATGAGTAATAAAATCCACGAGGAGAAAAGCGATAACGTAGTACAAGCCCTGATGGATATATGGGGAACGCATTGCGAAAAAGGAGACTATGTCTTTATATCAGCCAAAAACCCTAAGTCTGGTTATTGGAAAGATCTTCCTATTAAATATGATAATGGTTTTGTAGATAATGTAAAAGAAGTATTTGAAAAGTATCCAAGCAGTGAATATAATCTTTACTTTTGCCCTTTACCTTTTAGTCAACCTAAGAGGAGAAAGAAAAGTTTCAAAGGTTCTAAGTGGTTATGGAGTGATATGGATGAAGTTAACCCTAAAGAAACATTTCCAGAACCTACTATATACTGGGAAAGCTCTCCAAAAAGATATCAAGGTTTGTGGGAACTGGACAAGTTTTTAGAACCCAAAGAAGCTGAAGAAATAAACAAAGAGCTCACTTATAAAATAGGTTCTGACAAAGGAGGATGGGATGTAACACAGGTACTTAGAATACCTCATACTATAAACCACAAATACAAAACTAAACCAAAGGTCGGTAGTTTTAAACGGACAAATAAAAAATATTCCGTAAAAAATCTTACAACCAAAATTTTAAAAAATGATAATAAAAATAACGCCTCTAATAATTCCGTATCCGAAATAACTTCCGATTTAAACGTGAATAAAATATTAGCCAAGTACAAGAAGAAAATACCTAGAGACGTTAAGAACCTAATATTCGCTAAAAAAGCAGAAGTAGGTAAAAGGTCAGATATAATATGGTATCTAGAAAATAAACTAAGCGAAGCAGGTCTATCACCAGAAGAGATTATAGCTTTAATTAGAAGCTCAGTATGGAATAAATACAAGGGTAGAAGTGACGAGGAAGAAAGATTTCGTTCAGAATTATCTAAGATAATAGAACAGAAACTTCAAGAACCAGAAGTCCCAGAAGTACAGCCGGAGGAAACAGGGCTTACCATAGAATCTTATAAAGATGTAATGTCTAACATGGGAACTTTTCCTGGTTGGTTAATAGACGGGTTCTGGATGAGGAGAAGCCACGGGATAGTGGCGGGAGAACCTAAATCTTTTAAAAGTATATTAAGTTTAGACTTAGCGGTATCAGTAGCTTCAGGAGAACCTTTCTTAAACTTATTTCCTGTGAAAGAAACAGGTCCAGTATTAATAATTCAAAACGAAAACTCAGATTGGATAATGAAAGATAGACTAGAGAAAATAATAACACACAAAAGATTGACTGGAAGCATGAAGGTTAAAAACAGGAAGCTTAAAGGGGAATTTCCCCCAGAGCTTCCTATTTATTTTATCAACCAACAGGCATTCATGTTAAACGACGCAGTTCACCAGAAGATAGCAGAGAAAACTATAGAAAGAATAGAACCTGTGCTTATAATATTCGACCCTCTATACCTTATGTTTGATGGAGATGTTAATTCAGCTAAAGATTTGAACCCAGTACTCAACTGGTTACTTAGTATAAAGAATGATTTTAGAACTGGGGTTATGGTTATACACCACTGGAACAAAGGTAAATCAGCTCCAAGAGGGGGGCAGAAAATGTTAGGGTCTACCACATTACATGGATGGGTAGAATCAGCTTGGTATATAGGGATAAAAGGAGAAGAATCAGAACAAAACGAAGAACAAGAGGCTTCTTCAGATGAAAATATACTGACGGGGTCTTCTGGTAAACCAGTATCATTGGTAATGGAAAGAGAATTTAGAGCTGGGGGTATTAGACCTAAGGTAGAAGCCAGCTTAACTATGGGAGAGTTCGGTTCTCCAAAATACATGGTTAACGTAAGAAAGCATGTAGGTAGAGGAAACCCAGCAGCAACGGAAAACCTTAAACAGGATATAATGACTATGTTAGAATTACATTCCAAACCTATATCACAGAGGAAAATAGCCACTGAGACAGGGGCCGGGAGAAGAGCTATAAAAAGAATGTTAGAAGAATTAGTAAACGAGGGTACAGTAACTTGGGATGGTAAAGGGGTAAAACTAAATTAAACATAAAAAAAGGCCCCCATTAGGTAGGGGGCCAAACGCGTGTATGTGAAGAAGGAGCCGGATAAATTTTAATCATTCCAAAAAACCTTTTTTTATCTTCTCTATTCGTTCTTGTTTCTCCATGAAGTCATCCAAATTAGCATCAGTTACAATAATTACCACAAAAGCTAAAGCAAAATAAAGAGCTTCGGTAGGAATATCTATCCCCAAAACTGTCTTCACAATGTAAGCTACGAAGGAAGCAACAGGAATAAAATACTTAGCTTTCTTTAATTTTTCTAAATCCATTTAAAACCCTCCTATCTGGGAACATAATTTGTATAAGACTTTGCTTCATGAGTCCTATATTTTTCAGAAAAACATTCATCCCTCCACCAATCTATGAGAACTCCCGCATCAGTTAACTTGTATTTTTTATAGTAATACATCATATCTTTGTAAAACATTGCCAAAGTTTTCCTATCGTAATCCGAAAGCGGGTTAACCTTACTACTACTTTTGTGGATCGCCCCTTTAACTTTGTTTATAGGAAGTCCAAGCCTTCTCCTCCAACCTGAAATTGCTACCACAGATTTATTAGTCAACTTGCTTATTGTGCGGTCACTGTAACCTTCTTCCCACAACTGGTATCTGTTATCCATCTGCTTCACCCATTTAATGTTCCTCCTTTTTAATAAACTTTTTTAATAGCTCTATAAGGTTTTTCATGGCTTCGATAATGGCCTCTACTAAGTTCTTACTGGTTTCTTCCTCTATTTCCTCTTCTTCGGGTTCTGGTGTATCGAGTAGGTCGTTTAAGTAATCATTAATAATGCTCTCCCCGTAGCCGGAGGCCGGTGCCCATCTTGCGCCTAGCTCCTCCACATACTTTATAGTTCCAGCCCAAGCCGTAACCATGACTGTTTTATAACGCCCATGCGGTTCGCCAATAGGTTCCTTGCCTACATAAGCGCAAATATGGTTGAAGTGTGCCCTTACTCCTTCTTCCGGAGTATCAAATTTTTCATGAGCATCTGGATCATTGTTGGGACCACCTTCGCGGATTTTGATCCCAGCCCAATTATTATGGGTCGGTGGCACTACTCCTGTATAGTTACCAAAAGCGGTTTCTTTGGCTGCCTGGGCGTAGAGGACCTCCGGCCTTATCCCCATTTGTTCACCATACCCCCAATAAAGCTCGGCTATTTCGATAAAGCGTCGGTGTGCGCCCCTGTTTTTTGCCCACTTTTGAGCCTGGCGATAAGTGGCTTTTGCTCTGCCTGTTATGGGAGTTTTCTCTTTTTCCTCTTTCTCTTCCTCTTTTTCCTGCTCTTGCTCCTCTTCTGGTGGCTCCGGGTCTGCGTCCTTTTCTTCGGGCTGTTCTGCTGGGCCTAATGCCTGTGAGGATATATATATCTCGTATCCGTCTCCTTCGGCCTGATCTGCTAATGCGGTTGCATTTTTTAGCTCCCCAAAAGCTCCTATCTGGACGACGTAATAATCTCTGCGGGTGCCGATGTAGGCATCATATCCTTTATCTTGTGCATCTTCAGCTGTGTTGGCTGCGTTTTCCCACTTGGAATATGCACCTATTTGGACACGGTGGATGGTGTCGTCTTGTTCTTTGCCCTCAGACTTTAAAAGCTGCTTAGCCTGTGCCTTTAGCTCATCCATACGAAATAGGTTCCCGGGGCACGCCGTAGCGCTTACTTCTCCATGTCCGGCTATGTCGTCAACTGTAAGATCATAGTCTTTGATTAGCTTAGCATTTAGCCAGGCTCCACTCTTTACTTGTTCGTTTGTCATTTCTGTGGTATTGCCGGTGCTGTCGTTATGCAAATAGCCCTGGTAGCAAATACCCAAACTTCTTTCGTTCCAGTTATCCCGGCCTACGTGAGCTCCCTGGTGCTCTCCGCGCATCTCGTAAATATCGCCATTACGATAAATGAAGTGGGTATAACCTCCGCCATTCCAGCCTAAACGGTTTTGGTGGTCGTCGTGTATTTCCTGTACACCCCAACTAGGGTGGGCTGGATGATGCTGAAATATCTTCTCCACCCTCTTGAGTGGGGTCAGTGCCCTCCTCCAGCTCAGGTTCGCTTTCTTGATTTCCATGTTCTCCCTCCTCACTTTCTATCATTTCAAATAATAAACTCAAAAAGTAGATACGCAACCCATCAAGCGACATCTCCCTCCCTCGCTTTCCTCATTCAATCATGATGTAAATATCATAGATATACCTTATTACAGTCATAATTGTCATGATTGCAGCCACTATCCATCCACCCCATTTGCGCAAGAAAGTTGATATGGTATCCTTCGCGAATGCTTCCTGCTCAAGGCAATATATTCTTTCTTGCGCCTGAAGGAGCTTACTTTTTAAGTCATTATAATGGTGGATCATAGCTTTAGTCTCGCGCATTTCCTGCCGTAGATCCTTTACATCGTCCTTCCACGCTTGTATCATCTCGAATAATTCCTTGTTATTATACCATGGGTTGCTGTTTTTGTGTTCAGACAAACTATCACCCCTGACTACTCGTGGAGACCCCTTACCATTTCTCCGTATAAGTTTAATGCTTCTCTGTAGTGGTCTGGATCGAAGTCGTCCCGTCTATTAATATAACTTCTCTCAATGCCTCTATGGGTTATTCCGAACTCTTTATGAAGTATTCTTAAATTTTCTTTTGCTCTACCTTCTCTTCCTTGTTTAAGGTTATCCCAAAAAGCATCGTAGTAATAACTTGGTTGAGGGTTCCTCGTAACAGTGTCTATCTTAAATTCTGCATCTGGATGAAGTTCTTTAGCAATACCTTCTGTTACCGATCTTACATTGTGATAAGGAATACCCCACATCCTACTGACAAATGCTACCCAATTATCAATAGCTCTCATAGCATCAGTTTTCCATCTTTTCTCACCTTCCTTTGTACCAGTACTATACCTTTCTTGCTTAACCGCATGGTCCACAGCTGTTATAGTATCTGCTGCGGCATCCGTGAACTCAGTTACTGCTGAATAGAAAGGAGATATCATCTCATGTCCAGCCCAAGTCCCTCTTCTAACTTTACTAGATACGCTGTCGAAAAGCGGTCCTGCTACATAACCCATTGACAAAGCATTCCCTATAGCGTCTACGGCTCTAGCAGTGGTGCTCTGGTCTGGATCTCTTCTAAAAGCTAAGTCTCTTATCTCGTCTATAGCCATAATCTTCATAGGAGTAGCTAAGAACATTAATGCGAGCATTTTGTAGAACCTGGTCTTGTCAGCAGCTGTTTTATTACTTTTGTTATACCTCCACCATTCTCTAGCTGTTATGTTATGTAACTTATTTCTCTGAGTATGGAACGGTGTTAACCCTCTAACGAAAGCACTTCTACTGCTTCCTATACTGCTCCTAGTGTGCCTTAAGTAAGTAGGCTGAGTTCTGTTTACTATTTGTCTGTGCCGATCAGCTACCTTTTCCATAAACTCTTTAGAACCAACTTTAAGATCAGGATATTGCTCTTTAACTTCGCTTTTCACAGCGTTCCATATCCTTCCCACAACCAAAGAGTCAACCCATCTTATACCTTCGGTGAATTTTTTACTTAAGAAACTCTTTCCTGTAGCCCATTGTAAAAGTGTTCCTACTTCTCCTATCTCACCTGTCTCTCTATTAATCTTACCTTCGTCACGGAACCTCATCTGCGGATCCCATTGGGTCATCTCTTTCTTAGCTTGTTTTATACTAGTAAATACGGGTTTAAGTAGGTGTTTAGAATCCATCTCAGTAGCAGCTGCTAAATAAGAAGTGGTTTGTTTCAACATGATCCCCGGATTTAATCCTAAGATAGAAGTATGGATAGGGTTCAGCCATTTAAGAGTCAGCTCGTCTAAAACACTTTGGCTATGGAAATATCCTTCTACGTCATTTAAGTATTCTTCCAAGGCCCTGTGGTAATGTTTCTTTCCAGCTCTAGTCAAATCTTCTACAATACCTTCGTCTCTTATTATTTTTCTAGCATTCCTCAAAGGTTCGGCTAAAGAGATGTACGAAGCAGCATCTTGTAAATACATATGGTAAGTTTCTATGGCTCCTCTTAAAAGCACTGGCTGTCTTTTCTCTCTCCTAGGTTTCAAGAAACCCATTTGATCTAATAACCTCTGGGAAAAGTTTCTTGGCCTGAACTCCGGTATAGGGTCTCTCTTACTTCTAACAATAGATCTTAGTAAGGGGAAATAGTTTTCTTCCCATTGCATAGGAGCCCCTTCTATTCTATTAGAAGTCTCGTTTATATCTATCCCTAACCTTCTAAGACCATCGCTTATAGCCTCTGCTACATCCACTTCTTTTTGAGGCATAGAGTTTATTACTTTTTGTAAATCTTCTGCTGACAATTTGTGGTGTACACCTTCAGCTAAAGGTACTCTAAAACCTCCTTCTACAAGTTCTTCTCTATTGTGGGGAGACTTGTAGTGGAGGTA
>SL_8KL_010_SEDDRAFT_10001503_pt1 | contig 20244 bp, 16 predicted proteins | sample SodLakKL_010_SED_4_FD_11160 | JGI IMG/M metagenome (IMG submission 11160)
GCCGTAAGTATTATTACCGGGTCAGGATCTGGGACAGCGAGGGCTTTGAGAGCTGGTCCGGCATTGAAGCCCCACTGCGGGTGTTAAGAATTGAAGAAACAAGAGTAAGCCATAACGGCAAAGTTTTAAGCGAACCGGTGGTCACCCACCTGGTTACTACAGCAGACAAGAGTACTGTACCGACTGAAACATTATGGAGGATTTTGCACAGGAGGTGGGACATCGAGAACAAGGTATTTCATGATCTGAAAAAGTTTTGGGGTTTTGGGCACAACTATCATCATGATCCGACAGCATTTATGGTAATGCTCTATTTAGCGATGATTGTGATGAACCTGACATTTCTTTTCTACCACCGCAGGTTGCCGGCCTCTTTTAAGCGGCAAAACTCACTTTTATCGCTACGTGAGATGATCAAAATGACTTTTTGGTCCCGTGAGCAAAGAGCTATGGAATCCCGGATGAGCTAGCAAGCATACCAATTTGATTCGTCCCAAAACCCCCGCATAAAGGTTTATTCTATCCTCAGGTACCCGATGCCCGTGGGTCAGGGTAATGCACTCTTTTTCGCTTTTACACATTTTTTGCCCTAAAACTACCATTTGGCAATATTTGGGGCTTTATTAAAAAGGCATTTACGGAATTCCTGTATTCCGAATAAAATACCTGGGGAAAAAACGAGGATTATGATAACATTAAATAGATCAACGGTGTTTAGCCAGAATTGTTCTAGCAGCGGCATGACCGGCTTTCTGTCCAAAAACAAAAGCATCAGTTAAAGCATTGCCACTTAAGCGATTTTTACCATGAACTCCACCTGTTACCTCTCCAGCTGCCCATAAACCTTCGAGGTTTGTCTTACAATTTGTATCTATTGCCAAACCACCATTTTGATAGTGGTAATAAGGTCCCACTATTAAGGGTATATCTCCTGGGGAAATCTTGCTGTGCTGTAGCTTCTCATATATTTTGCCCAAGTAGGTTTTTAGAGTTTTCTCCTGCAAGGCACTGGTATCAAGAATCACACCATTACTACCCACGGGTGTGCTAATACCCCGTCCCTCTGCAATTTCTCGCAAAATGGATGCAGTAACTATATCCCTCGTTTCCAACGGATTAATAAAGGGTAATCCTGATCGGTTGAACAAATTTGCGCCTGCTGACCGCACCTGTTCTGAGACTAAAAGCCCCCTAACCGGTTCCGGCCAAAGTACTCCGGTAGGATGGAATTGTAACGAATCCATATCAACCAACTCAGCACCTGCTTTATATGCAATAGCAAGGCCTTCCCCCCGAATACCCCGGTGATTAGTAGAGGGAAACCCGAGCGGGTTTAATCCACCCAAACCACCTGTAGCCAAAATAACGGCTTTACTTTTATAAGTTATATAGCAATCATTTCTAAGATCATGAACTACCGCTCCTAAACAATGGCCTTTTCCAGTTATTATTTTTATAAGCTTATGATGACTGCGAGAATCAACACTACTCTTTTTAAGCATTTTCAATAATAATTTCATCAAGCCTACACCAATCCGTCCTTGATAGGGTAAAACCCGGTTAACTGTATGACCACCACCGCTTAATAAGCGATAACGATTGTGATCATCTTTAGCAAATTCCATACCTTTAGATTCAAGCCACGAAATTACATTTAAAGCCTCTTCAGTCATGTTGTTTGCTAATTTTCTACTATTGGTTATGCCACTTTTCATGGTATCTTTAGCGTGAAGTATCGGTGAATCTTCTTTGCTAATCGCTGCGGCAATACCTCCCTGGGCTAAAATTGTATTGGAGCTTCCCAAGTTCTCCTTTGTAACCAAAGTAATGTTTATTACATAATGAGATGCTGCCAAAGCGGCACATATACCGGCTGCCCCACTACCCACTACCAAAAGATCTGTGGTTACATTGTTTGTTGAAGATGGGTAAATAGATTCTTTTTCGATTAATTCAACTAATTCAGCAGGAAGTAAAGACCCTTTATTGGAACCAAATGCTACTTCTCTTTTCCCCCTGGTGGAATAATCAGGGTGATATTTTTCTAACAAGGCCTGCCTTTCCTTTTGCTCCAGGAAAAATGGTACTTTTTCTTTTTGCAACTCGATATTATTAAAAATTTGCGCATCTTTGCCCATCTTGTTTATCCACCCCTATCCCTTATTTTTGCAATCAGGAACCAATCCATATTTACCGCTAAAATAAGCAAAAATCATAGTCAAAATTAAGGAAAGCACTCCGAGCAAAACCCAGCTTGGAGCATAGGAATCATAAAAATCAGCAATCATCCCAAAGAGCGGTGGAGCAAAAACCTGGCTGGTCCGTGGAAAAATAAGTGCTAAACCGTTCACCACACCGGTCAAATTTCCGGGCACTAACTCACTGACAGTTGTAAAATAGATGGCAATTATACCAAGGGTGCAAAAACCGAATAGAAAAACAAAAAATAACACAAGATAGGGAGAAAAGTAAAAATTGCTTATACCAAAGCCAAAAAATAAGGCCAGGGCGGAGACAAGAATACCTAGTAAAAACAGCCCGTTACGGCGATTACCATAAAATAGCCTTTCATTCATCAGCCCCCAAAAAGGTTGACCAATCATGCCGCCTATATGAAACAACCCCAAGCCAACACCGGCAAAAGTAATAGACGTACCTAAATCCTGTGCCATGTAAAGAGAAAAGTGTCCTGCCACCGTGGAAAGAGTCATGCCGAATATAATACCCATGGGAAATATACTGACCAGGTAACGATTTCTTAAAAGCACCAGGAGATCATCTTTTAATGAAGTTTTTTCAGCTTCCGATTCTTCAGCCAATTGATGCTCAGGTAATTTATAGTTTCTAGGGGGATGGAAAAATTTAAAAATGAATATAGCTATAACTAGGGCAAAGATACCCCCGATTAAGATAGCAGTGCGCCATCCCAACATTTCCCCTAGGTAAGGCAAAATAATTGCACCCAAAAAGCCCCCAAAAGCACCACCTCCATGTACTATCCCCATGGAAAAACTCCTTTTAGTACTTTCTGAATACTCAAGCACTCCCTTGTTTATTGAAGGGGTAACTAAACTAAATGCAGTCCCTGTAAAGAAAGCCATAATCAAGATGAGTTTGAAAACAGGAGCCAGCGAGTGGGACATCAGAAGCACTGCCAGAGCGCCTACCCCTAAAACCAGCCCTCTTTTAGTCCCCAAATAATCGGCTATCCGCCCGCTAAAAATAGCTATACCTACAGCGCTTGAAAAATAGAAACTGGAATACAGTCCAACCTGGGTCCTTGATATTAAAAACTCTTCCTGAACAAGCGGAAGCATAGCCTTAAACCCCTGGATATTGGCATATACAGCGATGTAAGCCGTGGAGAGAATTAAAAGCAAAATTAACTGCCTTGAGCAATTTGTAGCTTTAGTTTGATTATTCATTAAGTGTTGTTAAATCTTTTTCCATAAAAATAGTCACAATAGATTACCCCCAAAGGATTATGAGCTAACACTCGATCTTTATCAGCAAATACTGTGATTGGCGCTTCTGAATGTTTTATGAACAAAGTATCATGCCCTACACAAAGCCCAAGCATTATATTTAAATCCGTCTGTACTTTATTAAATAACTTGGCCTGGGCAAGAGGGTTACACATCGATTCTATGTGCCCAGGCCTGAATTTTTCGTTCTCTGTTATACCAAGCATTTCTTTAGAAAAAGCTCCTGTTTTACAGTTAACCGAATAAACTGTAAACATTTTCTGCAGTATTTTCACTGTAGCCCGTGCTTCTTTTTTTAAAGCGATGCAGAAAGCCAAACCTAATTTTTTATATTGGGATCTTTCAGCAAAATCAATGATCTCTTCTAATCGAGTCCACTTCTCAAAACCCAACCCCCCAGTTTTGGCCGAATTATAGGCGATTTTCCTGTTAGTTTCATTTGAAAGATAATCATCCATGAGATGATCAAAAATTTCCTGGTCTTTCATCGGACAAGTTGATGGAGCCTTGCTTTTATCTCCATAAAAACAAGCATTGACCCCACAGTTAGCACACATCATCATTACTCCCTCTCTTTTTTGCAAGCCTGATTAATCCTGAAAATACCCATTTATCGCTGCGCTTACGCACTTCTCAATATCTCCAAACCAAACCCCAAAATCATTAGATCCGGGCGCATAAAAGGCCATTTTCCCCGAGTTAGTAACCAAAGTTTTAAAACCCAGGGCTTCAGGATTACCTAAAATGGTGCATAAATCCTGTGTTACTTCTCCCCCTGCTTTTTCAATTATATCGACGTATCCTAGTTGTTTTGCCATATACTTAATCGCCACATTGGTATGGACCCAAAAAGACACATCGCTATGCACTCTTCTACCACTTAAATGCTCAGCTATTTCCTTGACTTGTCCAAGCGAACAGTGTGGGCAACCTATAGCAACAAAATCTACTTTTCGATCTTTTGCTGTGTTATATTTAGCATACCCCTCTTCAATTTCTACGTTACCTATGGTCACTGTATCATACTTATTCCCAGAAAAAGCCTCTCCCAAGGTCTGAGCTTCGGGTGTAATTCCTGCAATATGAAACATCGCTATTCCACCCGATGAGGCTAAAGATGCACCCAGGTAAACTAAATCCTCCATAGAGCAATCCTTAATTCCCTCAAATACAGGGATCTTATTGCCAATTAGCCTTCCTACATAATTACCCAAGGCGCAATAATCTGTGAGTTTCTTTAATGGGGTCTCAACTTTAAACATCAGATCTCCTTTACGATTATGTTCCAAATGCAAGCCATACAACGGAGTTTTTCCTGTTAATGCCGAGGCTAAAGCAGAAGGCCCTCCTTCTCTGTTATCGCAAGCCCCGAGTACTGAATTAGTGAAAACCACTGCGGATGATTCAGCCCAGGCTATGTGTTCATTTACACGGGGAACAAAGCCGCAGTAGTAGGGTACACAGGTTGAAGTTGAATAGCACCCCATCCTCCGATAGGCTGCTTCAATTCTTGATTGGCACTTATTCCACTCTCTGGGAAAGCCTAAGTCTTTGCTTCGATCTAAACCGACTACATTTAAGGTTGTCGGAACCCTGACTTTGGCACCGTTTTCCAACATTTGTTCAGCCCATTCCATACCAGCAACGCCATGGCTTTTGAAAGAAAGACCGGCAACATGAGCACTGCTAACCGAAATCATTTTTTCCGCATCATAAACCTTGCCTATTGCCAAAAGGATTTCCATAGCGGTTCTGGCAGCTTCACCATTTTCACCGTCAAGCATTCTTTTTTCACTATCTGTTAAAATCATTTTTTACACCTCAGCATTACCAAACTTATCAATAATTACTGTACTATTGTCCGCATCAACTTTAACATGGTCACCATTGGCAATAAGTTCTAAAGGGTTTTCTTCTATTTTATCGATTACCGGAATACCAGCAATAATCGCTCCCACGGCTATAATGGTTTCGGTAGTTAAATTTATAATTCCTTTGGGACCAGTCTTGTTTTTTGCCAATTGATAAACTACGTATGATCCACCGGTACTGCCTTTTCCATAAGGAAAAACCAATATTTTACCCTTGACTGAGATACCTTGCAGTTCATGGTTGTGTTCGGTTATCACACCATTTTGGGCATTAACCCCAAAGTTAAATCCAATCGGCTGTTGGCATACCAATGCTTCACCTTCAGCATAACCCTTACTAATGGCCCTTCCTTTTAACACAACACTCATATTGGATCCTCCTCAAATATTTAGAGGAGCCTCATTACTCTCGTGGCAGTTAAACTAGCTTGCGGTTAAATTGAGACTCCTCAAACTGTAAAAATTCATATTAATGCTGTGCCCCTAAAAAAACCTGTAAACTGGTTATAACCAACTGCGCAGTATAATTTGCTCATAGTCGTCTTCCACACGAATTAATTCATTTAACTTGGCTAACCTTTCCCCACCTTTAACTCCTGTTTTAATCATCAAAGCATTCCAGGCTAAAGCCTGGTGTGCAATTGATTCATCAAGAGTTTCTCCCGAACGATGCGAAACAACTACTTCCATGCCTCCTTCTTTTGCTACAGCTGCAGTTTTGGCTGCACCGGAAATTGTTCCCACCTGGTTTGTTTTTATAATGATCGAACCAGCTGTCTTTTTTTCTAGCCCCTTTTTTGTTCTTTCCACATTACTCGCATAAATATCATCTGCGCAAATTAAACATTTATCACCGTGACGTTCGTTTAAAGTTGCACATGCATCATAATCATTGCTCTCTACAGCATCTTCTACATAAATTAAATTATATTTTTCTATAAGTTCGGAGATAAAGTCGATTTGTTGCTCGGTCGTGCGAGTTACCCCTTCACGGTGATATTCATACTCTTTTTTCGCCGAATTCCAGAGCCTATCTGCTGCTAAATCCAACCCTAGAAAGATTTTAACACCTTCAGTTTGGGACACCTTGTCACTGGCTTCTTTAATGATCGCAAGAGCTTCAGCATCATTCAAGTCAGCAGTCCATGCATTTTCATCGTCCGCACCACCGGTAAAGTTATAATTTCCTTTTTCTAGCAGGAACCCTGTTTCTTCATGAACTTTAAGTATTATTTCAACTGCTTGCCTGATAGTTTTTGCTCCCACTGGAACAACTAAATGTTCCTGCATATCAGGAGCGGGTCCCATGCTATGAGCACCACCACCAATTATATTGCCCAGTGGGTAAGGTAAAGTCCATGGGCCGGTCTTGTTTAATAATTTAAAAAGAGGTTCACCTATAGCATTAGCTGCCGCTTTTATACAGGCTATCGAAATAACTGAAGAAGTATTACCACCGATATTTTCGAAATTGGGGGTGCCATCAATTTCTTCCAGCATTGCATCGATTTTAGTAATTTCTGTTGCATTCATCCCTTTTAACTCGGGTATAATCCTGCTATTTAATATATCTTGAGCTTTTTCAAGACCGCCATGGCCATAAGCAGGCGCTTCAAATTCTCCCCTGCTCCCCGGTGCTCCAAAAGGAGCAGCACACCGGCCAAAACCGTCACTCGTATAAACATCTACTTCCAGGGTTTCTACTCCCCTACTGTCAAAAATAGTACGGTAAAGTACATCTTTTATAATAGCTTCACTCAATTCTTAAACCTCCTAGCATAGTGTAACCTAAATTATTTAGCCATTTTCCCCTGCTTAATTATATAATTAACTAAACCATCACACTCATATATTTCCTTTAAAAAACATGGGGGTTGTGCTGCGTAACTTTTCTCCCCACTGTCTAGGTTTTCAATCACTCCTTCTTCAATATCAACCTTTAACCTGTCCCCTTTTTTAAACTTTTCTGTTTCTTCTACCTGAAGCACCGGCAAGCCTATGTTTACTGCATTACGAAAAAAAATCCTGGCAAAAGACTGGGCAATTATACAAGAAACTCCTGAAGCTTTAATCGCGATAGGGGCATGCTCCCTTGAAGATCCGCACCCAAAATTACTACCAGCCACAATTATATCACCCGGCTTTACTTCAGCACTAAAGCTTAAATCAATATCTTCCATACAATGCTTTTTTAGTTCTTCAGCATCACTGGTATTTAAAAACCTTGCAGGGATAATCACATCAGTATCAACATTATTATCGTATTTCCATACCCGACCCTCTAATATCATTTGCAAACCTCCTATTGATAATTAGCAACCCAGATATTAACGAGGTTACATTAATCAAGCCATTATAAGCTCACGGTTATACTGTTCTTAACCAATAACCTGATCCGGGTGTGTAATCTTTCCGGCAATTGCTGAGGCTGCAGCCACCGCAGGGCCGGCGAGAAAAACTTCGCTCCCTTTGTCACCCATTCTTCCTACAAAATTGCGGTTGGTTGTAGCCAAAGCTCTTTCGCCCTTGGCTAGAATACCCATGTGTCCACCCAAGCAAGGCCCACAAGTAGGAGGACTAACTACCCCACCAGCCTCTGTAAACGTGCTTATATACCCTTCATCCAGTGCCTGCTTGTAGATGCTCCTAGTAGCAGGAATAACTATAAGTCTCAACCCTGGTTTAACCTTTTTCCCTTTAATAATTTCAGCTGCTACCCGAAGGTCTTCTAACCACCCATTGGTGCACGAACCTATTACAACTTGATCAAGATTTAAATCTTTAACATCATTAACATGCTTTACATTGGAAGGTTGATGTGGAACAGCTACTTGTAAGCCTACGTCATCCAGGTTGATTTTAAGGGTATCACAAAAACCGGCATCACTGTCACTGGTAAAGATACTGTATTCCCCGACAGCTTTATCTTTAATATAGTTTTTACAAACATCATCGACCGGGAAAAAAGCCGTTTTTGCACCTGCTTCAGCGGTCATGTTTGCAATGGTAAACCTGCTTTCCATTGGCAGACTGCTAATGCCTTCTCCCTGAAATTCAATCGCTTTATAGTTGGCTCCATCCACACCAATTATGCTTATAAGGTATAAAATAATATCTTTTCCAGTTACCCAGGGCAATAGCGATCCCTTTAATAATACCTTTAATGTTTCAGGCACTTTTAACCAGATCCACCCGGTTAACATAGCGGCACCTAAATCTGTAGCACCTATTCCTACTGCCATTGCTCCTAGTGCACCATAGGTGGGAGTATGCGAATCAGCTCCACCTATCAACTGGCCTGGTTTTACTAGTCCTTTTTCAGGCAATAAAGCATGTTCTATTCCCTCGTTTTCATAAAAATGAAGGAGAGCATACTTCCGAGCAAAATCTCTAATCACTTTAGCCTGTTCTGCGGATTTTATATCTTTATTAGGAGTGAAATGGTCGGCAATTAAAGCGATTTTTTCTTTGTCGAATACCATTGGATTATTTAATTTAGCAAATATATTTACAGCCATTGATCCAGAAATGTCGTTACCCATTAATAGGTCTACTTTTGCCTGAACAATATCTCCAGCACATAATTCCGAAACTTCGCTATGCTCTGCGATTATTTTTTCCGCGATGGTTTTACCCATATAGTTTTCACTCCTTCATTTCTTTATTAAGTTTGATACTTCCATGGTATTTAAGTAAACCTTATAACAGATAAACTCAGCCTTTAGTTTTCAATGACTTCCTTGGTCACCTTGCCAATATCACCAAAATGCTCTACGCAGTGTACCCCGGCTTCCTTTAACATTTTCAATTTATTATCAACCGTACCAATCCCTCTGGAAATAATTGCTCCGCCATGTCCAAACCTCATCCCAGGTTTGACATAACGGCCACCTACACTGGCAATAACCGGTTTTGTAAATTTTCCAGAAGCGATATATTCTGCAGTATCTTCTTCTATACTAGTTCCAATCTCTCCGTATAGGACTACTGCCTTGGTATCAGGGTCTTCCTGGAAAAAGGGCAGCAAATCACACCAGGTAGAACCAATGAAAGCATCTCCTCCAACGCTTATTGCTGTCGATTGGCCCACTCCCGCTTTTGAAAGGTAGTAACATACCGTAGTAGTGTTCCCACCGCTCCGCGACATCACACCTACCGACCCGGGTTTGAAAAATTCGTTTGCAAATTCTACGGTAGCTCCAATCATACCCACCAGTGCTTTATCCGGGCTTATAATCCCAATGGTATTAGGCCCAATCACGACGGCTTCTTTCTCCTTTGAATATGCGATAACTTCCAGCATATCCTGCTGCGGGACTCTTTCCGGAAGCAATACCACTATTTTAATCCCTGCATCAATAGCTTCAAAAGCGGCATCTTTAGCAATATTCGCCGGAACAAACAAGGCAGAAACAGACACATCAGGATGTTTTTCCTTCACTTCCATGACTGTATCATATACAGGTACTCCATAAACGTTTTGATTCCCTTTACCGGGGGTTACCCCAGCAACTAAGTTGGTACCATAGTTGAGCATAAGTTGAGCACGAATTTGTGCTTCCCTACCGGTAATACCCTGCATCATTACTTTAGTATTTTTTTCAACTAATATAGACATAATTATCTGCATCCTTTCTTAAACACTATTCATCTAACTCCTTAATAGGTAAAGTAATTTTAATAGCCTGCTCTCCATATAAATCACAATCTAATTCACATCCCAAGCACTCAGTACAACCACCACGCTTAATATCTTCTAGTGATTTTTGTAACGCTGGTATCCCGTCTTTTAATTCTAAAACCTTTCCCATGTTAGGACTGTTACACACATCGACACATGCTTTAGATTCACACTGTTTACATTTCGACAAATTTATTTCCACTTTTCCACCAGAAAATACTTCAAATTCTAAAACATTTGCACCCATCCAGTTACACCCCCATTTCTTTTGAGTCAGTGCTTTCTTTCCATTTATGGTATAAATCGGAGAACAATATCGCTGCTTCTTTTTCTGTCACATCTCTACCAGCCACCTGAACCCATTCACAGTCAGAAATTCCATGCTCATCAAACATTTTGATTGCATCTTGATCCCATGCACCCCTAAACACAAAAATACAAGGAACATCAGGAACACCACCAGTTTTCGGGTAAATCTCCTTTAAAGCTTTGATTATTCCCCTTGCAGTGTTGTCTAATTGTTGGCTGGAAATACAAGATATAAAAACATACCCCTGAATTCCTTTTTGCTCGAAAATAATCCTTGTAACCCGGTATAGTTTAGAAGCGGTTGGATTACCAGAAGTATCGCAGAAATTAACCGGATAAAAGCCTAGAGGTACCAGTTCATCCATCATCACCAGACTAACCCCGGTGCCTACCCCGTCAAAACCGATAGGAACTTTATTAATTTCCTTACTGTACTCAAAAGTTGGATCGATTTGAACAAAATGCGCAGAGCCGCGATGATCATTGTTGTCAATTTCTCCCGCTGCATTTTCCAGACAAGTAGGTTCCCTATCCCCAACATCTTCACCTGGATCGATATTTAAATCTTTCTGTCGATAAATTGAGTCATCATCAATATCAATCTTTGAGTCAAGAGCGCTAAAGCCCCTTTCAGTTAAGGCCAAGGGATTAATTTCGATTAATTTGCAATCATGGTGGCGATAAATATCATACATTTTGTTTAATACAGCAGAAATAGCCATTAGTTCTTTGCCTGCAAAACCTAACTTTTTGGACAGGTTTCTGGCATCATAAGAATGATAGCCCTTCATAATATCAACATCTTGGTGCTCAACGTGTTCACTACCTGAATCTTCAACATCGATTCCACCAGCATCCGATAAAATAACTACAGGTTTCCTTGTATTCGGGTTGGATAATACAGCAGCGTAATATTCCTTTTTTATCTCGCTTTTCTTTTCAATAAGCACTTTTTCCACATTAATTCCATTTATTTTACTACCCAGTAGTTTCCTAGTTTCTTCTACTACCGCATTCTCAGTTTCGGCAAATATAATCCCTCCGCTTTTACCTCTTTTTCCGGAATATATCTGAGCTTTTATCACTACAGGCAAGCCAATTTCCACAGCCTTTTCTTTTGCCTCTTCAGGAGTAAAAGCCAATACTCCCGGAGGAATATCTATTCCATATTTCTGAAATATTTCTTTTCCTTCGTGTTCATAAAGTTTAACCATGGTATACCTCCATTACATTTTTTACATTAGAGCATCCTATCTGCTACAAGTAGCTCGAAATGTTTTAAGATGAGTTTGCACCGATCGGCCAATAAAACCTTCGAGCATATCAACTGCTTCCAAAATTCTGTCTAAATCTATTCCAGTTTCAAAACCCATAGTATGCAGCATATTAACCAGTTCTTCTGTTGCTATATTACCGCTAGCTCCGGGAGCATAGGGGCATCCTCCCAAACCACCAATCGAGGCATCAAACTTATAAATTCCGGCTTCCAAGGCAGCAACTACATTAGCTAGCCCCATTCCCATGGTGTCATGAAAGTGAGCACTTAAATTGATCCCTTCTATATTTTTTTGCATCATATTAAACAGGTCGAAAACCTGCTTAGGATTTGCATGTCCGATAGTATCGGCCAAAATTACTTCGTTTGTCCCAAGCTCTTGTAATTTATTTGCCAGTTCTAAAACCGCTTCAGGATCTACCTTGCCTTCAAAAGGACAAGCAAAAGCGCAAACGATGATGTTGCGAACCCTAATATTGTTACTTCTGGCAGTTTTAATGATATCTTTAAAATTATTTATGGAATCTTCAGGGGTCATATTAACATTCTCTTGGTTGTGCGATTCACTTGCTGAGACAAACAAACATATTTCCTCGACACCTACGTCCATAGCCCTGGAAAAGCCTTTTTGGTTTGGAATAAGCACACTTACGCGAACTCCATCTCTACCCTTTATATTTCTTATATTTTCCATCAGCTCGGAAGCGTCTGCCAGCTGGGGAACCCATTTAGGATGAACAAAAGAAGTAGCTTCTATCTGTTTTATACCTGCTTTGATCAAACTATCTATCAGTTTAACTTTGTCCTGTAATGCTAGAACATTTTTTTCGTTTTGCAGCCCATCGCGTGGACCTACTTCAACTATTTCCACATTTTTCTTATCTGCAATGTCTTGCAACAATCTTAACACCTCTTTCCGCAAAATCAATCAAACAGCTGAACAATCAAAGACCAAGCATAATTAAGCTCACTTACCCTTTAAGAGTACAAGCAGAATTAAACTGATGTATAATTTGGGAAAACTTTTCTATCTGTCTTTTTTCTATAACAATGTTCAAACAAACAATGATTTCCTTACGAAAACATTCCCCTCCATTATTTTCCTGGCCGTTCTATAGATAGCCGCTTTTTTTAAATTAATCTTTCCTTCATTTGATATTTCAGCAGCAGTTTCTATAGGGATTGCCCCCGCAGGATGTCCAATAACAATTTTTTCTCTTTGCTTTGCTTCATCTCTTAATGCATTCCAAACCACACTACCAGGCACCATTGCAGCTGCCCCGGTACAAACGGTGCCAGTTACTGGATACGCTTTATGCATCTTCAACATGAACAACAACCTGGAAACAACATCTATACTATTCCCTTTTACTTGCTGGCCCAGATAAGTAGTATAATCAGCAGCTGGACTGATAATCGCAAAAAAGGGTATATATGGGCTTTCAGAAGCAGCCAGCTCCCACTTAACAACAAAACCGATCTTTTCTGCAGCAACACCTCTGATCCGCTCGATTTCATTCATAAGTATTTCGTTACCTTCTATCTCTGAAGGCTTCTCTGTCCCCTTTAAATTAAGTTCTTCGGCGTTTATGAACACTACGGGATTACCTGCATCAACTAGAGAGATATTATACTTTTTCCCCTCAATCTCAACTTCATCAATAGGGTTACCTGTCGGTAGCAGAGCACCTGTGAGCGCACCCTGAGTATCTGAAAAATCAAGAGTAATTTTTGCTCCGCTGCCGGGAACGCCATCAATCACTAGATCACCTTCAACAGCAGCTTTACCCTCTACAGTGGGAACTTTAGCAATAATCATTTTACCAGTATTAGTCTGATTAATTTTTACTGTAGTTAATGGAGAATCAGCTTCAACAAACCCTTGATCGATGGCATAAGGACCAACTCCAGAAGATATGTTTCCACAATTGCCTCTATAATCAACTACGTCAGTATCAATCCCTACCTGAGCAAAAGTATAATCAATATCAGCATCAGAGCGGCTCGAAGCTGATATTATTGCTAACTTGCTGGTTACTGGGTCGGCTCCCCCCAAACCGTCAATTTGCCTTAAATCAGGTGAACCAAAAATTGCCTTGATCACCCTGTCTTTTTGCTCGAAATCCTCGGGAAGTTCATTGTTGTTAATATAAATCCCCTTACTAGTACCACCACGCATGATAGTGCATTTTAACTGTTCCATTTCTGAATGCAATGAAATCTCACCTCGTCAACAACTAACTTTTTAGAATGGGTTTAACCCCTTTAATTTTATCTCGCACAAACGGGCTCTGTATTACAGTAGCTATCACTATTAATCCAATACCAATCCCATCTGCATAAATTTGTGGACTGATCATTGACAACGATGCTATTAGTAGTATAACCCTTACCACTATCCCTGTTTTTACTAAATAAAAATTGTTAATAGCACTTGCGAAGAAATAAATTCCGATGACCGCTGTAACCACACTCCTACCGATCACAAAGAAACTGCCCACTCCGAGCAACGGTTCTCCATATATAAACATATATGGAATTATAAAGGCTGCCAGACCCATTTTGAAAGCCATGTAACCGGTTTGATTGGGGTTAGATCCAGCTATCCCAGCTCCCGCATAAGCAGCCAAAGCTATGGGTGGGGTAATTGCAGAAATAACAGCGAAAAAGAAAATAAACAAATGAGCTGCCAATAAAGGCACCCCAAGTGCTGCTAAGGCCGGAGCAAGAACCGTAGAACTAATAATATAAGCGGCAGTAGTTGGCAACCCCATACCTAGAATAATTGCTGTTAGCATAGTTAATAACAATGCTGCCAGTAAATTGCCACCAGAAAGGGCGATTAAGGCATTCGCAAGCCTGGCCCCCAATCCGGTCAGTGATAAAATTCCAATAACAAAACCAGCACAGGCACAAGCGGTGATAATTGGAGATGCTTTTTTTGTGCCATCTTTCAGCATATGGAGTAATTGAATAAAAGTATAGCGTGAAGTTTTTAATAACAAGCCAATTAAGAGGGTTGAATAAATGCCATAAAGCCCGGCTCTAATTGGAGTAGCCCTCTCAATCAGCAAAATGTAGAGAAGTATTATTACGGGTATAAGAAGATGCCCATAGCTTTTTAGTACCTCTTTTAGATCCGGCATCTCACTTTTACTGAGTCCTTTTAACCCGGTTTTTACAGCCTCAAGGTCACACATAAATAATACTGCAGTAAAATATAGAAGTGCAGGTATAGCTGCTGCTGCGATTACGCTTACATAGGGTATCCCTAAAGTTTCTGCCATTAAAAAAGCACCAGCACCCATAATTGGGGGTAATAATTGCCCTCCTGTTGAAGCGACAGCTTCCACGGCAGCTGCAACTGTTGGTTTATAACCCATATTTTTCATTAGTGGGATAGTGAAAGCGCCAGTAACTGCAACATTTCCAGCAGAGTGACCAGTTAAGGTTCCCATCCCGGCGCTAGCTAATACAGCTGCCTTTGCCGGACCACCTCTAAAACGCCCAAAAGCCCCCAAGGCAGTTCTGGTAATAAGTTTGTCACCGCCTGTTCCTTCCAAAACAGCACCAAACATCACAAAAATAATCATGTATGTTGCAGCAATACCCAAAGAAATACCATATATACCATCTAAAGAGAATGAATAAGCAGCCAAGCGCTCAAAGGAATAACCACCATGACCAATCCAACCTGGGAGGTATTCACCAAACGCACCATACAGTAAGAAGATCCCGGGTATAATTGCCATCATCGGGCCATTGGCCCGCCTGCCAGCTTCAAGCACTAAGATTATACCTATTACAGAGATAACTATATCGGTAGTAGTTGGAGCAAACTGAATAAACAGGATCAGTCGTTCCATGTGCATTACAATATAAACAGCGACTAATACTGCTAAACCAGCTAAAATAATATCGATGAGCAAATAAGGTAATGCTTTATGCCTTTTCTGTTCATCTCCAACTATAGGTATTGACAAAAATATAATTAAAAGCCCAAACATAAGGTGAATTGCCCTGAAATTCCAGGTAGCAATAGCACTAAACCCTAAAACATAAATATGGAATATGGCACTAAGAACCCCGATAATTAAAACCACAACAGGCAATATATTAACAGCTTTTTGATTTAATTTAGAAGTCAAACCTTGTTGTATTTTGTCAGCCATTCATCAAACCTCCTGCTTCCAGCAAGTACTATTGGTTTATTAACTTAGCACCTCCCCGTTAAAAAAACGGAGAGGTGCTTTATAACTATTAGTATTCCGGAGGATAATGATGGTCTAGTAAGTCAATACCAACTTCTTCGTGGTAACGAATAGAACCAGGATGCAATGGAATATTAATTTCTGAGATGTTTTCTGGGAGAGTATCTTCAGCTGCAGAATGGACAGCTTTTAGTTCATCCTGATTTTCATACAATGTTTTGGTAATATCATAAGCCACATCTTCCGGAATATCCTTGTGTCCAAAGACACAATTCCAAATGAAAAGTGTATCATAGTCATCAACCATGGTCTCATATGTACCGCCAGGGATGGTTCCATCCAAGTAATAATAATATTCATCCTGGATCATTTCTCGTTCTTCATCGGTGAGCGTTAACCATACAATCTCATGAGTAGCTTGTAATTCTTCTCTTGACGGATGCGGCCAGCCACCCATGTCCATTGCTACATCAATCATCCCATCTTTCATATTTCCAACTGTTTCAGACCAACCTAAATTCTGGATTTGAGCTGGTTCAATATCTAACGCATCTAAAATATTTCTCCCGACAACATCCACTGTCCCCCCAGATGGTCCTAGTCCAAGTACTGCACCTTCGATATCTGCAAAACTTTCTACCCCTGCTCCTTCAATTGAAAATACCTGCAATCCACTGGGATACATGGCAACCAATCCTCTAATATCAGAATATTCTTGGTCAGCCCAACCGAAGCCACCATATGCTTCATATGCCGGTGCATCAGTAGTCAACCCTAACTCGTTATCGCCAGTTTGAACAAGCCCTATATTAACTTGTGGACCACCGGTAACTTCTGCACTCACAGCCAAATAATCAACGTGACTAGTAAGCACTTCCGCTACACCGCCACCATAAACATAATAAACACCACCAACAGAAGCAGTTCCAAGTGCATACCTGAGATCAGCATCTTCAACATCTTCAGCCGGCTCATCCTCAACAGGATCCTCTTCAACAACTTCCTCTTCCGGCTCCTCTTCAACGACCTCCTCAGGTTCTTCACAACCTACCAACATAAAACCTACAAGCATTAACACTGCTAAAATACCTACTATTAACTTACTTCTTCCTTTAAACATTAAATATAAACCTCCCCTTGTTGTAATTAAAACCCAGAACTTTTCCATAAAACAACTAAAATTCAAAGACTATATCATGAATCACCCCCAAATCATTAAGCTTACTACCTCAAGCCTTCATTGTTCACCTGTAAATGTTAAGATAAAAAAGTTATGACCCAAAGTTATCATATTTTATAATGCAATATACATGCCAAATTCACAAAACAACTTGCATGAACTCATTTAAACTTTTCATACAATCCTGGCAAATCACAACATCACGCGTTTTTGACTCTTTTCACAAAAAAACTAAAACAAAACACTCCTCAAAGGAGACAACTGTTTTGCTTTTATAACATTGCTAATTTGAGGCTTTAAAAGATTAACTTCCAAAGCCTTGTCACATTATTAAAATAATAATTATGAAAGCAATTCGTGAAAATACCACTGATCAGGATTATCGGTTACACAACTAAGGAGGAAATAAAGTAATCCTTCATAGAAACAAATTGCAACATACAGATACAACATCAGAGAAAAGTAGTACTCTTAATCATGGCATCAATACATAACAGTAAGGAAGCAGTTATTCAAACTACATATGAAGCATGTTTTCCTAATATGTGTTTAATCTAAAATATACCAACTTGTTCTTATGTAAAGCGTTAATATTATAGTTGTGTTCCAACATCAACCTATGTGCCCCAAATGTGTTTCATATATGTTTCACTATGTTTCAATCATATCTTATTTTGCTTGACTTAATCTTAACCATATAACATATAAATGGTTTGATTTCTCTTATCCACGCAAATAAAACAAATTATTATTATGCCAAAACCTATTTAAGTATTGTTTAGCGAAAAAAACTCGTTTTTTATAGAACGATAATGCAACACCAAATTTTATCAGCAATAAAGCATTTTAGTTTTATAATCTATTTTATTCAAGATTAGGCATAAATAGTTGTCACAAAAAAATTTTACCAGTCATAATTAACATCGATCCATATTTCAAAGCAAATCATAAAATCTGGCAGAATTTTATAAACTTATTTTTTTATAGTTGGGAATAGGAATTAATTAAGTATTGACTTATATGGCGTCAGTTAAATTATATTTTTTCATCTTCCTCCAAAGAGTAGTTCTGCTAATATCTAAAACCTCTGCTGCTTTCTGACGATTCCACTGCACCTCTTCAAGAACATTAAGCAGTTTAGCCCTCTCGCTTCTATTAATTCGATCACCAGGTTTAGTTGAAAAATCTAGCCCCATAGCTTTTTCCAAGATATCCATCGGTGCTTTATTTATATCAGCATTAAAAATCACCATTAAGCGCTGCACTGTGTTTTCCAACTGACGAATATTGCCTGGCCAATCGTATTTCACCAAACAGGAACTGATTTCTTCCCATTTCTTTCTATTTTTGGTGGGTACAGAAATCGAATCCTCCAAAAACTTATCAACCAATAAGGGGATGTCGTCTGGACGTTCCCTCAGCGGAGGTACTTCTAAGTATAATACGTTCAGTCTGTAATATAAATCCTCTCTAAACTCATTGTTGTTAACTTTTTCTCTTAAATTCTCGTTTGTTGTAGCGATGACCCTAACATCAACCGGAATTACCTTGCTTCCGCCTATTCGCAACAACTCCTTTTCCTGTAAAACACGTAACAATCGTGTCTGCAAACTCTGAGGCATCTCTGATATTTCATCAAGGAATATCGTCCCTTCATGGGCAAGCTCAAACAAACCCTGCTTGCCTTCTTTTTTTGCCCCGGTAAATGAGCCACCTTCATAACCAAATAATTCACTTTCAAGCAGATTGGCAGGAAGAGCAGCGCAATTTATAGCGACAAAAGGTTTATTACTTCGTTTACTTTCATTATGAATACTATGAGCGAGCAGTTCCTTACCTGTACCTGTTTCCCCATGGATTAAAATAGTCTGGTCACTTTTAGCATAAATTTTAGCCATATTTATAGTTTCTCTTATAACCTCCGATTGGCCAACGATATCTTCAAATGAATACTTAGTACTCAAGCCTTTTTTATCGTAATGCATGTTTTTTCTAATTTTTTGTTCAACCTTTTGAATCTCAACTACATCATGAAAAGTTGCTACGGCGCCTATAGTTATTCCATCAATAATAATTGGAATTCTGTTAGTATTAATAGTAAGATTATCATTTATCTTCATCAAAACATTTGTTTCTGTCTCACCGGTTAGCATCACTTTATCTAACTCACTGGAAGGCAGTACTGTTTTTATATCTTTATTTAGTGCTGATTTTAGATCAATACCCAATATATTTGCTGCCTGTGTGTTACAAGTGGTAATATTTTTATCCTGATCGATGGCAATGATCCCACTTTGGGTAAATTCAATAATTGTTCTTAAGTAGGTATTGATCTCTTTCTCGTTCCTTATAGAATCCTGCAAATTGAAAGCATCACCTACGCTGTCCCTTACACTTTGACTTGAATAAACAAGTATCGGATAGAGCCCGTTACTCTCAGCATAATCACAAACCACACTGGCCCCCACTACTGCTGTTATGTTTTTGTTTTTTAAATCTTGCATAATACCATTCAACTCACTAATGTCTCGATACTGGATACTGTGTATATCAATCTTCAAGGACTCTTCATAGGCCATTATTTTGGAAGTCCACGGCGCTTCTGATTTATAAGTAACTATAGCTACTTTGCTGCTGACTTTCATTGCTTCAACAAAAGCAGATAGCAAATCAAATCCTGAAACCCTTAAAGTAACCATGGGAAACTGAGGGAAGTTTTCTTTAATTACTCTTGCATTGCTTCCACCAGCAATTATGACATCGATAAGATCGTCATTAATAAGCGGACCAATATTTTGGATGGTATCATTAAACGAGCTATTAATAATTCTTATTCTTTCGTAATGATCTTTCATTAATACTCTATTCAGATGCTCATAGAGCCTGGAATAAACTACAAATGCAATCCTTTTGTTTTTATCATTTTTCATAAAAACGCACACCTCACCAAACCCTATAGTCAAATATTAAAACTTGAATACTAATTTTAATTATACCAAAGCTTTGTCTTAATTATAACCTCAAGCTAACCATGCCACTTGTTCTGTCAACGTTCTCTCTATCCTGCTCTCTTCCATATTTTCATATGCTTATCCTTTCTTTCTTAAACTAAATCAAAACCTAAAACCCAAAAAAGGCTCATTGCCCTAAACGGGGTAAGCCTTTAAACTATAGCTAAACTATTCCCATACTTTTTGTGTGATTGACAGAGCTGTAAATAACCTGCAACAG
>SL_8KL_010_SEDDRAFT_10001505_pt1 | contig 20219 bp, 14 predicted proteins | sample SodLakKL_010_SED_4_FD_11160 | JGI IMG/M metagenome (IMG submission 11160)
CTGAAAACATCTTTGTCCGCAAAGGCAATATTTCGTTAAACGATCTGATCGATCAGGAAGCAAGTGATATTAAAAAATTGCTTCGCGACGAAGCTTACGATTTTTATGAAACCCGTGAAGCGGCGTTGACCCCTGAAGTGATGCGTGAAGTCGAACGAGTAGTTCTTTTGCGGACTGTAGACCGGCATTGGACGACCTTCTTGAACGAGATGCAGGAGTTGCGCCGGGATATCCACACCCAGGCTTACGGACAAAGAAATCCCCTTGTCGAATACAGGCGGCAAAGCGCCGGGATGTTTGAGGATATGATCCAGCAGGTCGAAAATGATGTGGTGCGGAGTGTATACCATGTGCAGGTATCTGCGGCCCCGCAAAGGGAAGCAGTAGCCAGTGATGTGAGAGGTCAGAGGCAGCGGATGGCTGCTGTCGGTGGTGGCACCGCTTCTTCGGGACATGCCCAGGGCAGAGCTGTTTCGGGCCAGAAGAGCAAGCCCGAACCGGTTTCCGTTGATGAAAAACCAGGCCGTAACGAACCCTGTTCCTGTGGCAGTGGGAAGAAATACAAGAAATGCTGTGGAGCGAATTAGTGATGGAAGCTGGTGATTAAATGTTGAAAGAGTGTCAGGCAGAACTGAGCCTCCAAAAGAAAAGGTTTGATGAAATGAGGGGTTCACTTTGAATATGGTAAGAAACTGAAAGAACTGCAGGAGACAGAAGCTAAGGCAAATGAACCGGGGTTGTGGGAAGACAAGAACCGGGCTCAGGAATATTTGAAAAAACAAGGTAAGTTACGAGAACAACTTCGTCCTCTGCAGGAACTGGAAAAAATGATCGAAGAAACCGAAGTTTACCTGGAGTTGGCCGTTGAAGATGAGCTTGATGAACAGGAAGCAGTTCGTGAAGCTGGCCCAATTTTGGAAAGTATAAAGAAGCGTCTTGATAAGATGGAACTGGAAACTTTACTGAGCGGCAGCTATGATTTTAACGATGCAATATTAGCTATACATCCCGGAGCCGGTGGATTAGAATCCCAGGACTGGGCTGAAATGTTGTTACGAATGTACAACCGCTGGTGTGAGCAAAATGATTACCAGGTCGAACTTGTTGATTTGCTGAGTGATGATGAAGCCGGCATAAAAAGTGCGACTTTTATTGTCCGCGGGCATGCCGCTTATGGATATTTACAGGCAGAAAAAGGGGTGCACCGCTTAATTCGAATATCTCCTTATGATACTGCAAAACGCCGGCACACCTCATTTGCTTCTGTAGATGTGATCCCTGAGGTTGTAGAGGAAGATTACGAGATTAATACAGATGATCTAAAGATTGATACATTTCGGGCCAGTGGAGCAGGGGGTCAGCACGTCAATAAAACTGATTCCGCAGTGCGCATAACCCACCTTCCCAGCAATACGGTGGTTACCTGTCAGAATGACCGTTCACAGCACAGTAACCGCCAGCAGGCCATGCATGTATTAAAGGCAAAGCTTGCTGAAATAACCCGCCAGGAACAGGCAGAAGAGATAGATGCTGAAAGAGGCCAGCAAAGAGAAATTGCCTGGGGAAGCCAGATTCGCACCTATACTTTTCATCCTTTTACCCTGGTTAAGGATCATCGGACCGGAATAGAAGTTGGGCAGGTGGAAGCTGTGATGGACGGGATGCTCGATCCCTTTATGGACGCCTACTTGCACTGGAAGGCATGTGGTAAGATCCCGCTTAAGAAATAGGAGATTGCATGAAAATAAGGAAGCCGCAGATTAACATAAGCGATGTAAAATTTTATGTAGTTGATTTGTTGGGAATCATAGTGGGGGTTATAGTTTTAGCGGCAGGCATGAACATGTTTATGGTTCCGAACATGCTCGTTCCCGGCGGAATAAGCGGGCTCAGTGTTTTTTTATTTCATTTAATCGGTGCCCCGGTTGGGATAACCATTATACTTCTTAATATCCCACTCTTTGTGGCCGGCTACTTAATTTTAGGGTCTCGTATAGTGGTTCAAAGTTTGGTGGGGACTTTTCTTTTTTCACTTGCGGTTGATATCAGTGCACCTTTATTGCCGCAGGCCACTGATGATTTGCTGCTGGCTGCTGTTTATGGCGGGGTTGTCATGGGTATCGGCATCGGTCTGGTTTTTCGGTTTCGCAGTTCAACCGGCGGAACCTCCCTGCTTTCTTTAATTTTGGCCAAGACTTCCGGAATCAGTCCCGGGCAGGCCTTGTTTTTTGGCGATCTCACTGTTTTAGCCCTGGCTGTCTTTATTTTCAGCAGTGAAGCGGCCATGTATTCCGCCCTTGCCCTTTTTGTCAGCATTAAGGTGGTCGATGCGATCCTGGAAGGGATCGGACTGGCCAAGCAAGCTATTATTGTTACCTGCTGCGGAGCAGCGATCAATGACAGGCTGATTAGCGAACTCGGACGGGGAGTAACCCGGATCGAAGGCCATGGTGGATACACCGGTGAGGGGCGCGAAGTTTTACTTTGCGTGGTAACCCGCCAGCAAACTGCTACCCTGAAAAATATTATCTATGAGGTGGATCCTTCTGCATTTGTGATTATCGGCAATGCAACAGAAGTTCACGGAGGAGGGTTTAAAAAAATGCAACAAAATTAACCGGTTTTAATATTTTTACAAATAAAGCAAGCAAAATTTAATAATAGTGCAGGATAAATTGAAAAATTGTCGAATTCATAAACTGTTGCATAATGATATTATGTTAAGTGTTCAGAGGAAGGTTAGCCAATGGTTGAAGCAAAAAATATGTGTATGAAATATGAAAAAGGTAAACATAATGCCCTTGAAAACATATCGTTTTCTATAGGGCGCGCAGAGTTTGTTTTTTTTGTCGGATCCAGTGGAGCGGGTAAATCTACATTACTTCGGTTAATCATACGTGAAGTAAAACCGAACGAAGGGACCCTGAAAGTATTTGGCCGTGATGTAGCCCGCCTGCCCCGGCACCGCTTGCCTTACCTGCGGCGGAATATAGGGATGGTCTTCCAGGATTTTAGGCTAATGGAGGAGCGATCGGTATACGATAATGTCGCTTTCGCGATGATTGTAATTGGATCTTCACGTAAAGAAATCAGGCGCAGGGTCCCGCATGTTTTAAGTTTGGTCGGTTTAAAAGATAAAGCAAAATCAAAAATTACGGATCTCTCCGGTGGAGAGCAGCAGCGTGTCGGTCTGGCCAGGGCTATTGCCAATCGCCCGGCTATGATCATTGCTGATGAACCGACCGGGAATCTTGACCAGGGGACTGCGCTTGACATTATGAACCTTTTACGCAGTATCAATTTGCGGGGAACCACGGTGCTGGTGGCTACCCACAACCGGGAAATTGTCGAACGTTTTAAAAAAAGGGTCCTATATCTCGATAACGGTAAACTAGTCGGCGATGAACAGAAGGGGATTTATACGAATGTTCATTAGCGGTTTTGGCTATATTTTAGGTGAAACTTTTAAGGGGCTTTACCGTAATCGGTGGATGTGTATTACTTCAACCGGTGTAGTAGCAGTTACTTTATTGATGCTCGGATTATTTATGCTGGTTAATTTAAATGTCAGCCATATAACCGAAACAGTAAAAGAGCAGGTTGAAATAGTTGTGTATATCGATGAAGATGCTGATCAGGCCACGCTGAACCAGTTACGCGATAAATTAGGCAGTCATGATCAGGTATCCGAAGTAGACTATGTTTCGAGTGATGAGCATATGAGTCGCCTGCAGCGACAGTTAGGAGGTATGCTCGAAGGATACGACACAAATCTGGAGAACCCATTGCTGGCATCATATGAGGTAAGGACGGTGGTTCCCGAGGCAGTTGTCAGTCTGGCTGAAGAATTTGAAGAATATCCCGGTGTATCGGCGGTTTTTTACGGTCAGGGTTATGTTGAAAACTTATTTGCTTTAACCAATGTGGTGCAGGTGATTGGGCTGGGTTTAATGGTCGGCCTCTCAATAACTGCTGTTTTCCTCATATCGCATACCATTAGGTTAACGGTGATGATGAGAAAACGGGAAATTACGATCATGAAATATGTCGGTGCTACTAACTGGTTTATTCGTTGGCCGTTTATATTGGAAGGGCTTTTAATGGGTTTTGTCGGATCAATTGTGCCGATTGCTATCCTTTATTATGTGTATGAGGCAGTTATTGAGTGGGCTGTCATGAGCGAACTTGTGTTTATCAGCTTGCTGCCTTTAGAAATGGTTATTATTGAATTGGCCATATATCTCGTACCGCTGGGTACAGCCCTTGGTATATTAGGCAGCACATTTTCAATGGGCCGTTTTTTGCGTGTCTAAAGAGAGAAAAAAGGAATTTATTTTAATCAGGGAGGAAAAGAGTTATGGTTATGAAGAGATGGCTTTGGATACTCATACTCTTTTTGGCGTTTATGATCACTGCTACGGTCTGTCTTCCGGTTTATGCAGTAACATCTGAAGAAATTGATGAAAAGCAGGAAGAGCTTGATGAAATTGAAGAGCGACAGCGTGAAGAAAGAGGTTATCTTGAGCAGCGTTTGAACCGGGAAGCTGCTTTGGAAGAAGAATTGAAGCAACTTGAGGCTCGTCTGGATGAGCTGCGCGAAGAACAGAAGAAGTTGGAAGAGGAAATTGGGGCTGTGGAGCAAGAAATCAGTGTGGCTGAAGAGGAGTTAGCTGAAGCTGAAGAGGATCTTCGTGAACAGGAAGATTTGTTGAACCTCAGATTGAAAGCGATTCAACAATATGGCGTAGTTGCTTATGTTGAAGTGCTTTTTGATTCAGCCAGTTTCCCTGATTTTTTAACTCGCTTGCATAATTTAAGTATCATAGCTTCTAATGATTTACGCCTGATCGAAAAGATCCAGGAAGAAAGAGACGTTATTCAGACCTGGAAAGATGAGCTGGAGGAAAAAAAGGTCGGTCTGGAAAACATGCACCAGCAGGTAGCTGCTAATGAAAAAGAAATGGAAAGAGCAGCAGCCGACAGAGAAATTATTATTGTGGAACTTCAGGATGAGATTACAAAAACTCTCGGAGCTATAGCTAATCTTGAAGAGGAAGCCCAGCGGATTGAATCCAACATTCAGGCTATGCTTGCCGAACTGGAGAGCCAGTTTTCCGGAGTTGAGGGAGACCTGCACTGGCCGATTGAATCGCCTACTTCGATTACTTCGGGGTATGGGTGGCGAAGAGACCCGTTTAGTGGGAATCAGGCCTGGCATGGCGGCGTTGATATCGCGCCCCACCACGGAGAAGCTAACTATATTTTATCTGCTGAACGGGGTGAGGTTATATATTCCGGATGGAACGGCGGATACGGGAATTGCATAATGATTGATCATGGCGGAGGCACAGTTACGCTCTATGCTCACATGAGCACATTAAATGTTAACAAGGGCGATGTTGTCGAAAAAGGGCAGAGGATCGCCCGGGCCGGAACTACTGGTTACAGTACCGGGGTCCATTTGCATTTTGAAGTAAGGGAATTTGATAAAACGCCGGTGCGCAGTTTCCCCAGTGGGAGTCCTGACCACCGCCTTAACCCTATGGACTATTTTTAAAAGAACAGAATGTTCCGAGTAAATTAAGCAGGATAATTAAAAAGTTACTAAACTTTTGACCACCCTGATTAAACGCGCCGTGGGGTGGTTATATTTTTTCGGCGGGGAATACAGCGGACCGGTTTTATGGTATCATGTATTTCAGGCACCCTGCTAACGGGTGATTAAAGCGATCAATGGGTGTTAGACAGGAGTGAAAGCGATGGAACCATCAGCTAAAAATAGTGTATTAAAATGGGTCGTTATGTTTGTTATGGTTCTCCTGGGAACGAATTTAGCCACGTATTTGATCTTTGGCGATCAAGGCGGATTTACTGGTTTTGTAGAGGAAAACGGGCAGAGAATTATAGAATATAAACCAGAAAATAATCGAGAAGGCAATGTTCGTGAACTGGAAACTGAAACAGAAATTTTTTGGGAAACACTTGAATCTATTTCCAATCACTATTTCTATGAAGTTGATACATCAGACTTGATCAAAGGCGCAATTCAGGGCATGATTGATAGCATTGATGATCCCCAGGTCCGCTTTTATGATCCCGATCAGCTTGAAGAACTTCTAATGGATACCAGGGGAACTTATGGAGGAATTGGCGTACGCATTATTGAGTCAAATGAGCATATTGTCGTTTTCGAAACTTTTGCTGATTCACCTGCTAAACGGGCCGGGTTTACACCTGGAGATCGGATCCTGGAAGCTGATGGTATTGAACTGACCGGTGAAGGCATTAACCACGCTGCAGAAGTAATGCGCGGACCTCCTGATACTCATATTGATATAAAAGTTCAACGGCCCGGGGCAGACAAGCCGATTGAAATGACAGTTTCCAGGGAAGAAATCCAGGTTACAACAGTAACCGGTGAAATGTTGGATGATGGTCTGGGTTATATTAAAATTGAGAATTTTGATAGTAATACCGATGAAAAGTTTACGGAAATATTCCAGGAAATAGAGCAGGCCGGCCTGGGTAAAGGGCTGATTTTAGATTTGCGAAATAATCCCGGAGGTTTGGTTGATCAGGCAGTAGGCATAGCCCAGCAGATTGTTCCGGAAGGAGAAATTGTCAGGCTGATCGGGCAGAATGATGAAGTAAAGACAGTTTATTATTCAGAGGCTGAAAGGAAGCCCTATCCAATCGTGGTTTTGGTTAACGAAGAGTCAGCCAGTGCATCTGAACTCCTGGCCGGGGCTTTGCAGGATAGAGACGCAGCCCTCCTGGTTGGTCAGAAAACTTTTGGCAAAGCTTCAGTGCAGCAGCTTGAGGAAATTTCCGATCACAGCGCAATAATGCTCACTGTAGCAAATTACTTTACCCCTTCCGGCCACAATATTGATGAACATGGGATTAAGCCTGATTACGAGGTAGAGATGCCTGAAGTGCTGCGTTATTATCATTATTTTCATCCCGACCGCCTGGAATTGGATGATTACGGGGAAGATGTAGAAATACTTCAGGAAATGCTAGGGCTGCTCGGTTTTGAAATTGAAGTGACCGGTTACTTTGATGAGCAAACTTTTGATACTCTCACTAACTTTCAGGTTGAAGCAGGCCTAGAAAGCAGCGGAATGTTTGATGATAAAACCTGGGTTGAGCTGCGTAGCGCGCTTGATACAGCTTCCCGTGAACAGGATAAGCAGCTCGATAAAGCCCTTCAGCTTCTTGAACAAGCAGATCTTTGGAATAATACCGGGGGAAACGAATAACTGATGCAGCCTTTTTTTGAAATAGCCCAGCTATTTATTACGGTTTATATGCTTGCTTTGATCATGCCCATTTTCTTGGTTGTTATGTTTTTGGTATATTTGCAGTACAAGCGCCAGGCTGCAACTGAAGAAAAACTATATGGACGGGTGATCAACCCTGTGGGCAGGCAAATATTGTTTTCCCTTGGTTTGGGTCTTCTTGGTGGACTGGTAGCAAGCATGATCCTGGTTTTCCTGGGATTATCTCTGGAACAAATCGGTCTTTACTTTATCTGGCCAGTTGCTTTGCTTTTGTTGTTGGTTAATCCCCGTTACCTTTGCTTTTCATATGCCGGTGGGATTGTTGCTTTTATGGTTTTATTTGCCCGCCACATCCTGGTGCCTCTCCTTCCTGCTTTGGAGGAAAACTTTGTTATTGACTCCTTGCTCATGATTCACATTCCGGCACTGCTGGTCTTGATTGGATTACTTCATTTGGTCGAAGCAATCTTAATTTTTACCAGCGGACACTGGGGCAGCAGCCCGATATACCTGAAAAAGGATGACGGTGAGGTAGTCGGTGCGTTTTCGCTGCAGCGGTTTTGGCCAATTCCACTGGTTGCCCTGATGGTTGCAGTAGTATCTCAACCCGAAAGCGTCGGGGTAAGTATGCCAGAATGGTGGCCGATTCTTGATTCTGTCATTCAACCCGGTGAAGGTCAGGCATTATACTATATGGTCATACCAGTAGCAGCAGGGCTGGGATACGGGGATATGGCTCTTTCATCGACCCCCCGCGAGAAAACTGCTTTTTCAGCCAAAACATTGGCTTTATACAGTGTGATTCTATTGTTTATTGCTGTAGGTTCAGAGTTTTTCCCGCTGCTAATATTGCCAGGAGTGATTTTTGCCCCAGTTGGTCATGAATTACTAATCATGTATGGTAAAAAACAAGAAGAAAACCGCCATCCGCGCTATCGCCGGAAGGGATCAGAAATAGTAATAATGTCAGTATTGCCTGGAACAGCTGCTGATCAGGCCGGGCTGCAGCAGGATGACATAATCCTTTCTGTTAACAATGCTTTGCCGGCAGACAATCTGGATTTTCTTAAAAAAATTGAAGAGAGTTATTTCATGGTCCTTCTGGAGGGCATCAGGAACGGCGAACCGTTTTCAAAAGTTTTAAGAAAACAAGCTCCGGAAGAAATAGATACAAAAAGATCTTTTAAGTCCAGGTTGAATATATCTAGATACCACAGTTTGTCATTACATCGCTTTGCCGATTTAGGGATGATCCCTGTTCCCGCTCCCGATTCATTAATCTATCTTGAAATCAGCAAACCAAACCCGCTGGCAAGATTAAAGAAACTAAAATTCTGGGGCAAAAAATAGCGCTCTTGATTACCGCCCGGAGGTGTAGTTAATGTTTGCCGCCGCCGCTGCTGCTTTCATTGCAATTTTTGTAGCCGAATTTGGTGATAAGACCCAGCTGGTTACGCTGACCATGGCCTGTCGCTATCCACCCTTCCAGGTGTTGGCAGGTGCAATGGTTGCCCTTGCTGCTGTTATCGGTCTTGCTGTGGGAGTTGGAGAATTATTATCCGCTGCAGTTCCACAAAACCTTTTAACAATCATCTCGGGGTTATTCTTTATTGGAATTGGGCTGTTTACTTATCTGCGTAGAGAGCCTCCCGAAGAAGAAGCTCCTGCTAAGGCCGGCTTTTTACAAACGCTCGGTTTGGTCTTCATTGCTGAATTTGGCGATAAGACTCAGCTGACAGCGGTATTTTTAGTTGCAAGCCTTGGTTATCCCCTGGCTGTTTTTGCCGGAGCAATGGCAGCTATGTTTCTAAACCATCTGCTCGCTGTTTACCTTGGCAGCCGCTTTATTTCTCGGATTAATCCCCATATCCTTAAAAGGGGAACTGCCGGGCTGTTTATTGTAATCGGAATGATTATTATTGCAACTGAAGCGGGATCCATTCTATAATTATGTTATAATTAATATTGCTTATTAACAAATAAGCCGCTGAACAGGAGGTGTCGTAATGGCCGTCAGCAGTGGCTTTAAAATTAGATCTGACTATCAACCAACCGGCGATCAACCGAAAGCTATCGAAACCCTGGTGCAGGGATTGGGACGGGGTTCTCCTTACCAGACCCTCCTTGGAGTAACCGGTTCGGGAAAAACTTTTACTATTGCTAATGTGATCGAACGGGTACAGCGTCCAACCCTGGTTATGGCGCCAAATAAAATATTGGCTGCACAGCTTTGCAGTGAATTTAAAGAGCTATTTCCGGATAATGCAGTTGAATATTTTATAAGCTACTATGATTATTATCAACCGGAAGCGTATATCCCTCAGAGTGATACTTTTATTGAAAAGGATTCATCAATTAATGATGAAATCGACAAGCTGCGCCACTCAGCCACTAGTGCCCTTTTGGAACGCACAGATGTGATCATAGTTGCTTCTGTATCCTGTATATACGGTCTTGGTTCTCCGCATGAATATATGGAGCAGGTCCTTTCGTTGCGTCAGGGGATCCGGATCAGCCGGGATGAAATTGTCAATCGCCTGGTAGCTATTCACTATCAACGCAATGACATTGATTTCCACCGGGGGACATTTAGGGTCCGTGGTGATGTAGTCGAAATAATTCCGGCCTCTTTTTCTGAAGCTGCACTGCGAGTGGAGCTATTTGGCGATGAAATTGAACGACTGCGTGAGATTGACGTGGTAAGCGGGAAAGTGATCGGCGAGCGTTCTCATGTTGCAATTTTTCCGGCAACCCACTATGTCACTGCTCCTGAACAGCTGCAGCGGGCTATAAGAGGTATCGAAGCTGAACTTCAGGAGCAATTGGCTTATTTCCGGAGTGAGGATAAATTGCTGGAAGCCCAGCGCCTGGAGCAGCGCACCTTATTTGATTTGGAAATGCTCCAGGAAATTGGCTTTACAAGCGGCATTGAAAACTACTCGCGCCATCTTGATGGACGTCCTGCCGGCAGCCGTCCGGCTACCCTGCTTGATTATTTCCCGCCGGAAATGCTGGTTGTAATTGACGAATCACATATCACCATTCCCCAGATTAACGGGATGTACCGTGGTGATCTGTCCCGTAAAAGCACGCTGGTTGAACATGGATTCAGGCTGCCATCAGCTCTTGATAACCGGCCGCTGCGTTTCGAAGAATTTGAAACCCTGGTTAACCAGGCTATCCTGGTTTCGGCCACTCCCGGGCCATGGGAACAAGAACACAGTGATGCAGTTGTGGAGCAGATTATCCGCCCGACTGGCCTGGCCGATCCGGTGGTGGAAGTAAGGCCCGCTGAAGGTCAGGTTGATGACCTTTATGGAGAAATACGGACCAGGGCAGAAGCCGGCCAAAGGGTTTTGGTTACGACTATGACCAAGCGGATGGCTGAAGATCTGACCGAATATTACCAGAACATGGGCGTAAAAGTGCGCTACATGCATTCTGAGATCGACGCTTTAGAAAGAATGGCCATCATCAGGGGCCTGCGCCTTGGTGAGTTTGATGTCCTGGTCGGGATTAACCTTCTCCGGGAAGGACTTGACCTGCCGGAAGTAACCCTGGTCGCTATCCTTGATGCCGACAAAGAAGGGTTCTTAAGATCTGATCGCTCACTGATTCAGACTATCGGCAGGACTGCCCGGAACATTGAAGGTAAAGTGATCATGTATGCGGATCAAGTTACGCCCTCTATGCGCAGGGCAATAGATGAAACCGATCGCCGTCGCCAAAAGCAGTTAGCCCATAACCAGGAATATGGTATAATTCCGCAGAGTATTGTCAAACCAATCCGGGCAGTCCTTGAAGCTACTGCAGTTGCGGAAGAGACTGAACGTTACCAGGTCGAAGACCTGAAGAATATTGATGCAGGCAAACGCAAAAAAATGATTAAAGAACTGCGCAAGGAAATGAACCAGGCCTCAAAAGATCTGGCCTTTGAAAAAGCCGCTGAATTACGCGATATGATCTTTGAGCTGGAAAAACAAGGCTAACCGGACAGAAAGACCCTCCTCCGAGGTTAGGAGGTTAGGGGAGTGGTTAGGGGACGGTTCCTCTTACACCTTCCTCGGTCCGGTCACTGGCTGATTTAAAAGCTACCCAATTCTAAACGAGGTGACCGAATTGTCAGCAGGAGAAATTATAATCCGCGGCGCGCGGGAGCATAACTTAAAAAATATCAACCTGTCCCTGCCCCGTAACCAGTTAATTGTATTTACCGGTTTAAGCGGTTCAGGAAAATCTTCCCTGGCCTTTGATACAATCTATGCCGAAGGACAGCGGCGCTATGTAGAGTCTCTTTCGGCTTATGCCCGTCAATTTCTAGGGCAGATGGAAAAACCTGACTTAGATCAGATTGAAGGTCTTTCACCGGCAATTTCAATAGATCAAAAAACAGCATCCCGTAATCCACGTTCAACGGTAGGGACAGTGACAGAAATTTATGATTATATTAGGCTTCTTTTTGCTCGAATCGGTAATCCCCACTGCCCGACCTGCCATAAACCGATTAGCCAGCAAACGGTGCAGCAAATAGTTGATCAGGTGGTCAGTATGCCTGATCAAACACGTATCCAAGTGCTTGCTCCCCTGGTCAGAGGGCGGAAAGGTGAATATTCCCGTCTATTTGAGGAAATGAGCCGTAAAGGCTACGTGCGGGTCAGGGTTGACGGAGAAGTCCGTGAACTGGAAGAAGAAATTATACTAGACAAGCAAAAAAAACACTCTATTGAAGTAGTTGTTGACCGCTTGATCATCCGGGAAGGAATGCAGGCTCGCCTGGCTGATTCTTTGGAGAATGCTCTTAAACTAAGTGAGGGTCTGGTTTTAATTCAGGAAATTGAAGGCAAAGAACAGTTGTTCAGCGAGAATTTTGCCTGTGCTGAGTGCGGTTTTAGTTTCGAGGAACTCAGCCCGCGAATATTTTCATTTAACAGCCCATATGGGGCTTGTCCCGAATGCAGTGGGCTTGGCAGTAAATCTGAATTTGCATCAGAACTGGTTATCCCCTATCCAGAATTATCTTTGCGGGAAGGAGCAGTTCATCCCTGGTCAGGACAAAATTATTACCAGCAATTCCTGGAGGCAGCCGCAAAAGCCTGGGGTGTTGATCTGGATATGCCATTTAAAGATCTCCCTCCCGAAATACAGCATAAAATATTTTATGGTTCTTCCGAAAAGGTTAGTTTCCGCTACGTCAATATGTTTAAAAGAGTGCGGAACTACAATAAAGTTTTTCCAGGTGTCCTTAAGCTCCTCGAACGCCGTTATGCATCAACCACGTCTGAAGAGATGAGGGCTGCTATGGAGAAGTTTATGCAAACAAAACCTTGTCCTGCCTGCAAAGGGAAACGCCTTAAATCATCCAGCCTGGCTGTTCTTTTAGCAGGTTACAACATAGCCCAGGTTTCAGCCCTCACTATCGAGCAAGCTGCTGGATTTTTCGATCAGCTCAAGCTTACTGAACGTGAAGAATATATAGCCCGCCAGGTGCTCAAGGAAATTGCGGAAAGACTGCGATTCTTGCGCAATGTTGGTCTGCAATATTTGAACCTTGACCGTGCAGCATCAACGCTATCCGGTGGTGAAGCTCAGCGTATCAGGTTGGCTACCCAGATTGGTTCCGGCCTGACCGGAGTTATATACATTTTGGATGAACCGAGTATTGGTTTGCATCAAAGGGACAATGCCCGTTTAATTACTACTCTCAAAGCGCTGCGGGATCTCGGTAATACCGTTTTGATTGTCGAGCACGATGAAGAAACCATTCGAGGGGCAGATCACCTGGTAGATATCGGGCCGGGCGCAGGAGCAGCTGGAGGCAAGATTGTTGCCCAGGGCGATGTAGAGGATTTAATGTCAACCCCGGATTCAATAACCGGAGATTATCTGGCTGGACGTCGTTCGGTTGCTCTGCCGGAACAAAGGCGCTTACCTTCTGATCGGTGGCTGAAGATACAGGGCGCCCGGGAAAATAACTTGCAGAATATTGATGTTGGGATTCCACTGGGTCTTTTTATCGGTGTGGCCGGAGTATCAGGTTCTGGTAAAAGCACCCTGATCAATGAAGTCTTGGCCCGTTCACTTTCTCGCAAGCTGCACCGTTCACGGGAACAGGCCGGCGAACACAGTGGTCTGGCAGGAGTAGAGCATCTTGATAAAGTGATCGTCATTGATCAATCACCGATTGGCCGGACCCCGCGTTCGAACCCGGCTACTTACACGGGGATGTTCGATGGAATACGTGAAATTTTCTCCAAAGCAGCTGAGTCACGCCGCCGCGGTTACAAACCGGGCCGTTTTAGTTTTAATGTTAAAGGTGGACGCTGCGAAGCCTGTCGCGGAGACGGAATTATTAGAATTGAAATGCACTTTTTGCCCGATGTTTATGTTCCTTGTGAAGTTTGCCGTGGCAAACGCTATAACCGGGAAACCCTGGAAGTGCTTTATAAAGAAAAGAGCATCGCTGATGTCCTCAATATGAATGTGGAAGCGGCCCTTGACTTTTTCTCAGCCATTCCAAAAGTGCAGCGCAAGATGCAGCTCCTTTATGATGTTGGCCTTGGCTATATTAAGTTAGGGCAGCCGGCGACTACCCTTTCGGGCGGAGAGGCTCAGCGGGTCAAGCTGGCCACAGAGCTATCAAGGCGCAGTAATGGCCGCAGTCTCTATATCCTTGATGAACCGACCACCGGCCTGCACCTTGATGATATAGATAAACTTTTAACAATTCTTGATCGATTGGTTGATAGTGGGAATACAGTAGTGGTTATTGAACATCACATGGAAGTGCTAAAGCGGGCTGATTATCTAATCGACCTCGGACCGGAAGGGGGAGACAGTGGCGGACAGGTTGTCGCCACAGGCACCCCGGAAGAAGTGGCCTCCTGCCCTGTATCATATACCGGTCAATGGCTGACCGAATTATTGCCGGAGCAGCGCAAGGCAGCCAAAATATAAGCACCGGAAAAGGTATCAGCAGGGGGACGGTTTATCTGCCTGACCCTGCATAGCAACACCGGACAGGAGAACCTCCAAACTATCTGGTTCTCTGTTTGTTTGGTTTCTCTGTCCCTGGTTTGGAGAGATTTAATATGATTGAGAGTCTCAAAGGAAAAGTACAGCAGGCTCCTGAATTGCCGGGTGTATATCTTTTAAAAGATAGTAATGACCGGGTTATTTATGTCGGTAAAGCGCTTTCACTGCGCCAGAGGCTTCGATCATATGTTGCCGAAAATGAGCATATGTCACCCCGGCTGCGCTCCTTACAGGCAAGTTTAGCTGATTTGGATTTTGTGGTAACTGATACTGAAGTGGAAGCGCTCATTCTTGAATGTAACCTGATCAAGGAATATCGTCCCCGCTATAATGTAAACCTGAAAGATGATAAAGATTATCCATATTTGATCATTACACCCGAGCTTTATCCTCGTTTAGAATTAATGCGACTGACCCAAACAGGCAGCCGGAGGGCGCGCTATGAACCTTTTCCAGGTAGGGAAGAGTATCGTTTTGGCCCTTTTACCGATGTCCGGGCAGTTCGTGAAACGATGCAGTTTATCGGGTCTATTTTCCCCCTGCGTCGCTGTCGGCAACCTCTTAATGGAGAGGCGGTTTCCAGCCGGCCCTGTCTTAATTACCAGATGAAACGCTGCCTGGCACCCTGCAGGGGTGAGGAGCACGTTTCACCTGAACGATACACTAAAATGGTTAAACAGATTCTTCTCTTTTTGCAGGGACGCTATGGTGAGCTGCAAAGAAAGCTTAAAACACAGATGGAAGAAGCTGCCCGGGAACAAAAATTTGAAGAAGCCGCCGCATTGCGTGACCGCCTGCAGTCATTGGAACGGGTGGCCGGACAGCAGCAAAAGATGAATTTGAATCAAGATGAAGCAGATCGAGATGTTTTGGCCCTGGCCCGGCATAAGAAACATTCTGCCGTCCACCTTTTTCAGGTCAGAGGTGGGAAATTGCTCAGCCAGGATCACTTTCCACTGGTTGGGTCAGAAGATGTAGAAGATGAAGAGGTGATCGCTTCTTTTATAAAAACCTACTATAACCAGGTAGAAAGCATGCCGGAGGAAGTTGTTGTTTCAGACCCACCTATTGATGCTGAATTACTTGAACGGTGGCTGAGAGTTAAAGCCGACCGAAAAGTTAGCTTGCGGGTGCCCCGCCGCGGGCATTTAAAAAAAATTGTCGAGCTGGCCAGGCGCAACTGTATGCTCCGGTTGGAAGAAGAGGAACAGCAAAGAGTCAGGAGAACAGAACAGCCTCTTGAGGAACTGGGCCGCCTGGTCGGATTGAACACCCCTCCGCAAAGGATCGAAGGCTATGATATTTCACACCTCAGGGGTGGTCAACCGGTGGGAGCTATGGTTGTTTTCCAACAGGGAGAACCTTCCAAAGAAGGCTATCGCCGATTTAACATACGAAAGGCGCCTGCCGGCGATGATTATGCAGCTCTACAGGAAGTTCTAACCAGACGGGCTATTCAAAAAGATTGGCCAAAACCTGATTTGATGATCATTGATGGTGGAAAAGGGCAGCTAAGTTCTGCCCGTGAAGCCCTGGATGAGACGGTTCTGAAAGGAGTTGCGCTGGCGGCTCTTGCCAAAAACCCGGATCAATTATTCCTGGAGGAGTCAGCCCTACCTGTTCGTTTAGCTTCCGATAATCCTATGCTTCAAATGCTGCAGCGTATTCGTGATGAGGTTCACCGTTTCGCGATAAGTGGTCACCGCCGCCGTAAAGCTCGAAGCAGTATTCATTCACAGCTGGAAGATATTCCGGGTATCGGGCCTTCCCGTCGCACAGCCCTGCTTGAATACTTTGGCAGCACCGAAAATATCAAAGCAGCTTCCCTTGAGGAGCTTACAAAAATCCCCGGTATCACAATTCCCTGGCTGCCCTTATTCAGGTTCGGTTACTAAGAGAAAATGAAGCAGCAGAAAACGAACAGGGCGGGAGCAATACAGCCACCTGACCTTTTCGCAGTTATTCAATAATTTATGTTATACTATACTCAATAGCGGCGAGGCAGGAGTAACGGTCAAAATTCTACCTTCGCTCAATATGAAATATCCATAAACCTTAGCACTATCTGCTATTCTAATACAAAAGTCCAGGGGAGGAAGAAAATGCGTTTCCGCCTGATTGCAGCGGATCTTGATGATACATTGCTCGATAAAAATTCATTAATATCTGTCCGGAACAAAAATGCTATTCAAGAAGCTGTGTCCAGTGGAGTCAAGTTTACAATCGCCACCGGACGGATGTTTAAAACCAGCATCTCTTACATGCAGGATCTGGGGTTGAATTGCGACTGGCCGCTGATAAACTGCCATGGAGCCCTGATTAAAACAGCGCAGAGCAGAAAAATTATTCTTGACCGGTCACTTGATAACAATATAGCAATTACTGTAATTGATGAAGCAAAAAAGTTTGAATTTCATATTGGTATCTTTGTCGATGATGAAATGTATATCTGTGAAGAAAACGAGTATTCCCGTTACTACCAGACTTTGACTAATATTGTCCCCCAACAGGTCGGGGATTTACAGTATTTCCTGAAACAAAAAGGGATTAGGCCCAACAAGATTAGTCTCATCAGCTGGGATGGCTATGTTGATCAACTTGAATTTAAATTGAAAGCTCGTTTTGGGGAAAAACTTTCTATCCTGCAGTCGCGTCCGTATTTTCTTGAAGTTACTGACAAAAGGGCTACAAAAGGGCAGGCCCTGCAGTGGTTGGTAGAGCAGAACGGGTTAAGGGCAGAAGAAGTTATTGCTTTTGGGGATGGGCTCAATGATCTTGACATGGTCACTTATGCAGGACTGGGTGTGGCTGTGGGCAATGCCCGACCGGCAGTGCTTAAAGCAGCAGGCTTGATTGCTGCGCCGCATTATGAAGATGGTGTTGCTGAAGTTATTGAAAAATACGTGTTGAACCATTCCAAATAGTAGAGTATAGAAGAATAGTGTTATAGAATATACATAAAATGGCACTTTAAATCGTTAAGTGGGGGGGCGATTTAAGTCGGTAACGACAATGCAATGCGGATTGTTTTGATTACGGGCCTATCCGGGGCCGGTAAAAGTTTTGCTCTGAACTGCTTTGAAGATCTGGGCTATTACTGTGTTGATAATATGCCGCCTACCCTGATTTCAAAGTTTGCAGACCTGTTTGTGCAATCTGAGAACAAAAAAATTGCCCTGGTCTGTGATATGCGGGGTGCAGCCTTTTTTAAAGATCTTTTTGAAGCGCTGCAGGAAATGGATACCCGGAACTTATATTACGAGATACTTTTTCTGGTAGCAGAAGACAATGTCTTGATCAGACGATTTAAGGAGACCAGGCGCTCTCATCCACTGGGTAAAGTCAGCCTGCCGGATGCTATTCAAAAAGAGCGGGAGGCCTTAAGTGAAATAAGAGGCAAGGCCGATAAGGAAATTGATACCTCATATCTGAAGCCCTGGGAGCTAAAGGCCAAAATTGTTGAGCTTTACGAGCCTGATCAACACGATAAGAGCATGCAGATCCAAATCATTTCATTTGGTTTTAAATATGGACTGCCTCCGCATGCAGACCTTGTTTTTGATGTGCGCTTTTTACCTAACCCCCATTATGTCGAACATATTAAATTATTAACCGGTGAGCATGATCAGGTTAAGGATTACCTTTGGCAGTGGAATGAGACAGATAAATTTTACCAAAAGCTGCTCGATTTACTGGAGTTCTCCATACCTTTCTATGTTAAAGAGGGAAAGACCTGTTTAGTTATAGCAATCGGCTGTACCGGCGGGCAGCATCGTTCAGTTGTATTAGCTGATGAACTTGGTCGCTCTCTGGGTTCACGTTTTAATCTTTCTGTAGAACACAGGGATATAAGTAAAAGATAGACAGGAGGCGTATTTAATTGTCTTTAACCAGGCAGGTTAAGCATGAACTGACCAGGTTGGAGGAGCCTCTGAGCTGCTGCAGTTCGTGGGAGCTAAAAGCTTTGATCCTCAGAAACGGTTATTATACTATTCGTCAAAACAGGCATATTTTGATCATCATGGTTGATGATAGTGCAGTTGCCAGGCGTTTATTCAATTTGCTTCGGCAATCGGGAGTTTACTCTCCATCCATTATAAGGCAGCAGGTAAAGAAATTGCGCAAAAGTCATTTCCTGGTTCAGGTTTCGGGCAGCGAACAAATAGATGCTTTGCTGGTCTATCTTGATTTGAAGGAGGCCGGTTGTTATATCAGTTTGCCCCGCATGCGCACGGCGGTTCCAAAGAGGAACTGCTGCCGAAAAGCATTTATCAGGGGGGCGTTTCTGGCCGGAGGTAGTATCAGTGTATCAAGCCAATCCGGTTATCACTTGGAAATTAACTGTGGAATTGCTGAAGACGCCCTTGTTTACCAAAAAATTCTCGGTTATTTTAATTTGAACCCGCTTTTAAGAAAACGGGAAGGTCTTTGCTTTTTATATTTTAAAAGTGCCGAGGCAATTGCAGATTATTTACGGGTTATAGGAGCCGGCAGTGCTCTATTGGAGCTGGAAAGTATGCGTGTGGTTAGAAGTATGCGCAACCAGGTTAACCGGATAGTGAATTGCGAAACAGCAAATCTTGAAAAAATAGTCGCTTCAAGCCAGGAGCAGCTTGAGATGGTAGATCAAATAGACAGCCGTCTAGGTCTTGAGAATATATCACCTTCTTTGCGGGAAGCAGCGTTGATACGCAGAGCTCACCCTGAATCATCTTTAACTGAACTGGGCAAAATGCTTGATCCCCAGGTTAGTAAATCCGGCATGAACCACCGATTCAGGCAGTTGGAAAAGATTCTAAATAAGTCAGGTGGGCTTGTTCCTAAGCAAGGATCATGCCAGTCAGGAAACTAAAGGGCAGGATTTGGTTTTAAGATGTCGAACCTAGTTGGTACGAGTCAAAAGAATTAACCTGCTTGTAGGACAGGAGAGTTTACTGTGAAACTGGATTATAACTTGAATTTAGAGCAAACCCAAAAACTGATCATAACACCTGAACTGAAACTTGCTATAACCCTTTTACAGTATTCAGCTCTGGAAATGCAGGAACATATCCAGGAAGAACTGGTCAATAATCCGGTCTTGGAAGTTATTGAAAACAAAGAAGAAGAAAAGCCCGAGAGTGAGGAAGCTGAGCTGGAAGTTCCTGATGAGCAGATCTCCGGTGATGATTTTCCCTGGGAGGAATACTTCCGGGATATGGGCCTCGACTCTGCTCCTGATGCTCCAGGCAGCATAAAGCAAACTTCGGATCCATTACCTACTGTAGAAAATTATTCCGGTGTGACCGGAACAATGCTCGAAGACTTATTGAGCCAACTGCGCTTGCTTCCGCTTACTGCTCGTGAGTATAGTATGGCAGCTTACCTGGCCGGTAACCTTGATAGCAATGGTTACCTGCAGGGGGAAATTGAAGAACTGGCGCCTGCCCTGGGCACTAATGTCAGGGAGCTGGAAAAGGCGTTACGAATAGTTCAGAAGCTCGAGCCGACCGGTATAGGTTGCCGTAACTTGCAGGAATGCCTTGCCCTGCAGTTGGCAAAGCTGGAGGATCCCCCAGAGATAGCCGAAAAAATAGTAAATAATTATCTTCCTGCAGCAGCTGATGAGAGATACCGCTATATAGCTTCACGTCTCGGATGCGATGAACAGTCGGTTAAGGAAGCGGTGGAATTTATTCGCACCTTCAATCCCAAGCCGGGCAGTGTTTTTGGGGAAGGGGAAGAAACCCGCTATATTATTCCCGATGTAATTGTTGAAAAAGTTGATAAAGAATACGTGGTTATGGGTAATGAGGGCAGTGCCCCCTATTTGACAATCAGTCCGTTTTATCAAAAAATGCTTAAAGGTGAAAAAAATGATGAGCAGCTCTCTTCATTTATAAAGAATAAAATTGAGAAAGCTTA
>SL_8KL_010_SEDDRAFT_10001506_pt1 | contig 20192 bp, 22 predicted proteins | sample SodLakKL_010_SED_4_FD_11160 | JGI IMG/M metagenome (IMG submission 11160)
CAGGATCTCATCTTATTACAGTTGCTAGTGAAGACGATGAAGACACGGTAGCCGTAAATGTACAAATAGATCCAGTTGAAGATCAAATACCAGGATTTACGTCGGCTCTCTTAATCCTAGCTACAGTCTTTGCTGTTGTTATTTATCACAAGAAAAGAAAATAGCTCTATTAACTAGAAAATCCTTCCCCGATATTTCTTTATTCTCCAAGATAAAGATTTGCTCTCATCTAAAAAGTAAGCTGACTCATGAATAGTAAAGTGGGCTCAGCCGGATTTGAACCGGCGACCTTCGCCTCGTGAAGGCGACGTTCTAACCGATCTAAACCATGAGCCCTTTGAAGATCCTGTTGATTGAGAATAACGCAAGCTAATAAAATTTTTTATCAAATTCAGACCCTAGTTTTTGTATATCCGTCTCAAAAAAGACCAACGCTTATATACATGTCGTTTTAATCTAAAGGAGGATGGAATTGAACGAGTTCAATTTTGTTGTAGAGATAAGATGTCCTATCTTCCCCACCGAGGAAAAAGAAACATTGGTACACTGTATCTCAAATGTTTTTCCTAAGACTCAATGGGAAATTAGTGATGACGAGGTGATCGGAAAGTCGAAGTATCTGACTAGATTCAAAAAGATCTTGAAGGATATGCAGATAAGAGACACTGCTAGAGAACATATGAAAGAAAGGGTGGTAGAGGATAAGTGTTTTTTTGCACTCTCTAAACAGGCAACATGCGCCGCTAAGGTGAATTTTTCCGAGGAAGAAAAACCATTAGGAGAATTGGAAGTAAAGATCGTTTGTGATGACATAAGCGGTTTGATTGAGGATCTAACGGAGACGGAGGAATAAGATGATATTTGCTTCGAATCCAAAGTTTTCACTGATACCTTTTAAAGATGCTTTGAGAAAGGTTGAAAGTGAATTCGACGGATGGGAGATACTAGCAGAAAAGTACCACGGCTGGGAACATCGTGAAGAGATTAAAGAAGCTCTTTCGACAACAGATATAGAAGTTCAGATACATGCACCCCTCAACGATATAAACATAGCTAGCATAAATCCGGAGATAAGAAAAGCTAGTATAAAAGAGGTCAAAAAATCGATCGAGATGGCATCTATGATGGAAGCAGATATAGTTACTGTTCATCCTGGTCTGTATTCTCCCTTGAGTATCTATTGGGACGGGGCTACAGACTTATCTAAAAAATCTCTTAGAGAGCTTAAGAAATATTCAGAGGAATATGGAGTCGTGTTAGCGCTAGAGAATCTCCCAGAGATGTGGCTGACCATATGTAGCACGGTAAAAGAAATTAAAGAATTTCTCAAAGAATTAGACATAAAATTTTGTTTAGATGTAGGTCATGCTTATACAGCGGGTGAGTTAGATGAGTTCCTCGAGCTTTCTCCCGTAAATGTTCATCTACATGATAATTTGGGTGAAGAAGATGTTCATCTCAAGCTAGGAGATGGAGATGTGGATATTAAACACGCTCTTAAAAGTTTAAAGGGTTATGATGGCAATTTTGTAATAGAGGGTAGAGAGATGGAAGAACTTATTGAGAGTAAAAATTATCTAACAAATCTTTTGAATGATATAGGTATTGGGTAAAAAATATATCATGAAGATGGTATTAATAGGAGAATAGAGAGATGAATTGGTCAGTGATAGGATATCTAGCAGCTATAGCTTTTTGCCTCTATATGAGCGGTAGATTTTCCGGTACAGAGACCGCTCTCACCGCTTTGGATAAGGTAGATATATCTAGGATGAAACAGAATAAGGAAAAACATGTCGAAAAGATAGAGTATCTAAAGGAACACATGGATCAAACAATAACCACTATCCTTATCGGTAACAACATTGTGAATGTAGCCGCTCCGACTCTCGTCACAGTGATGGTTCGAGACTTGATAGGGAATTGGGCTATCTCCATCGCTAGTGGTATATTGACTCTTATCTTGTTGATCTTTGGTGAAATAACTCCAAAAGGATTCTCATTGAAGAACAAAAAACGTTTCAGCCGGAAGAACGCCGCTTTGATATACTACATGTCTATCGGTTTGAAGCCATTGATCAAAGCACTGAACGATGTTTCCGATTATTTTATAAACGCACTCGGAGGAGAGACAAAGTTTGATGAGTTATTAGTGACAGAAGGAGAGATAATACACCTTGCTTCTATGTTAGAAGAAGAAGGTATCATAAAAGAGATAGAGAAAGATATCCTTCACAGAGTGTTCTATTTCGGCGACCAAAAAGTTGAAGAAGTGAAGATTTCGAAGGAAGATACATACGCTATGGACTCCGACCTTCCCATAGAAGAAGCTGCTGAATTTATCCAGGACCACGGTTATACGAGGATACCCGTTACCAAACATGATTCTGACGATGTGGTGGGTATATTGTACAGCAAAGAGATTCTTGGTAAGGAAGGAGGACAAGTTAAAGATCACATGAGAGAGCCATACTTTGTGAAGAATAAAGATGATGTAACAAAGGTCTTTCAACGTATGAGAAACGAAAGAATACACCTAGCTGTGGTTAGAGACGAAGAGGACAACTTCGATGGCATAATCACTTTAGAAGATATATTAGAAGAGCTGGTAGGTGAGATCTATGATGAATTTGATTGAAAAGACAAAATAATTTATCTTGAAGAGATGGATATCATGATTAGATTGTTGGTTTCTGCTATATTCATGTTTTTTCTTCCCGGCTATACTCTTATCAATGCTGTTTATCCAGGGAAAGGGGAATTGGACAAAGAATTGGATATTCTTTACCGGATCGTTTATAGTATAGGAATCAGCGTGGCTGTCGTTATCATAATAGGTTTTCTTTTAGGACATATTTCTGGTGGTGGTTTTGTTTCTATAAATATATGGATCAGCCTTATCTCTTTTACTGTTATATTTTTCTTTATAGGTTGGTATAGAGGTGCATATCAAAGATTAGATCTTATTTCACCTCGTTTGACTAGACCTAGACCGAAAGTCTTAGAACAAGATGACAAAGATGCAAAAAAGGTAAAAAGATTGCAAAAGGTAGCTAGAAAAAGAGCAGCTTTGAAAGAGGATATTAAAAACATTGACAATGAAGTGGAGAAGAAAAAAGTGGAAAAACAGTTGGAAAAGATTGAGAAAAGGCTGAAAGAATTAGAAAAAGATAGAGAAAGAGATTTTTGAGAGAGATATTATGAAATTTAAATATAAACTGATGATAGTAGTCAGAGATGACTTAAATATTTCACCAGGTAAATTAGCGGTCCAGGCTTCGCATGCTTCTGTAAGTTGTGCAGTGGAAAGTGAAAAGAAGAAAAAGAAATATTTCAAAAGATGGATGAAAGAAGGGCAGAAAAAGGTACTTGTTAGGTGCGATGATGTTGAACATATGGAATTTTTGAAGGAGAGAGCAGAGAAAAAAGGGTTAGTAACTAAACTAGTAAGCGATGCAGGCTTGACCGAAGTTAGATCCGGAACTAAGACATGTTTGGGAATCGGACCCGGTCCTAACGATGTGGTTGATGAGGTCACGGGAAAACTTTCTTTATATTGAAATGTGAAAAAATGGGTAAGAAACAGATTAGAGCTATAGGGATAGACGATGCCCCTTTTGAGTTTTCGCAGAAAAGAGTGCTCGTTGTAGGAAGCGTGGTGAGAGCACCTAATTATCTTGAAGGCGTACTTTCGACGAAGGTAGAAGTCGATGGGAAAGATGCTACTGAAAAACTGGTTAAGATGATAGAGGATTCGAGATTTGTAGATCAGGCTAATGTCGTATTTTTAGATGGGATAGCTGTTGGAGGTTTCAATCTTATCGATCTAGAAAAATTGAGCGATTCTATTGGTATTCCTTCGATAACTATCTCGAGAGAAAAACCAGATTTCGAGAAGATAAAAAAAGCGTTAAAAGAACATTTCGAAGAATGGAAAGAAAGATTCACTTTGATGAGAAAAGGAGAACTACATAAAATCGAAACAAGATATAAGCCTATTTATGTCCAAAAAGAGGGTCTAAAAATAGAAGAGGTAAAAAGGTTGATCGATCTCTTTACGGTGAGAGGAAGACTCCCTGAACCTATCAGGATTAGCCATATGGTTGCCTCCGGTATAATAAAGGGGGAATCTCAGGGTAAACCCTGAGATGGAGGAATTATAGTAATAATTTACTCTTAGTTATCTCCTTATTCAGTTGATTACTTCCTTGTCAGACGTTTCGATTTCGCCATCAGTTTCTTCAGGTTCTTTGTTCCTCTGCCACTCATGGGTTCTTGGTTTTCTCTTTTTGCCTAAACTCCCTAAGATATTAAGATTTGAAACTCTTTTGTTAGTATCTGATAGATAGATGATCGATATCGTAGCGATTATGACTATTATCAATGGGAATATCCACCATTGACCGGCTAGGACTGATTCGTTATCTCCCTCCATGACAGTTAAGATTATTTCGGCAGGTTCTAGTGCTTCATTATTATCAATTTCTATTACCTCAACCTTATAGTCGCCTTGTCTGCCGGTCGTCGTCGACCAATCAAGGGTTGCATTTGATTCACCCTCATCAATATATGTAGAATGTCGTCTATCTCCCTCGACTTCTAGGGCTACATGAAAAGTGCCTTCGGGTTGAATGTTGCCAAAGCCATCTTGAACTTGAACTGTATATTCTGCTGTCTCTCCAGCAGTTATGGTGTCTTCGGAAGGCGTTTGAAGGAATACCAATACTTCTGGATCCGCTGGCTCTACTGTGACAATTACTGTTTCGGATGACACATCATTGTAAGTCGCAGATACCTCATATTCTCCGGCCTCGGTGTTATCAAATACACCGACCTCATCCGTATTCTCCCAATTGAAGATGCTATCTTCTGTTGATGGATCATCATCATTTTCTCCGCTATAAGCTGATGCTGAAAAGTCTATTTCCTCTCCTGCAGTAATTGTTTGATCCACATCAGGATTTATTTCAACTCTTGTTACTAATTCTACTTGAAACTCACCTAAATCTAGTTCATCATCACTAGAGTCCAACTCCACAGAAACGGTATAAGTCCCTTCTTCTTTTTCAGAATGAGAGAAACTTATTTCTTTAGATTCTCCTGGGCCAATAAATAAGTCCTTTCTATTCTCTTCTTCTTCATTTATTTTAAGGATTACCTCTTCGTCATCACCATCTTCTCCTAGATTTCTGATTTCTCCTGTGATTGTCACCTCTTCTTCTGGTTGAACGAGGTCCTTGTCTATAGACCAATTTACTAGTTCAAACCCATTATCCTCGGAAATTTCATTTCCAGATACCGAGAAACCGACGATACTAATTGAGATCACCAAGAAAAGGGCTATGAGTAATATGGGGAACGTTTCGGTCTTGCATTTCATTCTCATCGCACCTACGTAAGACACTTTTGTAGGCTATATAAAGTATTTTTGGAAGTAATATGACAGGATTTTATGATGTTTTGATAGCAAATATATAAAATATATTAAAAAATCCAGTAAAAAATAACTTAAATAGTATTTTCAAAAAAATGGAAAAAATTCTTCAAAAAGAGGAAAAAATCATCGTCTGACAAATTTGAAAAAAACAGAAAGAATATTGATGATTCGTCCGACGAAATTTAGAAAGAAAAAGGTTTTAATCAACTTTACCGGGAGTTCCTTTCACTACGGAAACTGTGCAATCTGCGTGCTGCAGGATCCTGTTAGTAGTACTGCCCAAGAAAAGTTCTCTAAATCCGGACATGCCATGGGATGAGATATAAATGACGTCATCCTCCTGGGCAAACTCGCATATCTCTTCATATGGTGAACCTTTCATTATCTTTGTTTCGAGTTCTACTCCCATCTCCTCTGCCAACTCTTCAACTCTTTCAAGAGCTCTTTCTGCGGTCTTTTCTAGACTTTCCTTAATCTTTCCAGAGATACGGATATCCCCCATCTCAACAACATAAATTGATGTTGCAGGGATGTCAAGACTAGCCGCTAGTTTCATTCCTTCTCTAACACCTTCCATAGCTAAATCAGAACCGTCTGTCGGCAAGATTACTTTCCGATACATGATTTATGCGTAGTATGGTAGAAGTTAATATATATTTTTGAGATGATTAGGGATATCCCTGCAGAATGGTTCTTAGAGATTCATTTCTACTTGTACCCCGTCTTCTAAAGTATTGTCAACCGGACATCTGTTCTGTATTTCTTCTATGAATTTTGGGATCTTTTCTTCCGGTATACCTTCTACTTTTTTGACCTCGACCCTTATATTTTGGAAACCTATAGGTACGTCGGCCTTTCCCATAACCCCTCTTGGATCTAGATCCCCTTGGATCTCCAACTCGAAATCCTCGAGCTGATATCCCATCTCTTCGGCGATTATAGTCCCTGTAAAGTCTAAACAACCTCCTAATGAAGCAAGAAGAACTTCGAGAGGATTTGGTCCTTTGTTTGTACCTCCTAATCTTTCGGGTTCATCTATAGTTATCGAGAACTCTCTGGTCTTTGCCTCGGATTGAAATCCGTCTATCTTGTTTAGCTTCGCTTCATACGTGTTCAACTTCGATCCTTTTTCACCCATATTTATCACAGGAGTTAATAACGGAGTTATATTATAAAACTATTGGTCCTTTTTGTGAAAAACAACCATTGCAAAATGAATATTTTGTCTATTCTCATAGAATGATCTCCAACATGAGAAAAGTAAATAGTAGTCCACCTAAACCAGTATTTACGTAAGGCAGGAACCAGTACACCTTCTCTATTTTCATTTTTTCACTAGTAAGTACAATAAGAGGTATGATCGGATATATCAGTATGATAAAACTCATTGGATGAAAATTTGTCAAGAAGATAGTTAACGAAGTAAGGCCTATCCAAAAAGCGGAACAAAGAGCAAGAGATGGTTTTTTGCCAAAAATGACCGCAGTTGTCTTAATTCCAGCCTTTTTATCATAGTTGATGTCTGGTATCGCAGAGAAGATATGCATAGCAGAGATATGAAAAAATCCTGCTAGAATTAAAAATATAGATGGGAGTTCCTCTGAAACCAATACATAGGCGAAGATCCCTGGCATAATGTAAAGCATGTTAGAGGAAAAATCGATAATAGGTTTAGACTTGAATCTAAGTGGTTTGGCGCTATAAAAATAAGATAGGAAAAGGAAAATAGAGAAAATCGCTCTCTCGAGCCAATTACTTTGAAATATCAACAGAAGTATGCTTATAGCCGCTGTAACATACAAAATTGATTTTAGATCCTTTATCTTGTTTTGGACGAGTTTGTGTTCTTTTTCTTCTTTCTTTGGATTTTCTTTGTCCGTAGAAAGATCAAAAAGATCGTTTACCCCATAGATGAAGATATTAGCGATGAAGAAGAAGTAGAAGAGATACAGATAGTATTCTAATTGGTAAAAATCAGAGATATTTTCTGCACCTAGAGTATACCCTATGACAAAAGTTCCTCCTGTATAAATCCAAAAACGGAATCGGGATACTTTGAACGCGTATTTTATTTTTTCGAGCATGTATCTCCTTCCGGATAAGTCTTCGACTATACTTTAGTGTTAACTTTTCTGGGATGTACAAAGTTGACCAAACCTTTGATCACTATCCTGGTTTTAGAAGGCTTCAATTTTCCCTCGTAAACTACGTATGGTTCCCTCCTGATTCCTCTAGCAGTCCACTTGTACATATCCGAAGCTGTTTTGATCGGTATCAGATACCTCTTTGGGATATATTGGAATCCGTCCTCTGCTATCTCCTGCCATTCCTCGAATCTGCTAACCTGCTCATCGATGAATCGAGTAAAACTTTCTTTTTTGTTTTGAGTTTCTGAAAACTTCAACGAGTTCAAATTTAATTTTTTCATATCTTCTTTAGGAAGGTACTGTCTATTTAATTTGATATCTTCCTCGATATCTCTTATAAAATTAGCGTACTGCATCGCTCTCCCTAAGTGCCTTGCGGCCCGATGAGATTTTTCTGGTAGACCAAGGATCTTAGCCATCATCAAACCTATAACTTCGGCGGAACCGTACAGATATTCTTTTAACTCATCTAAGCTCTCGTACTCACTTTTCACTATATCGAGCTCCATAGAATGTAAGAATGCATCTATCCATTCCTCTTCGAATCCTTGGCGATTCACTAAATCTATGAATGCATCTATAACTTCGTTACCAGACCTTTTTCCTGAAGATAAGGACTCCTCGTATTTACTTTTGAACTCATAGAACTCAGTTGTTTTTTGGGGGATGTGGTCTACATAATCGTCTGCCTTTCGAACGAAACTGTACAGTATAGAAACGTCTCTCCGAATATCTTTAGGAAAAAACATACTACTGTAATAGTATGTCTTACCTCCTTTTTTGAATATCTTCTTCATCAGCTCGAAATTTACATCCACGATTTTTCACCTCAATATTCTTCATCGATATTGTTAGCTACAATTTGGGCTGAGATCAAGGTCATAGGTACTCCAATTCCAGGATGAGTATACTGTCCAGTATAATACAAGTTGTCAACTTTCTTGCTTTTATGTCTTGGTCGCCAAAATGCTGTTTGACGCAAAGTATGCACGAGGCTCAAAGCTGTGCCTTTATAGGCGTTGTAATCTTCTCGGAAATCATTGACTGCGAAGATACGTCTAGTTACTTCGTGTTCTCTTATATTTTCACCGACCTTATTTTCTAGATCGTCAATTATCTTGTTGTAGAATCTTTCTCTATCCTCTTCTGTATCTTTTAATCCTGGAGCTAGTGGGACTAGGATAAATAGAGTTTGTGAACCATCCGGGGCCATCTCTGGTACGGTCTTCGAAGGAACGTTGACATAATAAGAGGGATCTTTAGGCCATTCGGGATTTTTAGAATCGAATATCTCGTCGAAGTTCTCACCCCAATCTTTGTCCAAAAACAGAGTATGATGCTCTAGTTCTTCTAACTGTTTATCGATACCAACGTAGGCTACGAATGCTGAAGGCGCGAAATCTTTCTTCTCCCAGAATTTCTTATCATAAGTCCTATGTTCTTTGTCCAATAAGTCTAGTTCTGAGTGTGGATAATCTGCGTTCACCACCACTAGATCAGTGTAATATCCGCCGTGGTTAGTTTTTACTACCTTTGCTTTACCATCGTCTATTTCTATCTTTTCGACTTCATGGTTCATTTTGAATTCCGCCCCGTTTTCCTCTGCGATCTCTTTTATCGAATCAACGATAGCTATCATGCCACCATCTGGAAACCAAACTCCTTTTATGAAATCTACATAGGACATGAGTTGATAGATGGCAGGAGTTATCTTTGGAGAACCTCCTAAAAATCCGATAGAATACTCCAATATCTTCCTAGCTTCCTCACTATCGAACTTTTTAGTTACAAGACTATCTAAGCTCCTGAGTATATCAAGTTTTGAACCTCCACTCAACAATTTAAGATTGAAGAAATCGAAGATCGAATCGTAATCTTCGTATATCATTCCGTCCATCGCCAAGTTGTATTTCTTTTTAGCCTCTTTTAGATAGTTTTCTAATTTCTCGCCGCCGTTTTCTTCAAAACTGTCGAACAGTTCGTAGTTTTTTTCCATATCAGCGTGAACATCTATTATTCTCTCATCGCTCAAGAATATCCTGTAAGATGGATCTAATCTATTGAGTCCGAAAAAATCCTGTGGCTTTTTATCAAAGTTTTCATAAAACTCTTCAAAAACATCCGGCATCAGATACCAAGAGGGGCCCATATCGAATTGAAATCCTTTATCTTTATGTACTCGAGCTCTTCCACCAATTTGATCGTTCTTTTCGAAAACTGTCACATCGTGGCCACTCTTAGCTAACAACGCCGCAGTAGCTAACCCTCCAAAACCTGCTCCAACGATACTTATCTTCACATAATCACCTTCCTATGAGGATATAAGTATATTCGAAGATAAAAAGTTTCCGTTTCGAACTAGAATCTATGCGATTCGGAAATATTTTGTCAGTTATTTATGAATATTATTTAATATTTAATACAGGTTTTTTCGATAGATGTTAAAAGCCCAAGTAAAAACATCAATATAATATTATCTAGTGGAACGAAAAAGATAGCAAGACTAATTATTCCAAGGTTTTGTCGTAAAAAATATAAACTTGTAATTTTCTATATCTTCAGTGTTTGAGGAGGACATCATTTGGATAATAAGAATCAGATTAAATTTGTAAGCGTCTTTTTAGTCATTATAATTCTATTGCTGTCCTTTCCGATCTCCAGCGCTACTAGAGGCAGTGGAGTATGGTCGTGGAGCAATCCGATGTATGTTGATGTGGAAGATGATGGAGAAATAGAGATAACTTCACCATATAATGGAAATTACGATTATCGACATAAAGTTCAACTTCATACTCATACGACAAACAGTGACGGCTCTTTCAGACCATCAGACATCATGAGCTTCCATGAAGATGAGGACTATCTTGCGGTGGCGATAACGGACCACGACTTAGAGCGTTGGGAAGCTAGCCTGGAAGATCCAGGAGGTCATGACATCATCCATATACCGGGTGTGGAATACACTAGAGGTTATCATATGCTAGGTTTGGGTATCGAAAATATGGTTCATAGAGGAGAGGATAGAAGACAAGAACAGATAGACCAGGCGAAAGAAGAAAATGGTCTAACATTTTGGGCTCATCCGAACACTGTTAAACCGATACCCTATTCTGCTTACGAAGAATATGATGGATGGGACGGGATTGAGATATTCACTTCGAATGCCTACAGTCTAGCTGAAGATCATGCTGACTATATATTGACCGAGACCGAACAAAGGCCTCTATTGATAGCCTCTTCAGACACTCATTATAGAGTTCAGGAAGGTGGATGGATCAATATAGTTTCGGATAGATGTGAAGAAAACATGGGCTATGGAGATGTGATGAATGCTATTGAAAGGGGCGAATTTTTCGCTGTTGGAGGATGGCCTCATGTCCATTCAACTCCTGCAGAGATGGATATATTCGTCGAAAACGATACCATTCACGTAGAAACGGATAAGGAAGCGGATATAGAATTTATCACTAATCAAAAGAACTACTATCTTGATGGAGAGGATTACGTTTCAGTTGAAAGGAGCACGACTTCAGCCAATTATACTGTAGACGAAAATGACACCTACGTTAGGATTAAAGCGACCGTTCATCGAAGCAGATTGAACATCCTGTTAACTTCTATGCCTATTTTCGTTCTGGTTCCAACATTGTTCATAATCTTAATGCCATCTAAAGTCGAAGACAAAATATTTGTACTTTATCGACGTTTAGACAGGATGAGATAGATCTTTGGATGTGATGAAAAGAGTGATATGATGGAAAGACGCGAGAAGAAAGGTCTGATCAGCATACTCGTGGGAATGTGGCTCATACTGATTTTTATTCAAGCCGAAGTCGCATTCTTTTTTAGAGCTCACATAGGTGTTCATCCCCGAGTGATAGTCCCTCTAATGATAACTCTCTCGGGTCTCATAATGTTGTACGGTTATATCCAATTTTCCAAAGATGTTTAGAGCGGTGGAAGATTCATTCATAAGTTCCAAATTTTATCGGTTCTCCGTTCTCGACCATGATTTCTCCCTTGGCAAGAACATATTCTAATTCTAAGTTTTCCCTATTTAGGAGAAGTAGGTCCGCATCTTTTCCTACTTGGATCCTTCCTTTGCTATTGAGTTTCAGTTGTTTAGCGATATTAGTTGAGGTAACTTTAACTGCATTCTCAATAGAGATACCTTCTTCTAGTACCATCTTTTTGAACTCTTTCTTTAGATGGATGGGAGAAGCAGATTTCATGTCCACTAGTTCTCCCTCCTCGTTGAATTTCGGAAGGCTCCCTCCGGCATCAGTACTCATCTTTATCTTGTCTATGGGTACGTTACCATCGATCAGTTTTTTTGCCGTTCTGCTTGGTCCTTTATCCGGTTCATCTGATGATTCTCCTACAGTTATATCGATATATCCTCCTTTTTTGGCGAACTCTGCAGCCTGTTGGAGAAGCTTTTCGTTTCTATTGACGTGCGTAGGAGCTAGTTGCTCAATCGGGATGTCAGTATCTTCTATGGCCTTTAGGAGGGGCTTGAGACCGCTTTCTTCATCTCCCACATGGACATTGACTATTCCTGCTGTACCTGAAAGCATCCCTCCGATCCTTGCATCTGATATTATCTTCTTTAGTTGTTCAACCGTTGGGTGAGAAGAGCGGTGATCTGAAACAGATATCTTGACGCCGATGATCTTGTCTATCATGATTATATCAGTCATGATATCTTCGGTTATCGTTGGAGAAGGTATCTGGTAAGCCCCAGTGTATATCCAAGTACTTATCCCTTCATCTTCCAGAGCTCTAGCTTTCATGAGTAGATCTTTGAGTGAGCGGGTAGTTCCGTCGGCTCCAAGTAATCCTACAGCGGAAGTGATACCTCCTCTAGTCAGATCAGTGAGCTGTAAAGGAGGAGTTCTGTTTTTCGGACCTCCTTCTCCACCGGCACCGTTGAAGTGGATATGATGGTCTATGAATCCAGGGATAGCTATTAAACTAGATGCGTCGATATTTTTGTTCTCTTCGAAAGAACTTAGTTGTTCATGATCGATATTTTCTTTGATAGATGTGATCTTTCCTGCACATATCAAAATATCTTTACATCCAATATCTTCCGGCGCATGGATCTCAGCATTTTTTATCAACTTGATAATACCACCTTTAGTCTTTGAAAGGATGCTTGTTTTGAGTATAAATAATTACTGACTTACTGGTAATGAAGATATCAAAATATATTTATACTCAATATGTTTACTAAAGCATAATGTCCTGGTTCGGTGATGGCAATACAAAAAAGATCTTCGTGGTTATTACTGCGATCATCTTGTTAACTGCTGGAATAATAACATGGAGAATAACGTCTGAAGATGAATTAGTTTTGGCGACCACTACCAGTACCTATGATTCCGGACTTCTCGATGAGATAATTCCCTATTTTGAAGAAGAGCATGAAGTAAGTGTCAAGATTATGGCGATGGGTACGGGACAAGCAATCGAACTCGGTAAGAGAGGAGATGCTGACGTTCTGTTGGTTCACGCTCCCGAGCGTGAGGAAAAATTCGTGGATGATGGTCACGGAGAATACCGATATGAGGTCATGTACAATCAATTCGTCATCGTAGGTCCAGAAAACGATCCTGCAGGATCGAATGGATTGAGTGATACCGATGAAGCTCTCAACCGAATTTATGAGAATGAGTCAATGTTCTGTTCTAGAGGTGACGATTCAGGAACCCACTTCAAGGAAATAGAACTGTGGGAAAACGCAGGTTTCGATTATGAAGATCAGATAGATGTTCCGGATTCGGACTGGTACAATTCTTTAGGGCAGGGTATGGGAGATACTCTCAGGTTTGCAGATGAACGGAACTCTTACACCTTAACAGATGAAGGAACTTATATAGCTATGAAGAATGAGATAAATGATTTAGATAGACATGTTGAAGGAGATGAAGCTCTGATCAACCAGTATGGGGTTATACCTGTGAATCAAGCTAGACAACTTGATCTAGCCGAAGAATTTGCCGAATGGATTATCACTGATGAGGTACAGGAGATGATAGATAATTACACTGTAGAGGAGAAAAAACTTTTCACCGCAAATGCATGATGTGATAAAAATATGGCTAGCGACATACTACACGTTACATTGTTGTCGATATTTGTTTCAGTATCTGCTACGCTCTTAGCTTCTTTGATGGCAGTTCCTTTAGGGACGATAATGGGACTCGGAAAATTTAGAGGTAAAGAAGTGATCAGAACTGTAACTTACACTCTATACGGGTTTCCTCCTGTTGTGGCAGGCCTCATCATTTATCTAATGCTCTCCCGAGAAGGCCCCCTAGGTTCTCTTAACCTTCTTTTCACTCCCACAGCTATGATCTTAGCTCAGATGGTTCTCGTTTTTCCGATAGTAACTGGACTTACGATGTCATCGATCTCGGAAGTCGCTAAGGATGCTAAGGAGACCGCTATGACTCTTGGTGCGGATCGTTGGCAGACCGCTAAAACAGTCCTTAATGAGGCGAGAGTCGGAGTGATATCTGCAATAATGGTAGGTTTCGGAAGAGCTATCGCCGAAGTCGGTGCTGTTATAATAGTGGGAGGCAACATAAGATGGCACACCCGGGTTTTGACTACAGCTATCGTGTTGGAAACCAGGCGAGGTAACTTCGAATACGCTTTGATGCTAGGAGCGATATTACTTTCGGTAGCCTTACTTGTTTTCTTCGTTCTTAAACGCTATCAAGATAAGGGGGTGAAGATGTGAACAGTGGGATAGCGATGAGAGGAGAAGGTGTCTGCAAAAGTTTTGACAACGATTCCGTACTCGAAGACCTATCTATATCGGTATCTAAAGGAGAATTGTTGGCGATAATAGGACCGAGCGGTGTAGGAAAAACCACTCTTCTGAAGATCTTGAACGGACTTCTTGAACCCGATAGTGGTAAAATCTATTTTATGGATAAATGTTTGGAATTTGGGAACGATTGTGATCTTGAAGCAAGGCGTAGGATGGCTTTACTCTCTCAAAAACCATATCCCCTGATGAAAAGCGTTTGGGATAACGTAGCTTATCCTTTACGTCTAAGAGATAATGACGATATCGAAAAGAAGGTTTCTGATGCGTTAGAACATGTTAGTCTGTTAGACGTCTCCGACAGAAAAGCAACGACGTTGTCTAGTGGCGAATTACAGCGGATGGCATTCGCTAGAGCAACAGTGTTCGAACCCGATGTTTTACTTCTTGACGAATTCACTGCGCACCTAGATCCCTATAACATCGGTGTTCTAGAAGATGCTGTAGAATGGTATCTTGAAGAGAAAAACGCTGCTGTGATCATGGTAACTCATAATCTATTTCAGGCTGAGAGGATTTCTTCAACTACAGCTTTTCTTTTCGATGGTCAGATAATCGAAAAGGATAGGACAGAAAAAATCTTTGAAGAACCTGAGGATGAGAGGACTCAATCCTTCGTAAACGGCGAGATGGTATTTTAATCTCAATAGAGAACTCCACCTAGTGGAACTTTTTTCTCAGAGATGGCTAAAACTGGATTATCGTCTTTAATGGGTACTCCAACAGTAATAACTTAAGACTTAAAACCTGTGATCTTCACCTATCCCAAATTCGTAGTGCATAAGACCTGTTTACTCATGATTCAAGATTTTGAGATATTCTTTTTCATGAATTATCTGATCTAGATGTTCCTTCTCTTTACCGTCTAATTCCTCTCTCCACCTCCGATTCATATTTTCCAGTTCTTTTCTTTTCAAGTATCTTTCTATACGGCTGTTGCATTTTAGGTCGTAAAAATCCAAGATGTTTGAAAAGGTCTTCTCAGGTTCTTCTACAATATCTTTATACATGACTTCCATGTACCGTTTTTTGGATATATCGTTCGCATCTCTCCATATCATTTTTAAGATGAACTTCCATTGGAAAACACAGAATGTTAAAAGTGAACCATAATTTTCTTTGAACTCTTCTCTCCATTCCTTAGGCCAGCCGCTGAGCCACCACTCGATCTCATCGCTTTCTGGATATACCCCTTTTTCGATCATCTTTTTGTATTCGGAAGCTACCGCTCTTCCATCTCTAAGGATGTGAAGGAATTTAGCTTGGGGGAAAATTTTGCTGAAATAACTCATCCTTGCCCATAGAGCATACTCTGCCAGGAAGTGATCTTTCCCCTGCCATCTACAGATATTTTTCACAACTTCTCTCGTACTCTTCTTCTCTACCTCGGTGATATTCTCTCCTAGAATGATACCTGGAGGCTTGCGCTGTTCAATAGGTACCGAATTATTATTTCTCCCTCTTCTAGGTTCGAACCCCTTGAGGTAAAATTTCCAAAAATCATTACTTTGGACAGGACTCGTGATGTCTTTTTCTTTTTTATTTGAGTAGAGCTTCAAACCTAGGTATGGGATATCATATTTACGGTTGAATAAGCTGATAAAATGCAGGTTTGGATATGAACTCTGAAAGTTGGATATCCAAGCAAATTCACCAGTTGAAGCGAGTATATCGTGTGTGGTGGATTTGCCACTCCGTGGGCTCCCTAACAGGAACAAAAGATCGGGCATCTGTTGTCTTAAGAATATGCGTTATAGTTCTTTTAACCTTTTCCTAAAAATAACATTTCAATTCAAGGGACATTCAGATCTAGACCCAAAAATACTATATCTTACTTTTACTCCTTTTTGGTCGGTACGTTAGTTATTGTAACAGATTCTGAATCTATGTCTCTCTTTTTCAACTCTTTTAACAATTCTAAGTATTGCTCTTTCACTATGGTTTCACCAGAATCTAAGAGTGCTATGAATTTTCCACCGTGATCCTTCTGTATTTCCTGGAGATTTGAATGGAACCATTCGTCAAGATGATCCTTATTCAGGTCCTTTATGACCTCATCCGACATTCTTTCTAACCCTCTGATTATATATCAACTCGCTTCCTATTAAAAGTTTTTGTAAAAAAGGACTTGATGTGATCCTGAGTATTATAGATATCAGTAGAAAGGTAATGTTTATTACAAACTCTAACCATATATGTGTTTAAGAAACACCTTTTTAATGTTAAGGGTGAAGGGTGTTCATCTTATTTGAACCTAAACAATCAATCTTAATGAGTGAGGGATTTATATGGAAATAAACGAGATAAGAGCGCTAAGAGGCCCCAATTATTTTAGTCGTTATCAGGCAATCTATATGCTAGTTGACTTGGAAGAATTCAAGAACCGACCGTCGAATGAGATCCCTGGTTTCACAGAACGGCTCAAATCACTTATGCCCACACTTAAAGAACACAGATGTAGTAGAGGATACAAAGGTGGGTTTCTAGAACGCGTGGAAGAAGGTACTTTTTTGGGACATATAATAGAACATTTAGCTCTGGAACTACAAAGTCTAGCCAATATGGAAGTTGGATTTGGTAAGACTAGAAGTACCAACGAAGAGGGAGTCTACGAGATCGTCTACCGGTATAGAGATGAAGACGCAGGTATCGAAGCGGGAAGAGAAGCTGTCAAGCTCGTTGAAGCGCTAACTAGAGGTGAGGAACCGAATATAGAAGACATAATAAAAAAATTGAAGAACATCCGAGACAACAATATGCTCGGTCCTACAACAGACTCTATTGTCAGTGAGGCCTCTGATAGAGGTATACCGCACATAAGACTCAACGAACACAGTTATATTCAACTAGGGCACGGTAAAAATCAAAGAAGGATACAAGCTAGTATGACTGATAAAACCTCTGCTATCGGGATGGAGATAGCAGATGAGAAAAAGCGTACTAAAGATATTTTAGAAGAAGCTGGAATGTCTGTTCCCCGTGGTGAAACAGTTAGAAATCAGGAGGAAGCCTTAGAATTGGCTAAGAGTTTAGGTTACCCAGTTGCCGTAAAACCGAATATAGGGAATCATGGAAGAGGTATATCCTCTCGAGTGGAAGATAGTGAGGAATTAAAAAGGGCTTTCAAGGAAGCAAAACGTATACATCCTCTTGTAATTATAGAAAAATATTTGATAGGTTCTGACCATCGATTACTGGTTATAGATGGAAAGCTTGTTGCAGCTTCAAGGAGAGATCCTCCGTTTGTTAGAGGCGATGGAGAATCAACTATACAAGAATTGATCGATGAATTGAACAGTGACCCTAGAAGAGGAATAGGTCATGAGAAGACCTTGACGAAAATTGAAGTTGATCATATGACCAAGAGAATCTTAGAACAGAATAACTTTTCTTTAGATACGGTTCTAGAGGAAGGGGAAAAATTGTATCTTAAATCTACAGCGAATTTAAGTTCGGGAGGGAGCGCTACAGACGTGACAGGATCAGTACATCCCAAAAACAAGATAATGGCTGAGAGAATCGCAGATATCATCGGATTAGATGTATTGGGTATAGATCTGATAGTCCCCGATGTTAAAGAGTTGATAAATAAAAACAATGGAGGTATAATAGAAGTCAATGCTGCTCCCGGGTTCCGAATGCACCTTGATCCATATAAAGGAGAAAAAAGAAACGTGGCAAAACCTGTCATAGATATGTTGTTTCCTCCCGGAGCCGAAAGTACAGTACCTATCGTTGCGGTAACGGGAACCAATGGTAAGACTACCACTGTTAGATTGATATCACATATTTTGAAGATGGATGGTAAGGGAGTAGGCATCGCTTGTACTGATGGTCTGTTTCGCGGCAATGATCTCTTAAAAGAAGGGGATTTCAGTGGTCCACAGGGTGCGAAATTTATTCTTAAAGAAAAGAATATAGACCATGCGGTGCTAGAAGTCGCTAGAGGAGGGATACTTCGAAGAGGTCTGGGATTTGAAGAGAGTGACGTTGGAGTTTTTCTAAACGTAACGCGAGACCATCTAGGTGAACGAGGAATAGAAACCATAGAGGATATGGCTCACGTAAAAGGAATTGTAGTCGAAACCGTTAAGCCGTCAGGGAAGGCTGTTCTCAACGCTCAAGATCCAAATGTAATTAAATTCAAAGATGTAATCCACTCAGATTCGATACTCTTTTCTGAAGATCCTAGTATAGAACCAGTAAGAGAACATATCTCTGAAGGTGGTACTGTCGTAACTGTAGAGAAAGAGAACGTAGTGATAAAGAGAGAGGAGAACGTTTGGAACGTTGTCGAAGTTTCTGATATACCGATAACTTTTGAGGGTAAAGCAACTTTTAATGTTTTGAACTCTTTAGCTGCCGTTGCTTCCTGTTTCGCTTTAGATATAGAGCTTGAGTCCATAAAGAACGGCCTTTTGAGCTTTCAACCATCGACTAGTCAAAATCCAGGTCGGATGAATATAATGGATGTAGGTGAGATCAAGGTTATGATAGATTATGGACATAACAGACCTGCTGTGGAGGCACTTTCTGAGATACTAGATGACTTGACAGATGGTGAGAAGATAGTGGTTTGCCAAGGTACTGGAAATCGAGAAGTTCAAGATATAATCGATTTTGGGAGAGGTATTGGCAAAATATACGATAGAGTAATAATAAATGACGCCGATCCACGTTATCGCAAAATTGGTGAAACTGCTGAATTTGTAAAACAGGGTGTATTAGAAGCAGGATTGCCTGAGGATCGTGTAGAGGTGATACTCGATGAGTTCGAATCGATCAAAGCGGGATTCGAGATGGCGAAAAAAGGTGATCTATTGGTGGTTCAACCTTACGAGATTCAAGAAACAATTGAGTTAATAGAATCTAAAAAGAAAGAATGAAAAATTAATTATCATTCATCCCCTAGACCTTCGGGAGATCTATGTCTGCTCAATTCAATACCGTATTTTCCTATCAAACCACCGATGATACCCATCGCAGCTAATAAGATCAAAGAGGTAAAGAGTGACATGGCCATGATAATCCTACTCAATACTCCTCCTCCAACATCTACTAATCTAGAGAACCCCTCTACAGATCCAGGATTTAAGAAAATTATTACTGCCATAGAAAATGTTAATACTTGAAGTAGGACTCCGATTGAAAAAATTATGAATCCCATTTTTTCGTTTTTACTGTATCCTCTTAGAGGGTTTATATCGAGCGTATTTACCACTACACTACTTTATGCTATGTCAATATTTACTTCTTTTGGAAGAGCTATGTAGAAATTTTTATTTAATTAGTCCTCCTCAAGTTCTTCAAACACGGAATCAACGAGATCTCCAGTTTTTTCAACTATTTTCTCCCATTCTTCGTTATCTGGAGCTATACCGATCAATCTGGCGACTCTCATTATCGAAAGATGATAAACTCTCTGTCTACCGGGTTCCTCTTCCCAGATAACCATATTACATGGAAAAAGTCCACCTAGTTTCATCGTTTGTTCGAGAGCTTCATCTGCGACCTTTGGGTTACACGCTCCGAGCACATAGTAAGGATCTCTATCGGCTTCGACCTTTTTGTTTAAAAGGTCCGACGGTGAAAATTCGACTGGTATACCAAAGCCATGCTTTTCGCATACACTTCTAACATACTCTACCGCCTCTTCATGTTCCATATTCAAAATGGTAGTTTTTTCCCCCAAATCTTTCGGTTCAAACAAAGTTGGATCTATTTTCAAATTCATAGTTATTAAAACGAGATAGGTAAGATAAAAAATCTG
>SL_8KL_010_SEDDRAFT_10001508_pt1 | contig 20186 bp, 20 predicted proteins | sample SodLakKL_010_SED_4_FD_11160 | JGI IMG/M metagenome (IMG submission 11160)
GGAAAAGGGGCAAAGCCGCTTTACTGCCCGGCTTTGCCCCCTCCCGGGGTTGATATATTAACCCCGCTTCCCTTACCCCGGCGCCTGTTCGGCGCCCGGCCCCGGTTTACAATTCAGTTGCCGGCCCAAAAACAACCGGCCTGGTTACAGCGTTTAGTGCATTGATTCCTCGTCATCGCCATCGTCATCTCGTAAAAAAAAGAGCACTAGCTCATTATTGAGCCTGCTCCAGCGGCCTTTGCTACGGTTTTCCATCGCCTTTAGCAAAGCCTGGTCGTCATTAATTATTTGGCGCAAATTACGGTAGTGGCCCTGGGCCATGCGTCCGTAATGCAGGCGCTGTCTGATTATTTTGGCTGAAGTATAAACCGGCAGGCTGTGCCCGCCTTTTAAATAGAGGCGGCACTTTTCTCTTTCGCCGCCATCCTCTTTTTCTTCAACCCTCTCTACATCTTCCAGGTTGATATAGCCGGTGGCCCCGTCATTCTCATAGCGGGGCAGACGCATCTTCACCGGCACCAGGATCACGTCCCCGGAAAGCGGCAGGGGTACGCTGATAGCGCAATGCAGGAACTGGCCGTATTTTTTTCTGGTGGCCTTCAGATCGACGCCAAAGTAAGCGGCCAGGCCCTTTAAGATCGCCTTCATCGTCTTTTCTTCCACGTAACTGCCGCCCCCTCTGTAATAAAGCCGGACCGCGTTACCGCCATTCTTACCATAACATGGCTCCAGGGCCACAATATGGCCCGGATCTTTACTGGGTGTAGTTACTCTTTTTCTGGATATGATATTTTCCTCCCTCTAATTATTTTTATAGAAACCGGGGCCTGCTAAAATATTTTGACAAAAAAGACCGCAGGAGAAAGCCCTCGAACTTCCTGTCAAAATTATTTCTAGTATAATAACTGATATTTTGATTTTTGTCAAAACAATTTTATATTTCGTGTTATATATTTTTTTTATTAATACTATATATTAGTATTAAATACTTTCTATATATAAGTACTTCTGGTCAAGTTTACCTGCTTAACCCTTTTAAGAAAAAAGAACCGGCTGCTATCTGCTTGATAACAGCCGGTTCTCAGTGCTTAAAAAGGGGTGAGTTGCCCTCAGGTCCTTTCTTTTTCTTCTTTTTGGCGCAGGCGCTCCACAATACCGGGGGCAACCTTGGTAATATCGCCGGCGCCCATGGTAATGATCCGGTCGCCCGGGCGGGCGATGGCTAAAGCCTGCTCTTCCAATATTAACAAGTGGTCGCTGTAAAAAACTGGGATGTTGCTGTGCTCCCGGATCAACTCGGCCAGGACTTCCGAGGTAGCGCCCGGGATGGGCACTTCACCGGCCGAATAGACACTGTGCAATAGGAGCAGGTCCGCCTCCGTGAAAGCCCGGGAGAATTCATCCAAGAACCAGGCCGTCCTGGTGTAGCGGTGGGGCTGGAATACGCAGATCAGGCGCTTGCAGCCGGGCCGGGCCGCTTCTAAAGTGGCCCGGATCTCGGTGGGATGGTGGGCGTAGTCGTCGATGACGGTGATACCATTCACGGTGCCGATTACTTCAAAGCGCCGGCCCACACCGGAAAAACCTTTCAGGGAAGCGGCGCAGGTTGCCGGATCAAGGCCCAGGCTGGCGGCCAGGGCCAGGGCCCCGGTGGCGTTGCTGACGTTATGGCGGCCGGGAACGCTTAAGTTCACCGCAGAAGCCAGGCGCTTGCCCCGGAAATAAAAATCGAATGAAGAGCTTCTTTCGGCCAGCTCGATATTGGCCGCGTAGTAGTCGGCCCGGGGAACTGGCACGGCCTCCCCGGCGGGGGTTTCTGCGGCCAGGCCGTAATAAAAAACCCGGCCCTGTAGCTGCGCCCCCAGTTCCAGGAGCCCGGGATCGTCAGCGCATAAAATAGCGGTTCCCCCGGGGTCCAGGTGGGAAAGAAAAGTGCCGTAGGCTTCCTGCAGGCGGGAATACTCGTTGTTGTAATGTTCCAGGTGGTCGGCCTCCATCCCGGTAACCAGGGCCACATAGGGGTGGTAGCGGGTAAAAGAGCTGTCGCTTTCATCGGCCTCGGCCACCAGGTAGTCGCTTTGGCCCAGGCGGGCATTGCTGCCGTAGGCCGGGAGCACCCCGCCGATGATGGCGCTGGGATCAAGGCCTCCTTTTTCCAGGAGGAGGGCCACCATGGCCGTGGTGGTAGTCTTGCCGTGGGCCCCGGCGATGGCGATCCCCCGGGCCTCGTTCAAAAGGGCCGCTAAAAGCTCGGAACGGTGCCAGAGAGGCAGGCCCTTTTCTGTTACTGCCATTACTTCCGGGTTACCGGGGGGCACGGCCGTAGAATAAACCACCAGCTGGGCGGCGCCCAGGTTTTCCCTGCGGTGCCCGATGGTGACCAGGGCGCCCTCTTCACTTAAGTGTTCAGTCAGGGGTGATGCTTTAAGATCGGATCCGCTGACCAGGTAACCCTTCTGGAGCAGGATCAGGGCCAGGGCGCTCATTCCGTAGCCGCCGATGCCGATAAAGTGGATCTGTTTGATATGTGGTGGTATAGACAAGGATTAACCTCCTGTTGTGGTTGTAAGGATAACTGCTGTGGCTCCTTAAATTATAGCATATCGCGGCGGCCCTGTTCACAGTTAAAGCGGCATAAAATAGCAAGTTTTTCCCCGGCAAAGTCCTTAGAGCGGCCCTGTTCAGGCCCGTTTTCTTTTTTTCGTTTTTTTTTCGGGTCCCGCATTTACCCCACCTTGCCTCTATTGTTCATATAGACAGTTAATGCTTTTATGTCACCACAAACAGCTGTTTAAGGCCGGATTAAGCAGTTTCAGGGGCTGCAAAAATTAATGCCAATAAAAGTAATCCACATTATGCACAGAGTTATCCACAGAAAAAAGCCTGATTACAGCCCCTTTTCCCCGGTTATAAACAGTAACAACAACCGGTTTACGTAAAAATGGCGGCCGGGCAAAAAAAACGGGGCTTTACCGGAGCCCCAGGCCGGGATAGGCGTTTAAATCCAGGCCGGCAAACTCGCTTTTCCGGTAGCGCGGGTAAGCGGCGGCGGCGATCATGGCCGCATTGTCGGTGCACAGCTCCGCAGGGGGGTAGCGCAGGCTCACAGCAGGCAGGGCCTCACTGAGCCTGCCGGCCATCTTGCGGCGCAGGTGGCTGTTGGCGGCCACGCCGCCTGATAAAAGCACCGTTTTAGCCCCGCTCTCCCGGGCGGCCAGGATCGTTTTTTCCACCAGGACCTCGACCAGCGCTTCCTGGAAGGAAGCGGCCAGGTCAGGCAGGTTAACCTCTTCCCGGACCTGCCGGGCCCGGTGCAGGTGGTTGATCACCGCCGTCTTCAGGCCGCTGAAGCTAAAATCAAAGCGCCCTTTATCGCCCAGCCAGGCCCGGGGAAAAGCAATCGCTTCCGGGTTGCCTTCCCGGGCCAGCCTGTCGATCAAAGGGCCGCCGGGATAGCCCAGTTGCAAAACCCGGGCCACCTTGTCGAAGGCTTCGCCGGCGGCATCATCGCGGGTGCGGCCCAGGGAAGTGGCGCTGCCCGGCTTTTCGATCAAAAGCAGTTCGCTGTGACCGCCGGAAACGATCAGGTTCACGGCCGGGTAAGAAATATCTTCACCGCCCAAATGGTTGGCGTAAAGGTGGGCCTCCAGGTGGTTGACCGCTATAAGAGGCAGGCGGCGGGCATAGGCCAGGGCTTTGGCCGTGGCCACACCAACCAGAAGGGCTCCCACCAGGCCGGGTCCGTGCGCTACGGCTATGGCCTGCAGGTCGGCAAAGTCTATCCCCGCTTCCGCTAAAGCTTCGTCGATCAGGGGATTGATCATGCTCAGGTGGTGGCGGGAGGCGATTTCAGGGACCACGCCCCCGTAGCGGGAGTGCAGCTCCACCTGGGAAGAAACCAGGCTGCTCAAGATTAAAGAACCGTCTCTAACCACGGCGGCGGCGGTTTCATCACAGGAGGTTTCCAGGCCCAAAATCAGGACCGCTTCATTGTTCATGGCCTTCTCCCTTCCCGGCTTCTTCAGGCGCGGTGAGGTTATTTTTAGTCATGATCAGGGCGTCTTCATCGGCGTAATAGTGCCGGCGGCGCCCCATGACCGCAAAGCCCAGTTTTTCATAAAATTGTCGGGCCGCGGTGTTGCTCGGGCGCACCTCCAGAGTCAGGCAGGCCGCCCCCCGCGGTCCGGTCATTTCCACCAGGGCCCCCACCATCTGAGAAGCAATGCCCCTGCGGCGCCAGCTTTTACTGACAGCCAGGGTGGTAATATGGATTTCTTTTAAAACGATCCAGGCCCCGATATAGGCGACCACCTCGTCTTTGATCCGTCCCACCAGGTAGAGGGCCAGGCGGTTGGTTTCGATTTCAGTCTGGAAGGAATGGAGCGACCAGGGATCCCGGAAAGACTCCCTTTCGATAGCGGTTACAGCCTGTAAATCGGCGTGTGTCATCGGTTCTATGGTAAGGGCCAGGTCCATGCTCAGGGTTTGCCGCCTCCCTCTTTTTCTGCCGCCATGCGCTCAGCCTCCGGGCGGCGCAGGTAGCGGGGACGGGCCTCCAGGTAGGAAGGAGCGGGCTTTTCTGAAAGGAGAACTTGTCCCCGGAGGGCCACCAGTCCGGCCCGGCAGAGCCTGAAGGGGGCGGTGGTGATCACCGCCCGCCCCGGCAGGGCTTTTTTAAGCTCTTCGCCGTAGCTGTGCAGGCCCTCCCCGGTAAAGACAACCGGCAGGGGGGTAGCGCCTTCAGCCTGCTCAGCAGCAGCGCCGGGTCCGCTTTTAATCTTTTCGATCAGTTCAGCCAGGGGCAGGGCTGCCGGTTCGCTGACCGGCTCGAGTCGGTGGGGATAAGCATTGCTCCGTTTAAACAGGGCGCTGTAAACCTGGCTGCGGCGGGCATCAAGCAGAGGGCAGATCAAAACTCCCGGGCCGGGCACCGCTTCGGCCAGGGCGGACAGGGTGCAGACGGTCACGACCGGGATGTTCAAACCTTGCCCTAAAGCCCGGGCCGTGGCCACGCCGATGCGCAGCCCGGTAAAAGACCCGGGCCCGGCCGAGACAGCCACCGCTTCGATCTGTTCCCGCTCCACACCGGCTTCAACCAGCAGGCGATCGATTAGAGGCATCAGGCGCTCCGAGTGGGTCTTCTTGATATTTAGCGTCATTTCGGCCAAAAGGCACTCTTTTTCCAGCAGGGCCGCGCTGCAGGAGAGGGTGGCGGTATCCAGGCCCAGTATTAGCAGGGTGCATAAACCTCCAGTTTAACGGCGCTTTAAGAAAAGAAGCGCCGCTTTCTTTTATTCTACAAATTCATGCTCTTCCCAGGTTCCTTCCTGGGTAGTTCCATCGGGATAGGTCAGGACCCCTTCACCGTGAAACTGGCCTTCTTTGAATTCGCCCTCATACTTATAGCCCTCGGGGTCTATAAAGGTACCTTCCCCGTGGAACTGATCCTCACGCCACTGGCCTTCGTAAGTCGCTCCCGAGGGATAGGTAATCCGGCCTTCGCCGTGGAAGCGGCCCTCTTTGAATTCTCCTTCATATTCGAGCCCTTCTGCTGAGGTAAAAACCCCCCGACCGTGGAACTGATCTTCTTTAAACTCCCCTTCGTAGCGATCTCCGCCGGGGTCTGTCAAAACCCCCTGGCCGTGAAACAGGTCGTCTTTAAATTCTCCTTCATAGATGCCGCCCGCAGCGTCGATATAGGTACCCCGGCCCTGCTTGCGGCCTTCTTCAAACTCTCCTTCATAGTAATCGCCGTCGGGAAAGGTCATTTCACCAAAACCGTGGGCCAGGCCTGAGCGGAAGCCGCCCTCATAGACAAAACCGTCCGGCCCGCTGATCCGGCCCTGGCCGTGCATCAGGTTATCTTTAAATTCCCCTTCGTAGCGCAGGCCGTCTTCGGTCACGTATATCCCTTCGCCGTGCCGGCGGCCCTCTTCCCACTCACCTTCGTAATAATCTCCAGCGGGGTAGGTCCAGGTCCCCGTGCCGTGCGGGGTGAACCACCGTAATTCACCGCTGTAAATACCGCCTTCGTAAGTTATTTCTCCTTCTCTTTCAAACAGGTAAGCGGCGATCGTCCAGGCTGCAATGAGCGCCGTCAGGGCTGCTACCAGAACCAGCTGCTTTTTTGCCATATAGTTAAAAACTCCTTTTTGCTTACAGCATGATATCGCGGGGCTGCTGCCGGTGCAGGGAACCGTTGGTGCGCCAGGTTACCGCCCCGAACAAGCTTTCCACCACCCGGGAGGCCTCCAGGCCAAAGGGCACGAACCAGATCCGGCGGCCCTCGCCCTGCTCATCTTCCATCCGCTCCAAAACCACCTGCAGGTATTCAGGCGGCAGCAAATGAGGCAAACGGCCGGCCCACTCGATAAAGGCCGCCCCTTCCCCGGGCAGGTATTCTTCAAAGCCCAGCTCATAAAAATCGTCTTCTTCGCTGAGGCGGTAGAAATCGAAGTGGTGAACGGGCAAACGTCCCCGGTAGATTTTAAGGAGAACGAAGGTGGGGCTGGCCACCTGCTCGCCTTCCACCCCCAGGCCTCTAGCCGCTCCGCGCACAAAAACGGTTTTTCCCGTGCCCAGATCGCCGTCTAAAGCAACGACCAGGGGGCGGTTGATGAACATGCCCAGCAGCTCCCCTATATGGACGGTTTCTTCGGCCTCGCGCGTGGTTAAAAAGGCTTTTGCCTGCTGCATAATACCCCCGCTTTAGATTGCTCAAGTTAATCGTTCATTGGCTCAATTATAGCTTTGCCGCAGGGCTTTTGCAAATAGCCTGCGCCCATAAAAAAACTGCCGGAATGATCCGGCAGATTAAGATATGCTGAAAAAACAGCTTAAATACTAAAGAAAGTTAGCTGACCTTCTCCTGCTTGCTCAACCTGGTAAAATATGACAGCATAGCGTAGGTAACCGTTACGGTGGCCAGGCCGATGGCGATCAAGCTGCTCAAAGGGAACCTGGCCCAGAATAAGAATATAGCCAGAGCGGCAAAACTAATATTGAACAGATAGATCAGGGCTACAGTTTTGCGCACAGAAAAGCCAAGATTAATCAAGATATGGTGGATATGGCTTTTATCGGCCTTAAGGATAGAGGTGCCGTTTTGAATGCGGCGGAATATGGCAAATACTGTATCCATAGCCGGATAGGCAAAAACAAAGACACTGCCCAGCACCAGGCATAGGTCAAAATTGCTGTTGATCGATAAAAGGTAGGTAGTGGCCAGCAGGTAGCCGATTAGCATGCTCCCGGTATCGCCCATGAAGATCCGGGCCGGGTTGAAATTGTAGAGCAGAAAGCCGAGGCAGGCCCCGCCGCCGGCCAGCTGCAGAAGGAGCATAGTTGTGCTGCCCCCCGTAATCAGGGTAATAAAAGCCATGGCCATAAAGAGGATCGCCGCCGTTCCGGCAGCCAGGCCATCCAAACCATCGATCAGGTTAAAAGCATTGATCATCAGCACAATCCAGCCGATGATGAAAAAAATGGTCATGAAAACGGGCACCCCGTAGCCACCCAGGGTTTCCCAAAACATATGAAAATAGCTGACATTAAATAAAACTGCGACCGAGGCAGCTGCAACCTGGCCACCCAGCTTGTAAAGAGGGGGCAGATTAAAAATGTCGTCACATAAACCAAAAAATACCAGCACCATGGCCCCGCTTATAATCGAGGTCAGCTTTGGCGAAAAATCAATAAAAATAAATACCGTTAATAACAAACCGAGAAATATTGCCAAACCACCAAGCAGTGGCTTTGATTCTAAGTGTGTTTTATGCAAACCGGGATGGTCTACAATCTCTTGTCTGCGGGCAAGCCTTAAGATAGGTGGCGTCAATATAGCGGTTGCGGATAAAGAAGCAATAAATATTAAGCCATATAATGGAATATATTGCCCCATGGTCAACCTCCTAACGCCTTGGTAAGGGCCGCATTACTGTTCTTTCCTTTAAAAACCATCGCTCAGGACGCTGTTATCACCCCCTTAAAATTTTAGATCACCCCTTCATATCTCAATCATAGCTGTATAACTTATTAACTTTTCGACAGCATTTATTAATTTCCTTCATAAATTTAAAATTTTTCTGCTTAAATAACAGCACTGCTTGTAAAGGGCTCCGTTAATGGCAAAGCGCACTACCAGCAGAGCCAGCAAAACCCCCGTACCGTTAATAAAAACATCGCTCAGTAAGGCCTGGCGGCCCGGCACAAAGTACTGATGGATCTCATCAAAAACCCCGTATATAAAGGCAAAAGCGAAACTGGACCGGGCCGCCCGCAGGTCCCAGCCTAAAAGGGTGCCGTTAAAAGCCCGGTACAAAAGCAAGCCCAGCAAACCGTAACCGCCCAGGTGCCCGATCCCGGCCGGCAGGGGAAATTTATCCAGGGTGGGACTGCCTGAGGGCTGGGAAGAAAAATAAAAGATCAGGCCCATCTGGATGGCCACCGGCAACCACAGGCTGATTAAAACCAGGGCCTTTTTATTCAGAAAATATTTCACCTGTAAACACATCCTCCTTGCTAATAAAGTCGCCACCGGCGGCGCCGGTCTCTAAGGCCGGAAGGTCACCTCCCGACCCACTGTCCAATTATAAAAACATGTCGGTATTTTCTGCTTCTTTGCCTTGCTTAAAGATATTCTCTCCTATATAATAGCATATAACAGAGTATTAACTAATCAGTGTTACTCTTAATATTTTTTAAGGAGGTTAACCATGAAAAAAGCATTAACCGGCATCACTATTTTTGTTTTAGCGCTGGCCCTGCTGGGCGGCCTGGCCTTTGCCCAGAGCACTTACGTGGAACCCCCGGAGCCCGAACCCGATGTCCCCGCCGACTGGGAAAAAATTGACATCTTAGATAAACATGAAATCTTCCTTTCCCTGGAAAACCCTGAAGAAATATTAACCGCTACTGTTCCGGAGGAATACGAACCGTACGAACTGAGCTGGTACTCCGAAGATACCGATGTGGCCACGGTCACCGCCATGAGCCAGGCCCGGGTAACCCGCCAGGGCGTGGGCGGAACCTGGGTCGTAGCCCGGGTTGATACCGATGATGGCACCTATTATGATGCCTGCGCCGTTAAGGTTTTGGATGAAGAAGAACCGGCGCCCACCCCGCCTACGGCAGGCGGCATGAACACCACCATCTACAGCCTGATCGGCCTGGCCCTCATGCTCGCGGCCCTGCCCGTCTACAAAAAACTGCAGCAGCAAAGATAGGCTAAAGGCGATCTTGACAGTTCCTGTTATTTAAAGTAATTTAATACTGGCAGGCATTCCGAGCTTGGATTGCCTGTCAGTTTTTAAAAAAGGGAGGAACGGTGCGTGGCCTTAAAACAAAAAAAACTGGCAGCGCTCGCCGCCCTGGGGGCAGTGATTATTCTCGGCGCCATCCTTTATATGTCTATTCCCGGTTTCGCCCCGGAAGAAGACCCGACCGATGAAGCTGAAGAGATTGAAGTTACAGAAAGCGAAACCGAGACCGAAACCGCAGAAGAAGAAGCCGCCCCCGAAAATGAAAGGCCTGAGGCCCCTTTAAACCGGGCCAATATCCTTTTGCTCGGCTTTGATGAGCGAGGCCTGGCCGATGCCATCGTCATCGTTTCCTACGACATCAAAACTTTTGAAACCGCCTTCATATCGCTTAAACGCGACACCTATGTCGATTTTCAAACCTGGTCTCCGGAAGGCAGCGGCCACAGCGCTATCGGCTGGGCCAGCTACGTCGGTATGGACTACGGCGCAGGTGATCACGAAAGCGGGGCCAAATACTTAGCCGAAACCATTGAAGAGCTGCTCGAGATCAGGATCACCTCCTACGCCGGCATCACTTTTGCAGGTTTTGTGGAATTGATCGATTCTTTGGGCGGCGTCAGTATCGATGTGGACCCCCTATTTGCCGAAAGAAGTTCCAACCCGCTGCCAACCGGCCGGCAGCGCTTAAGCGGCGAAGAGGCCCTGGTTTATGCCCGCCACCGCCAGAATCCCCGCATCCCCGAACCGGGCTCACAGAGTGAAGATGGAGACCGGGTGCGGCGCAACCAGAAGCTTTTACAGGCTGTCTTCGACCGGTTGCGCGACCTATCTTCAGAAGAACTGCTCGAGACCTACGATCACCTGGAAGAAAGGATTCACACCAATATGAACCAGTGGGATCTTATGACCCTGGCCAATATTTTTTACAACAAGGACCCGGAATTAATCGATAAAGTGGTCCTGCCCGGTCAGTATGAAACTGTCTATGAAGAAGATATCGACCAGGATATCGATTATTATTATCTTGATGAAGATAAATGCGCTGAACTGCTTCAGGAACTGGGTTTAAAATAGCTACCGGTCTAAAACTTATGCTTTAGCCAAAAAAGAAAGGTGAAATGATCGATGCGCAAAAAAAGAGGGTTTAAGCTCTTACTGGGCGTTATAGTCCTGCTCCTGGTGGCCGGGATCGGCCTCTATGTCTACTTCCATTATTTTACCCTCCACCCGGCCCTGGAAAGCCAGCTGCGCGATCAGTTTGGTGATGCTTTTTTTGACGACTTTAACGACCTGGACCAAAATGAACCCCAAACGACTGATCCCGATCTAATAGTCGAGCGCTACGAGCACCGGTTTGCAAGCTTAGAAGAAAGGGCCAACGAACGGCTGGAAGAGCTTTTTGAAAAAGCGATCGCCGATTACCGCCGCCAGAAAGAAGAAGGCACCCTGGAGCGGTTTGAGTTCGTCAATAAATATATCCAGGCCGGGAGGCTTTTGGAAAAACAGGTCGATAGCATTTTCTATACCCTGCTAGACCAGATGGAAACAGAACTCAAAAAAGAAGAACTGCCCACCGACGTCATTGAAGAGGCCAAAGAAAAATATGAAGAAGCTAAAAAAGAAAAAAATCGCGCCCTTTTTGAGCGCATGCGGGAGAAGCTTGATTAGGGCGGCATCTCCGGCCGCCCGCTCATGATAAAAATGGCTCTTTTACAGGATTCCCGGCAGGATTATCTTTCAGCAAAAACGAATAAGAATATAGATATAACACCCGAGATGAAACCGCACCGGCACTTCAACCACCACATCCGAAACGGGGTTTTGTAATGCTGATCAGGTTTTTAATCATTCTCCTGCTCTTTTGCTTTATAATCACCGGCTGCGGCCCAGACCAGGCCTACGAGGGAGAAACTAAAAATGATCTGCCCCATGGCTCAGGCACCCTTATCTACCAGGGCGGCGCCGTCTACGAAGGCGAATTCAAAAAGGGCAACCGCTGCGGTGAGGGTTGCTGGGAACACCCTGACGGCATCACTTACGAAGGGCAGTGGAAAGATGACTACTATCATGGCTACGGCACCCTTTGTGTGCCCGGCCATTTTACCTATGAAGGCCATTTTAAAGCAGGCTTGAAACACGGGTACGGCATGCAAACCTGGGCTGACGGCCACCGCTACGAAGGCGAATGGCAAGAGGGCCGCAGGCACGGCCAGGGGGTCATGGTTTACCCCGACGGGTCACGTTTTGAAGGACAGTGGGAAGAAGGTCGCAAAGTTGGCGAAGGCACCCTCTATGAGGCAAACGGCGAAATAACCAGCGGTGAGTGGGAAGAAGACCAGATCCAGCAGATCCCGGTAGAAACTATTGCTCTTAACCACAGCGAACTAAACCTGGTCACCGGAGAAGATCCGGTAGAGCTAACAGCAGAAATATCACCGGAAGATGCTGCCACACAAGAAATCAGCTGGTCCAGCAGCGATCCCGAGGTGGCCACCGTCGAAGACGGCCTGGTCACTCCAAAACAAAGCGGAGAAGCGACCATCACCGCCGTGGCTGAAGATATCAGTTCGGAATGCACAGTAACCGTCACCGCCCCTGCGCCGCCCCTGGAAGAGCTCAGCATCGAACAACCCTGGCTTAACATGCGCCTGAATGACGAACCGGAACGGCTGGTTCTCCAGGTTGAACCGCCTGGAGCGGATCTTGAGGGCCTGCAGTGGTCTTCTGAAAATCCTGAGATCGCCACCGTAGACCAGCAGGGTTTGGTGACGCCGCAGGGCATGGGCGAGACTCTAATAACTGTCCAGTCTCAAGACGGCGCCTTCATCGACACCTGCCGGGTTGCCATCCGCCGCCCGCTCAGTTTTGACACCAACTAAAAAGCAAAAGGGCCAGGTTATTGTTTAACCTGGCCCCTGGCCCATTTTTAATCCACTTTTATTTCCACTTTTATGCTTCAGCTATTTCCGGTTTATTTTCTTAACCCGGCTTTTTTTGGCGGTGCCTTCACCGAGGTCACTGCTGTAATAGTACTGGTAACCGTTGTAATAGGATTTGCTGTGGGGCATGTTGTTGATTACCATCCCGATCACATTGGCATGCACCTTGTAAAACTGCTCCAAAGCCCCCTGCGCTTCATCTTTGCGGACCACCCCGTAATCTAAAACCATCAGGGTTCCGTCTACTAACCGGGAAAGCAGGGCAGCGTCGGTAACGGCAATTACTGGCGGTGAATCATAGATCACGTATTCAAAACGCCTGGCAAACTCTTCATTCAGTATCTTCATCCGCCCTGAAGACAGCATCTCCGCCGGGTATGGCGGGATGGGACCGCTCGGCAGGATATAGAGGTTCTCTTCTTCCTCGCTTCTGCGGATCACTTCGTTCAAATTGAGACCTTCTTTAAAAATCAGGCTGGAAAGCCCCGGTTCGTTGACCAGGTTAAACAGTTTGTGGATAATCGGTCGGCGCAGATCGGCGTCGACAAGTAGCACCGAAGATTCCCGCCGGGCTAAAGTAATAGCCAGGTTAGAGGCCACCGTCGACTTGCCGCAGGCCGGGTTGCCCCCGGCGATAAGGATGTTTTTGACCGGCTTGTCAATGCTGCTGTATTCAATATTAGTGCGCAGGGTGCGGAAGGCCTCTGCCGCCGGCGCCCTGGGTTTACTGCGGGCAAATAACATCTCTCCTTCAACCCTGGGCACCACCCCGATCACCGGCACCTGCAGAAGCTGCTGGGCTTCGCCGGGGTCTTTGACGCTCTGGTCCAGGTACTCATGCAGAAAGGCCAGGCCGAAAGCGGCCATCAGGCCTACAACAAAAGCCACGGCCACATTTAAATCAACCCGCGGGCTGACCGCCCCCCCCGGGGTTACCGCCTCGTCGACCACGCTGACGTTTTCAATTTTCATAATATCGACGACCTGTTCCTTAAAAACCCGGGCCATCTCGTTGGCAATATCGCGGGCCAGCTCCGGGTCCGGATGGGTGACATCTACCGTTAAAAGTTCCGTATCCCTGACGGCCTGGACATCTACCATTTCCCTTAACTGGCCGGCGCTGTAGGGCAAACTGCGGTTGGCGATAGCCATTTCCAGCACCCGGCGGCTGTGCATTATTTCCCGGTAGGTGCCCACCAGCTCCCTGCTGAGCTGCACATCCCGGTAAATCAACTCTGAAGTGTCGGCCGGACGGGTGACTATAATAGTCGTCGATGCGGTATACTGAGGTGTTATTATATAGGCACTGACCAGCAGGCTGATGAGCGCTGCCGCCAGGGGTATGACTATGATAAACTTCCATCTTTTAGCAATCACCTGCCACAAAGCTCGCAGATCCAGTTCCTGTTCCAAATCCTCTTCCCCCTCATTATGTTATAATAATAAATCTAATAACCAATTCGCCATGACTGCCTAACATCCTGCTGCTGAAATATATTAATATTTTTACTTAGCTGCATCCCCGTTTTCCCCGGCAACAGGATTTATTAAGCTTTTTCAAATGTCATGATATTCAGTTATTTAAGCTTGCAAGAAATTGTTATATACCCTATAATACTAATTAACAAAATTCAAACTGTCAACTTAGATTATTTATTTTCTAGGAGGTTGACCATGAAAAATTATTTAGCTGGTGCCATAATTGTAATTATCTTAATTACTGCGCTGGCTGGTTTCAGCTTTGCTCAAACCAGCCCCACCTATGTGCCACCACCGGACCCGCCGGATCCAACTTTTCCGGACCCGCCGCCCCTGCCAACCCCGAGACCCGAACCGGATTTGCCGGATGAATGCATCCGCTTCAACATGCTGGACAAGCATGAAATTTTCCTGACTCCCGGAGGTCAGGAAACATTAACCGCCACTGTTCCGGAACGATTCGCGCCCTATCAAATAACCTGGTACTCGCAAGATACCAGCATAGCGACAGTAACGGCCATGAGCCAGGCGGTTGTGACAGCCCAAAATCTTGGCAGCACCTGGGTTGTAGTCAGGGTGGAAACTGAAGATGGGGATATTTACTGCGACGCCGCGGCCGTTTATGTTCAGGAAGCAGAAGAATTAGTTCCTACCCCGCCCACAGGCGGTTTGCATAGCGCACACTATGCGCTGCTCGGACTGGTTCTTTTATTTGCGGTTCTGCCCCTGTCTAGAAAACTGGCCCGGGAAAAGTAGTCTTTTATGCCTCTTTAGAAGAATAATCATTTAAGTTCTGAAACTGACAGGCAGCCTTGATCGGACGGCCTGTCAGTTTTGAAATAAAGGGGGCCAGATCCGGCTTGATCACGAGAAAAACTATTCTGTTTGCTGTAATCGGCATAGTGCTTATTTCCGGACTTACGTTATGGCTGATTAACTTTGATGACGCTTTAGAGGAACCACCGGCAGAAGAAACGCCCCCGGCCGAAGTCATTGAGGATGAAGAGTCCGCTGAGGAAGAGGTTGTCGAGGAGGAAGAACCTCCAGAAGAAGTAGAAGAAGAGGTTATTATTGATCCGCCCGGACCGGAAACCCAAGAAAATATCCTGCTGCTCGGCCTCGACGAGCGGGGCCTGAGCGATGCCATTGTAATCGTATCCTATGACACCAGAACTTATGAGGCGGCTTTTATATCCGTCAAGCGCGACACTTACGTCGATTTTCAAACCTGGTCGCCCAAAGGAAGGGGCCACAGCGCTATCGGCTGGGCCAGTTACGTAGGCATGGGTTACGGTGGCAGTGATTACCTTGGCGGGGCCCGGTTCACGGCTGAAACAATCGAAAAATTGCTGGGGATCGAAATTAACTCTTACGCCGCCGTAACTTTTGACGGCTTTATCAAACTCATTGATGCCCTGGGCGGGGTTAGTGTCGATGTAAACCCCTTGTTTGCCGAAAGAACAAGAAATCCGCTTCCACCGGGCCTCCAGCACCTAGACGGTAAAGATGCTTTAAGTTATGCCCGGCACCGTCAAAAGCCCCGCATCCCTGAACCGGGCTCGCAAAGCGAAGACGGCGACCGGATACGGCGCAACCAGGGCCTGTTGAAAGCTGTTTTTGAACAGTGCCGCCAGCTTTCTTCTGAGGAACTGCTTGCCGTTTACGATCAGCTGGAAAATAATATCCACAGCAATATGGACCGCTGGGATCTCTTGACTTTGATTAATATCTTTTATGACGAAAACCCGGAACTGATTGATCAGGTGGTCCTGCCCGGCTACCTGGAAACTGTTTACGAAAAAGAAATAGATCAGGAGCTCATTTACTACTTTCTCAACCAGGAAGAAAGCAACGAGCTGCTGCAAAGCCTGGGCCTGAAATGACACAGCTCTGAATTATTACTGATCAATCCCTGCTAAACAGGTCCCTGGTATAAACTTTATCTGCTACATCTTTTATATCATCAGACAGCCTGTTAGCGACGATCACATCAGACATCTTTTTAAAATCATTTAAATCCCTAATCACCTTGGAATTATAAAACTCATCCTCTTCTAAAGCCGGCTCATATACCACAACTTCTATACCTTTAGCCTTAATACGTTTCATTACCCCTTGAATAGCTGACTGTCTAAAATTATCAGATCCGCTCTTCATAGTCAGGCGGTAGACCCCCACTATCCTGGGATTTCTTTTGATAACCATATCGGCAACATGGTCTTTCCTGGTCCGGTTAGCATCCACAATGGCCCCGATAATATTATTCGGCACATCGGAGTAATTGGCCAAAAGCTGCTTGGTATCTTTCGGCAGGCAGTAACCGCCATAGCCAAAAGAAGGGTTGTTGTAATGACTGCCGACCCTAGGATCAAGACACACCCCTTCTATAATCTGCTGGGTATTTAAACCCCGCACTTCGGCGTACGTATCGAGTTCATTTACAAAAGCTACCCGCATCGCCAGGTAACAGTTGGCAAATAGCTTGATCGCCTCTGCTTCCGTAGAGCTGGTAAATAAGACCGGCACATCTTCTTTTAAAGCGCCCTGATTTAAGAGCTCTGCGAAAACCTCCGCTCTCTTTGATTTTTCACCAACCACTATCCGTGAAGGATAAAGATTATCATATAAAGCCTTGCCTTCTCTTAAAAACTCCGGTGAAAAAATAATATTGTTACTATTAAATTGCCGGCATATGTTTTCTGTGTAACCGACTGGCACCGTCGATTTAATGACAATAACCGCATTCGGGTTATAGTTAAGCGATTCTTGAATCACCTCTTCAACCGTGCTTGTATCAAAATAGTTCTTGACCGGATCATAATCTGTCGGGGTGGCTACCACCACATAATCGGCATCTTTATAAAAACTTTCCCGGTCAACTGTAGCTGTTAGCTTTAGCTTATTCGTTTTTAAAAACTTCTCAATTTCCGCATCCTGGATCGGCGACTGCCGGGCATTAATCATTTCCACTTTCCTGGGAGTTGTAGATAAAGCTACCACCTCGTTATGTTGCGCTAAAAGCACTGCCATCGATAAACCCACATAACCTACTCCAGCAACTGCTATCTTCACTAAACCATTCCCCCTTTTTAAACTTTATAATAATCCTTATACCAATCGACAAATTTACCCAGACCCTCTTCTATGCCGGTATCAGGCTTAAAACCTATATCCCGCTCTAAATCTGATACATCGGCATAGGTTCGCAAAACATCACCAGGCTGCATATCCATATATTTTTTTTCAGCTTTCTTGCCTATCTTTTCTTCAAGGACTGAAATAAATTTCATTAACTGAACCGGCTGGTTGTTTCCCAGGTTATAGATCTTGTAAGGGGCAAAGCTCATACTGATATCGTCTTTTCTTTCATCCCACCCTTTACTGGCCTTTGGAACTAAAGTGATCAATTTATCGATACCTTCAACGATATCATCTATGTAAGTGAAATCTCTTTCCATCTTGCCATGGTTAAAAACTTTAATGGGCTTACCGGCAATAATATCTTTGGTAAATGAAAAATAGGCCATATCCGGCCTGCCCCAGGGCCCGTAGACGGTAAAGAATCTTAAGCCTGTTGTGGGAATATCATATAAATGACTGTAGGTGTGGGCCATTAACTCATTGGACTTCTTGGTTGCAGCATACAGGCTTACCGGATGATCCACATTATGATTTGTAGAAAATGGCGCTGCTTTATTGCCACCGTAAACAGAGCTTGAAGAAGCGAAGATTAAATGCTTCAAAGGATAATTTCTGCAGGCCTCCAGGATATTCATAAAGCCCACCAGGTTGGAATCCACATAAGCGTAGGGGTTTTCCATAGAATATCTAACCCCGGCCTGGGCCGCCAGGTTAATCACGTAGCCAGGCTTGTAAGTGGAAAACAGGTCATCTACCCGGGGCTTGTCCTTAAGATCTGTTTTAGCAAATATGAAGTTATTGGATTTATTTAAGATTGCGAGGCGATCTTCTTTAAGCTTTGGTTCGTAGTAAGTATTTATATTATCCACACCTATTATCTCGCAGCCTTTATCCAGTAAATAAGATGATAAGTAAAACCCTATGAATCCGGCAGCACCGGTAATTAGTATTTTATCCTTCATTATTTAGCACCCCTGTTACTGTATGAATTTTAATTGATCAATACTGGCCATTTATAGATTCAATTTGCCATAAAAAAAGCTGAACTAAGGCCTGCCGCAACCTCATCCGGGCTTAGCATCTTCCCATAATATGTTCGCTAAATTCAGAGCTGATAATGCTATGCTGTTCCAGCAGCTTGATGATGTGGTTGTATTTCTTCAGTATCCTTTTCCTCTCCTGGGCTGATTATAGCAAAAGCCGATATTATATACAATTACATGGCAATATCGCGTAGTAAAGGCCAGAATCAGGTGGGGCAATAAGTATTAGCGCCTATAGCTTCAGCCGCCTGCAAAAGGTTTTTATCACCAGCCACAAAAGACTATTTAGGTCAGTTCCACATCCTGGATGAAATTAAGATTTTTTAGCTTATAACAGCAATAATGCTTGTGAATAATTTTTTTTCGGTTATACTCTGTAAGAGGTGTTATCATGAAAAATCGTGATTTGTATCTTGCGCAGCTCCTCCAATACAAGGATAAGCCATTAATAAAAGTTGTTACCGGAATCAGGCGCTGCGGAAAATCAACTTTGCTTTCCCTGTTCTCGAACCATTTAATTGAAACTGGAGTATCAAAAGAAAACATCATCCGGATGAACTTTGAGTCTTTTGAGTTTGACCACATTACAGATTACAGGCAAATGCATAGCTACATCAAAGAGCGGTTAATGGATGACAAACGAAAACACTACCTGCTCTTAGATGAAGTCCAAATGATTTCATCCTGGGAAAAGGCAGTAAACTCTTTTCTGGTAGATGCGAATATAGACATCTACATAACCGGCTCAAACGCCTACCTATTATCCTCAGAGCTTTCCACCTTGCTTTCTGGCCGATATGTAGAAATAAAGATGCTGCCGTTGTCTTTTAAAGAGTATCTGGACTTCACTGGTTCGAATGATCAAGGCACGCTTCAGGAGCAATTCCACCAATATCTGAAGTTTGGCAGTCTTCCTACAGTAGTTGAACTCCTGGAAAACACAAATGCCATTGGTCCTTTCCTGGAGGGAATCTATAACACAGTTTTGATGAAGGATGTTATCGAACGGAACAACATCCGTGATTCTGCTTTATTGGAAAATATCCTTAAATTTATTGCTGCAAATGTAGGAAACATTGTATCAACAAAGAAGATCAGCGACTATCTTACTAGCAACGGGAGAAAAACCACTGGAGAAACAATAGACAACTACCTTAAAATGCTAGAGAATGCCTACATTGTTTATAGAGCAAATAGATACGATCTTAAAGGTAAAATGTTCTTAAAAACTCTCGAGAAATATTACATGGTTGATATGGGAATACGTAATCAGCTTACCGGATTAAGAGATACTGATTATGGCCACATGCTGGAAAACATCGTTTATCTTGAATTGATCAGACGCGGCTATGAAGTTACAATCGGCAAAATCGGATCTTTGGCAGTCGACTTTGTAGGAACAAAGTCCAGCGAAAAAATCTACTACCAGGTTTCTGCAACCATTATCGATGAACAAATACGCGAAAGAGAACTACGCCCCCTTCAAAAGATCAAAGACAATTATCCAAAAGTTATTTTAACGATGGATCAACCAGTATTTGATGACTATTCTGGCATCAGAATAAAAAATATTTTAGACTTTCTACTGGAGTAGCTTTAAGCCCCTTTATAAAAGCACAAATATATTCATACTGCTAGCGTCACAAAGTTCCATGGCAAATCGGACAACTCTGAACGCATCAGATGGATTAATCCATTCCTTCAGGGCACAATTCGGTACTGTATCGCCCATTTATAGCGATAGCCTATCATACACTTATATTTTAACCAATCCTAACATTTGTCCAGTTTAGTCAAAAATAGCCTCTCTGCCGCCCAGATACGGTTCTCCCTGATTGCCCCGGCAGGTAGGTTTTAACCCGGTCCTTGTCGAATTTAAAAATGCCGGGGGAAAACCACCGGCCACTTAAGTGAGGTTATATAGATGCGGGCTTCTATAAGTAAATTAATCCAAATATTAAACCGTAAAGAGCGCCTGCAGCTTTTGCTTTTGCTCTTGCTTATTACAATCACCGCCTTCAGCCAGACTTTAGGGGTGGCGTCTGTAATGCCCTTTATCGGTTTGATCATGGAACCGGCAACCATCTTTGAAAACGAATACCTCAGGTGGGCTTACGAAACCTTTAACTTTGCAGACACAAGCTCATTTATCATCGTAACCGGCCTGGTTATGCTAAGCATCATTATATCTTCCAATGCTATTTCCGCCCTGACCACGTGGCAAAAAACAAAGTTCTCCCTGATGCACAACCACCGCCTGTCCATGCGGCTTTTGAAAAAATATCTTTCCATGCCCTATGCCTATTTTTTAAACCAGAACAGCG
>SL_8KL_010_SEDDRAFT_10001517_pt1 | contig 20128 bp, 16 predicted proteins | sample SodLakKL_010_SED_4_FD_11160 | JGI IMG/M metagenome (IMG submission 11160)
AGGGATTCCACAGCTAAAACAAGGGGAATAAGGGGACGGTCGGGGAAAGCGGCTACGGCAATAGTTAACGCAAGGGGAGCATTTCGGGCCAAAATTGTAATAATTAAGCTGGTGCCCAAACAAAGTTGATAAGAAAACTTAAACCAGCCAATCTAACATTTTTAAATCCTGCCTTCAAACTTCCAAAGGACGTCTGCAAAAAAACTCCAAAAAGCATAACCATAAGGAAAGGCACAATAAAATGGGATGCCCCTTCGGCTATATAATCAACACGGCCCAGGAATATGCCCAAAAATATTGCCACAATCATGAAAAGCCATGAGTATTTTTCCAGAAGGTCCAAAAGTTCACCCCTTCCTTAAAGCTATTAATATTTTAGCAAAAAAAAGTATTTCTTAAAAGGAATTTTTCCCTAACCAACAAAAAAGCAAGATAGGTTTGAAAGCTTTTAGCAAAAAGTATACAATGGTACCAGTGGAGGTGGTAGTAATGCATGATGAATCCTGGGATATTGGTGACATACAAAGGCAAGTAATTTATTATACCCTGCGGGAAGTTGAAAACATAGTACAATCCAGCATGAACCTGTACTACTTTAAGCTGAGGCAGTCTGATGTTTCTTCCGATGGAAAAACGGTATATTATGAAGTTAGATATGGCACGGAAAGTGGGGAGATTCAAACCCTTATTGCCGGCGTTCCCTTGACCATGATTTTAAACAGGGATATCCCCGCCTTATCCAGAATCTTTTTAGACCTTTTGTCTGACAAAATATAAAAAAATACCCTGGAATTTTTATTCCAGGGTATTTTGGTTCAGTAGAGTTAGCTGGTTAATCCGGGCAATGGCTTCCCCCCGGCTCTTAACCCCCAGCTTTCGGTATATGTTTTTCAGGTGGCTTTTTACGGTGACCACACTAATATAAAGGGATTCTCCAATGGCCTGATTGGTAAAACCCACCGCTAAAAGTTGGAGCACCTCCCTCTCTCTCCTGGTAAAAAGGGCACTTATACTGGTATCCCTTTCCCCGGCCGTCTTCCCTTCTCTAATAAAACTTTTTTCCAGCCTATTTATGTAATTAATTAATCTATCCCTGCCCTGGTTTGCCGGTAACAAAAGCTGCTTATCTTTATAAATTTTAATTAGTTTATACAAAGCCCTTCCTTCATCAATGAAAACCCGGTGATAGCCTTCTTCTTCTCCCATTTTAAGGGCCTGTCCCAGGCTGGATAACCCCCGGTCCAATAGACCTGACTCCTGGCAGCAAAGGGCCTGCAATAAAAGTATCTCTATCCTCTCTCCCTGACCGCCTTCTTTTTCCAGTATTGCAGCCATTCTCTCGGAAAAAGCCAGGGCGGAAGTAAACCTTTTAAAATATATTATTGCTCGAAGGAAAGTTACCAGGGGATAGTGCTGTAAAAGAGTTATCTCATCATCAACAGCCAGCTGGCAGGTATTTAACCAGTCAGAAACAGCCTCCTCGTCATTCATCTTTATTCCCATTCTGGCTTTATGGGCCTGGATTATAAAAAACCAGTGATGACAGGCTTTCCCTGCTGCCTTTTTTTCCAGACTCCTTAAAAGCTCCAGAGCAGCATAATATTCTCCCCGACCGGCTTTTATCCTGGAAGCCGTAATGTATGCAGGGATCAAGGCTCCCAGGTCAATCCTTTCCTCCCCCAGCTTTAAGGCTGTTTCTATGTATTTTTCCCCTTCTTCCCAGTCATCAATTTCATAATGGATTTCAGCCAGGACCACATAACCAACGGCAAAGGAAGGAAAGTCACCTATTTTTTTGATAGCGGGTGCCGTTGATTTATAAAAATTAGCCGCCATCCTCAACCTCCCCCACATTCCCGTCTCTATCTGGAGCAGGCTGGCACTGCTGGTATTAAAGGTTATCTTTTCTGCCATACTATCCTCTCGAATATTTTGCAAGGCTTCCATAAAAGTATCATTTGCCCCGGGACTTCCTTTTTTTTTTTTTTTTTTTTTAAATCAAGGGAATCTTCATCCACCATCTGAGAGATTTTGCCAGGATTTTTTAAAAAATTAACCATTTCCGTTAAGGTGGCCTGGGCCTCCTCCATTTTTCGCCAGTGAATTAAAATCCAAATATAATAAAGCCATATTTTGGGCCTGCGGTACAAAATCTCCCGGGGCAAAGTAGAAATCCAGGTGGCCAAAACCGTTAGTTTCCCATCTTTAAAAACCCGGGAGGCTTCTTCTTCAATCCATGCTCCCGCCCTCTCAAAATCCCCCCCCCCCCTAAAACCATTTTCTTTAAACCAGAAAGCAGCTTCTTGATACAGGTTAATTAACACTCCAGGCTCCTGTTCTTTCAAAATATCCCTCAATACCCTTGATAAAAGGTGGTGGTACCGGTACCAGCAGCCCTGGTCATCAAGGGGGATAAGAAAGAGATTAAGTTGCTCCAGGAGTTTCAACATCTTTATACTGTTTTCAGTGCCTGCTAACCTGTCACATAAGGAGGGATTCATTTTTTCCACTATGGAGGTGCGAAGCAAAAATTCCCTGACCTCCTCCGATTGGTAATCCAGCACTTCCTCGCGAAAATAGTCTTTAAAAAGGCATTCTTCCCTGCTTAAGTTACTTATAATAGATTTATTTTCAGGTGAGCTGTTAATTATTATGGAGGCCAGTTGCATCCCGGCTACCCAACCCTCCAGGCGCTGATTTAAAGCCTGGAGTTCTGCCTGGGACATGTTGGGTTTTTCCAGGGTTTTATGAAAAAAATCCCTGACCTCATTAAAACCAAAACGTAGATCATTTAAAGACACTTCTAATAACTGACCCTTTGCCCTGAAAGAGGACAGGGGCAGGGAAAGTAAGGTCCTGCTTAAAATACAAATATGAAACTGAGTTGGAAGATTATCCAGGAGGTACTTCAGGGAACTATTAATAGCAGGATTCTTTATAAGATGGAAATCATCAAGGATTATAAAAATATCTTTTTCCAAGCGGTTGATTTCATTAATGAGAAGGGTAAGAATCTTTTCCACGGGAGGGTGGCTGGAGGAATGTAATAAATCCAGGGGTTGACTGCCCAAATGGGGATAGATTTCCCTTAACGCTTGGATAAAATAGCTCCAGAATAAAACCACATCCTTGTCCTTTTCATCAAGGGAAAGCCAGGCTGTAGAATTATGGTTTTGGGAAATCCACTGGGCTACCAGGGTTGTCTTACCAAAGCCTGCCGGGGCCGTAACCAGAATAAGTTTATAACTGCTACCCCTATTGAGCTTATCCACCAAATGCTTCCGGAAAACCAACTTTTCCCCCAGGGGAGGGCTATTAAATTTAGTCTGGACAAGCAGGGGCGGAACTGTTTTCTTTACCAGCTGAAGTTTATCCATTCTGTTAAAATTTTTAATACCTCCTGACACCAGGACCACCCCACCAGATGAATTGCTAATTTTAATTTATATTTGATTATAACATAAAAATAACTAATATTTTGAATATATTATGTAAAACTCTAAAAAGTTCCTTTTAAGAAAAATCCTACTTTCGGATGATTGTTTATTATTCTCATTCCTTATATATTTACATTAAGGTAACCCTCCAGTTGTGTTGCTCAAAAAAAACAAAAAGGAGCTGGATCTTAAATGCCGGATAATGAAATAGAAAAGGATAAACTTGAGTTTGAGAAAATGCAAAAAACGGCCCAAATCTTAAAGCAAAAATTTCATCTTTTGGAGGAAGCTTTAGATAGGATGGAGAAGGAGAAGGAGCCTCCCCAAAGGATATACGTCAGTATTTCCAAAATTAACAATGAGTTGATTGAGTTTGAAAAGCATTTAACCAGGTTCCCAATGGGAAGATCTAACTTTGAAGAAATAAAAAAATCTATTGAAAATCTTTACCAGGAAATAGAAACTTATCAAAAGGAGAAATCTATTACCCTGGACACTGCCCATACTTTGATGGCAGAAATCAAAGAACTCGTGGCCACTATTACTGAAGCCTCTGCACCCTCTAAAACCCCTGGCAGCAAGTTGCGCATTGCAAAAAACTTGCCAGAGTTAGTGGAAGCCAGGGAATATGGTTTTATGAACATAAAAAGAACCGGGGGGGAAGATTTTTTTTCCAATATATTTTTAAATCAACCTTTTGATTTAAAAATAGAAGGAAAAGAAATAGAATATGTAGAAAAAGCAGGGATTAATAAGCTAAGGTTGCATGCCCGGTCGGAAAAAGATTCCAGCCCAGTGGGAAATATTAAACTGGTAGTATATGGAGTTACTCCAGAAGGTGAAAAACAAATGATTGCTGGAGGAAATACCAATAACCGTGGTTATAGCAGTATTGACCTTAGCCATGTGGATCAGGAGAAATATCAAAAAATAGAAATTAAAGGCTGGGATGGTAAACATACCTTTCATGAAATAGATTTGGAGCACTACTTTGACTTCCCTGTTTTTGTTCCAATTCCTGATGATGATGATGGAGAGGTAAAAGAAAGGCCCCACGATATAACCAGCATCGATTTTCCCGATGCAGAGGATCTGGAAAATGACCCTGATTCCTTTTCCTTCGAATCAGAGTCAAGGAATGGCACCCGTTGTATAAAGTCAAGACCAGATATATCTGTAAGAAATTTTAATTTCAGCCAGCTGGTTCGTACCCAGGAATCCCAGCTGGTAGAACAGGATGCCAAAAATGCTGCCAGGAGAAACCGGGAAGCAGTAACAGCCCCTGTGCCCATGAGGGAAAAGGATAACCCTGGAGCCAACTTAAGTGTTGTCGGTGCTGACATTATTAGCGGTAAGATTATAAATTACCGGCAGTACTGGCAGCCCGTTGCCCAGGGTCTGGGTAAACTTCTTTATAGTCTGGCCCTGGCACCACGGGAAGAAATGAAAATAGCCATGATTGACTGGAGAAGAACCGAAACAGCCAGATATAGGGAGGGTACTCGCTTTGGAGAAAGCTTGAGTGCTGATTTAAAAAGGGATACGACGGTTTCGGATATTGTAACCGGTAATATTGAGGAACAAACATGGGGAGGCAGTGAAGCAGAGGCGTCTACAGAAGCAAGTAACAAGCCAGGCTGGTTGTCTTACCTGGCGGGTGGAGTAGCTGGCTTTGCCCTGGGAGGCCCTGCCGGGGCAGCCCTGGGGGTAGCTGCCGTACACTACGTCAGGCCTGATACAGGTGCTGATTCTTCTGCAGATATAAAGGCCTGGAATAATGCCGTAAGGAACATTTCTGCCCAGGCTGTTCATAAGGCATCAGATACCATAAGGCAAAGGGCTTCAGCCGTCCGGGACTTGAGGTCTACGGTGATAACTTCATCTACAGTAACCGAGCAGGAACACGTCAGGACAAGGACAATCAGAAACCAGAACCAGCATCATGCTATGACCATCCAGTACTACCAGGTTTTGGCCCACTACCGGGTAAAAACTGAGGCTGTCTCGGAACAGGATGTCTTGATGGTCCCCTATGCTATTGACCATGATATATTTGGTGACCTGCCACATTTTAACAAGTTTATTATTGACCCCCATAGTTTTGCTATTACCCGCTTTTGCTTGAAGTATCCTGAAGCTATTCGCCTGGTCCTTCCCCGGAACTTGAAGGGTGGAGTAGATGCACTTCAACGGTTGGTTTATGATAAGGATGAGTACGAAGATCCCCAAATAACAGCTTCTAGATGGGTAGTTTTCTGTAAAAAAGGCATGGATGACAGTGTTAGCCTGGCCCTTAAGACACCCTATGGATTAATTCCCCTTAGGGCCAGGGACAGAAACCTGACCCTTTTTAGTTCTCCCAGGGTAGCCCTGGACCAGGTGGAGGGTATTCAACTGAACCTTGATATAAACCGTGTTATTTCCAAGCTTTCTCAATCTTCTTCCTCTAGCAGGTTAATGGATTATATATTTGGGCGAAATGAAGAGCAGCCTTTTAAAAGGGATATTGGCCCTATCCATTTGACTGCCTACCTGGATCCTTCCCGTTATCTTAGATCTAGCAGAAGAACCTACATTTTTAATGAAACAGAGGAGGGAACCTTTGATATTAATAATTCTGTACTTAGCCTTGATTTAGATCAAGCTAATCTCCAGGATATTATGAACAAGAGGGCAACTCCCCAGGGGGCCGATTACGAAGCTGTTGAAAAAATGGTAATATGGATGCAGCAAAATCCCATGGTTGTCATGGAGGCTATCTGGTTGACAGAGGACTCCCATGAACGGGCTCTGCGCTTTGACAGGTTAAGATATGGTAACAAAGCCCTTCTTAATATAATTGAAAATCAGCCTTTGGGAGTTGACGGAAACTATGTGGCTTTTCGCCTGGCTCCCAACTTGAGGTTTTCTCCTCCCATTGATATGAGCAAAGTGCCTAAAATCAATTCCGTTATATCCGTACCTACGGATGGAGTTTTTGCTGAAACCTATCTTTCCTGTAATATAGCTACGGAAAAACGGGATATGACCAGGCAAATTGATGAATCAAAAGCCATGCCCTTTGCTGCTCCTGACATCGAGCCCATCAGCACTGCCGTAAGAAGTGGTGCTGATATACCTGAGCCAACGGCTCTACCTTCCTCTATAATTAATTTGCAAAATGTACCTGACTTGCCGGGCACCAGTATGGGCAATATCCTGGAAGCTCTAAAAACTCCTTCTCCCTTCCATGATTTAAGCTTTGGTGGAGAAACCATGAAGGCGGTACAAACCTTGGCAGAAAAGGCACTGGAAGCAGATGCAGAAAAACAGAAGAAGATACTGGAAACTATAACCGAACTATCCAAGCTGGCTTCCCAGGTTGCCATGGCTTCCATGGGTGTAAAGCCTCCAGGTTCTGGTAAAGATGATGGAGGAGCTGATTCCTCCGGAAAAGACTCTTCTGCAGGTAGCAGCAAGACTCCAGAAGCTAAAATGGCGGCTACTCTCCGGGAAACCAACCCGGACCTTATTCGCAATCATTACCTTGTAATCCAGGAAATCGTCGAAGAAGGCTTTATTAGCCTGGAGGAAGGAACTGGCGTAATTAAAGCTTTGCTGGGACTTTTTAACGGTGCAGTAAGTGATGAAGTTGAAGAAGAAGTCGAGGAATCTGAAGATGCCACGGATGAAAATGCAGAGGAGTAAAGAATATAAAAGATTTTATTAAAGCTTAAAAGGCCGGAAAAAAATTCCGGCCTTTTTCTTTATTTCGGGATATCACCCCCGGGGCTATTATCCTTTTTTATGGTGTTATAAATACTAATAAAATAAAAATGATGACTATGATTACAAAGAGGATGAACCTGGTTTTCATAGTTAACTCTTTGCCTGTAAGGGGAGTGTAAAAGAAATCTAAAAATAAAGAAATGGAAACAAATACTATTAGCAAAAATATATTATAATTCATAAAAACCCTCCCGTCTTTTTCCCTGGCCCGCACAATTAAGTTGTTTATTTTATAATTAATACCCTTTAATCCTTTACACTTAAAACGGCCATAAAGGCTTCCTGGGGAATTTCTACACTGCCCACCTGCTTCAAACGCCTTTTACCCTTCCTCTGCTTTTCCAGGAGTTTCCGCTTGCGGGTAACATCCCCCCCGTAACACTTGTCGATGACATTCTTCCGCAGGGCTTTAATTGTTTCCCGGGAAATAACCTTGTTCCCGATAGCAGCCTGGAGAGGAATATCAAATAGATGGCGGGGAATAACTTCTTTAAGCTTGTTAATCATATCTTTTCCCCGCTGGTAAGCCCGGTCCTGGTGGGCTATAAAGGACAGGGCATCTACTTTTTCCTGGTTTATGAGAATATCTACCATAACCAGGGGAGAAGTAAAATAACCCAGGTACTCATAATCCAGGGAGGCATAACCTCTGCTCCTGGTCTTTAGAAGATCAAAAAAATCATAAACTATCTCGGCCAGGGGGAGGCTGTAGGTCAGGGTTGCCCTCCCTGAATCCAGGTATTCCATATTTTCAAACTTACCCCTTTTTTCTTCACAAAGTTCCATTACGCTGCCAATGTATTCTCCCGGCACCAGGATACTGGCCCGAACAAAGGGTTCTTCAATCCTTTCTATCTCCCCTATCCCGGGGAAATTGGCCGGATTATCAATGTACTGGACTTCTCCCTCCTTGCGGGTAACCCGGTAGGCCACATTGGGAGCGGTAACCAGAAGGTCCAGGTCATACTCCCGCTCCAATCGTTCCTGGACAATTTCCATATGCAGCAGGCCTAAAAAGCCGCACCGAAAACCAAATCCCAGGGCTGCAGAGTTTTCTGGCTCATAAGTCAGGGCAGCATCATTTAATTTTAGTTTTTCCAGGGCTTCCCGGAGATCTTCAAACTGGGCATTATCCAGGGGAAAAAGCCCGCAAAAAACCATAGGAGTGGCAGGCTTGTAACCCGGGAGAGGAGAAGTAGCCGGGTTATCTATATTAGTAATGGTGTCTCCTACCTGAGCTTCATCAACAGCTTTAACGCCCGCTATAACATAGCCTACTTCTCCCGAGGTGAGGACTTCTACGGGAGTCATGATGGGACGAAATATCCCAATTTCACTGATTTCAAAGACTTTTCCCGTATTCATGAATTTAATCTTATCTCCCTTCCCCAGGGCACCCTCCTTAACCCGGGTATAGGCAATAACACCCCGGTAAAGATCGTAATGGGAATCAAACACCAGGGCCCTCAAGGGAGCATCATCAGCATCTTCCGGAGGCGGCACCCTGTCCACCACTGCTTCCAGCACTTCTTCTATTCCTACCCCTTCCTTGGCGGAGGTTAATATGGCCCTGGAGTCCTCCAGGCCCAGCAGGTCCTCCAGCTCCTTCTTTACCTTTTCCGGATCCGCATTGGGAAGGTCTATTTTATTGATCACGGGTATTATCTCCAGCTCATGCTCCAGGGCTAACAAGGTATTGGCCAGGGTCTGGGCTTCAATACCCTGGGCTGCATCCACCACCAGGAGGGCCCCTTCACAGGCCGCCAGGCTCCGGGATACCTCATAGCTGAAATCCACATGGCCCGGGGTATCTATCAGGTTCAGAACGTATTCTCCTCCCCCTTCAGGCCGGTAAACCAGGCGCACCGCCTGGAGCTTGATGGTTATACCCCTTTCCCTTTCCAGGTCCATCTGGTCCAGGACCTGATCCTTCATTTCCCGGCTGGTAAGGGTCCCCGTCTTTTCCAGGAGCCGGTCCGCCAGGGTGGACTTTCCGTGGTCTATATGGGCTATTATGCAAAAATTCCTTATATTTTTTTCTTTGATGTCCTTATCTCCTCTACTTTTCATTAAATGTTTTTCCTCTCCTGTAAACATAATCAATTCTCCAATAACTTATTATAGCACCAGGTTAAAGGTTAATACAACCTTTACAGAAAATCACCCCTAAAGGACCAGGAAAAGAAGTTATTTAGTGCCTCCAGTGGATCCTTGCCTTCTTTAAAAACTCCTTCACTTCATTTCGGTGCTCTATATGTTCTTTAGCTGCTTCCCTCAATTTTTCCACCAGCAGGGGATTTTCCATGGGCTCTTTAAGCCGGGGCATCCCCTTGGCATACTCCACCACACTGTCTGCCGTTACTTCCTTGCCGTACCTTTCCAGCCGCTTAATTATTAAGTCCGCCAGATAGTCCGAAAACTTCATCTTAATTTACCTCCCCTTACCAAATATTTTACCCCAGGTTAATCCTAAAAGCAAAGTTCCACAAACTTAAATTCCTCCACATCCACCAACCCCCGGTCTGTTATCCTCAAGTGAGGTATCACGGGAAGGGCTAAAAAGGACATGGTCATAAAGGGAGAGGGAAGCTGACATCCTATCTGCCGGGCTGTCTCCAGGAGTCTTTCATGACGAGCCGCTACTACCTCTACCTCCTCCTGGGACATAAGACCCGCCAAAGGCAGGGGTAAATCGGCCAGGACCTCTCCCCCGGAAACCACGGCCAGCCCTCCTCCCATTTCTGCTATCCTGAGGGCTGCCGTCTCCATGTCTTCTTCCTGGCCTATTAAAATGAGGTTGTGACTGTCATGGGCCACGGTAGAAGCCAGGGCTCCCTCCAGGGGGCCAAAACCTTTAACCAAACCTAAGGCTATATTACCATTTTTGCCATATCTTTCTACCACTGCTACCTGATTAATATCTTTATCCTCCAGGGCTTCTTCCGGAGAAACCAGCAGACTTGAAGTTAAAATCTGGCGGGGGAAAACTTGTATAACCCGAACCCGGTAGGCCGATGAAGGNACTTCTACTGACAATTTACCCTTTAAGCTGGGGAGCCTAACCGTCTCCATCAGTTTCTTTTCCCTGGGGGTTACCTTATCCCCTATCTTCTTTTCTGCCTCCCACAGGATTTCTCCCCCCTGGACCACTAGCTTGCCCCTTTTAAAAACTTTTTCCACCTGGAAATCCTGGAGGTTATTTACCACCACCAGGTCCCCCTGGTATCCCGGGGCCACAGCACCCAATTCGGAGAGCCTGTAATGGGTAGCAGGGTTTATGGTAACCATCTTTATCCCTAAAACCGGATCCAGCCCGGCAGCAACCCCTTTTCGTAAAATCTGGTCCACTTCTCCCTCGTAGAGCAGATCCCCCGGGTGCCGATCATCACAGCAAAACATTATATGGGGTGAGTTCTTCTCATTAATTAACGGCANCAGGTCCAAGAGGTTCCTGGCAGCAGAACCTTCCCGAATAAGGACTTTCATGCCCAGCCTAAGTTTTCCCAGGGCCTCCTCCACCCGGGTGCATTCATGATCCGTGGTTATTCCGGAACTAATATATGCATTTAACTCCCTACCTTCCAGGAGAGGAGCATGTCCGTCTATCAGTTTACCCATTTTCCGGGCTGCCCTTAGCCTGGCCATTACCTGGGGGTCCTGGAAACAAACCCCGGGAAAGTTCATCATTTCCCCCAGGGCAGGACTTTCCCCGTATAACTTAAAAGCCTCTTCAATTTCTTCCTGGGAAAAATGTCCACCCGTCGTTTCCATGTGGGTAGCAGGAACACAGGAAGGAATGGTATAGTATATATCCAGGGGCAGGCCCCGGGAGGCCTCCAGCATATATAATAGACCTTCCATACCGGCAGCATTCACTATTTCATGGGGATCAGCCACCACCGCCGTGGTGCCGTGAAGAAGGGCTGCCCGGGCAAAATTTTCAGGATTGAGCATGGTGCTTTCCAGGTGAATGTGGGCATCAATCAGGCCCGGGATAAGATACTTCCCTTGAAGGTCCAAAACTTCTTCCCCTTGAATGTAATCCCCCACCCCGGCTATCCATCCATTCTTTAAAGCCACATTAGCCTCCAGGACTTCTCCTGTAAAAACATTAACCACCAGGGCATTTTTCAACAAAAGGTCAGGGAGAACTTCTCCCCTGGCCACTTTAATAATTGCCTCCCTTTCCATAAATCGATTCCCCCTTTTATTTTCCTGCCCTTACCTGGTATAAACCCTTAGCCCTAACCATTATAATATGTTAAAATAAGAAAAAACAATTTTCAGAAAACCGCCTCCCGCCAAAGGTCCGGTAATATTTTAACAGGTTTCACAGGTGTGAAAACTGCCACCGAGTTTACTGGGAGGGGACCCACTATGAGCAGATGAAAGAATTTGTTGACAAGATTCGAAGGGAGGAAAAACCCCTTGCAGGAAAAAAACATCCTTTTAACCAGTCGGCCGGGAATGGGTAAAACCACTGTATTGATTAAATTATCTCAACTATTAAAAAATGAGGCCGCAGGCTTTTATACCCGGGAGATTCGCCAGCATAACCGCCGCCAGGGCTTTGAAATAGTATCTTTAAAGGGAAAAAGTAAAGTTTTGGCCCATGTAGATTTTCCCTCCTCCCGGTACCGGGTAAGTAAGTACGGAGTTAAACCGGAAAACCTGGAGGAATTCCTGGCAGAAATAAAGGAAGTCCTGGATAATAAAGAAAGTAAATGCCTCCTTATAGATGAAATCGGGAAAATGGAACTTTTCAATGAAAAGTTCAAGGAAAGGGTAGAGGAGGCTGTGGATTCAAGGCTNCCTGTAATTGCCACCATCATGTCTAAGAAAGACCCTTTCTGCGATGCCTTAAAAAAGCGCCCCGATGTCAAAGTTATTGAAGTAACAGGGGATAACAGGGATGACCTCCCCCAGTATCTTTATAAGTGGGTAAAATCCCTATACTCTTAATTTCGACGAAAGGAAATTGTTTTCCTTTACCATAATTGTTTCTTAATCTCTCCGCCATACATTACCTTTACCTCAGCTCAACCCTTTCACTTTTTTTACACAAAATCAAAGGGTTATATTTATGAACATAGAAACATATTAAGGAGAATAAGGAACCCAAAAGCAAGGGAGGTAAATATCATGAAGGAAAATACCCTGGAAAGAGCCCTCCAGGCAATCAGAGAATATTACCAGGACCAGGGGATGGCCAATGAATTAGGCTTTGGCCAGCGCCCTGCCCTCCTTATCGTGGATTTTCAACAGGGTATCACAGATCCCGGGCGTCCAGGGGGATGTAATCTGGATGATCCCATTGAAAATACCCTGGTTCTTTTAAACAAAGCCCGGGAGAAAAAAATACCCATTTTTTTCTTTACCTTATCTTACCACCCCACCCTCTTTGACGGGGGAATGCTGGTAAAGAAGGTTCCTCTCCTTTCCAATTTTAAATACGGCACCGACAACGTAAACCTGGATCCCCGGCTAAAGCCTGAGGCTGATGAACCGATAATAATAAAAAAATATGCTTCCTGTTTCCACCAAACTCTTCTTTCCACCCTTTTAACGTTGAAGCAGGTTGACACCCTGATTATAACGGGATGTATTACCAGCGGCTGCATCAGGGCTACGGCCAATGATGGACTGCAGCATGGATTTCGACCCATTATACCCCGGGAATGTGTAGGAGACCGGGCCCAAATTCCCCATGAAGTGAACCTTATGGACATCCATGCCAGGTGCGGTGATGTTCTGCCTTTGGAGCGGGTAATAGATTACCTGGACTCTTTATAACCCTAAAACTAAGCCAGTAAGGGCAGAAAGGAGTTTAACATGAAGGATATTCAGGTTAAAGATATCATGAATACTGATGTGGTATACGTAAAACCCCAGGACTCTTTAAAAAAAGTAGTTCAAATTTTAGACAAGCACAATTTTAAAGGCCTGCCCGTGGTAGATGAGAAAAAAAAGGTAGTGGGCATTGTTACCGAGAGGGATATCCTTAAGTACACCCGCTGGGTGATAGGCCAACCTGTTAAAGACCTGCGTCAGCTTTTCCGTGAAGGAGAGGAGGAAGTGGCTAAATCCGAGCATACTGTGGGGCAAAGGGCCGTGGATGTGATAGAGCTGGTAGCCTCCGTAACAGTAGGAAACCTTATGACCGAGGCTGTGTTTGTTGAAAAGGGAGACCTCCATGTTTTAAAACTGGTAAAGATGATGAACGAAAATGACATTAACCGGATACCCATCGTCAATGAAAGGAAAGAACTCATCGGGATTGTTACCCGGGAAGACATACTGAAGGTTTTTGAAATGTGTTTTGAGAACTACCAGGATTCTTAAATGATTGGAGGTAATAAACCATGAAAAAAGAATACTATGGGGGTTCCTATAATGTATTGTCCCAAAAGGATATTGTTGAAATTCATGAAACCTCCATGAAAATATTATGGGAAGTAGGCTTTGACCTTACTTATGTCCCCGCCCTGGAACTCCTTGAAAAAAACGGTGCCACCGTAGACTGGCAGAAAAAAAAGGCTTACCTGCCGCCAAAACTTGTTTCTCGCTGTATTAAACTGGCCCCCTCGGAAATCACCTTTTACGGGCTGGAGGAAGGAAAGGAAATAGTACTGGGGGGAAGCCGGGTCCATTACGGCACAGGAGGAGTCGCCCTTTATGTCCTGGAAACTGACCGGGAAAGAAGACCTGCCCTTCTTCAGGATATTGCTTCCTTTGCCCACCTATCCGATAAACTGGATTATGTGGATTTTTATATAATACCTACCAACCCTTACGATATTAATATTAACAGCCTGGATATTAATTGTTTCTACCAGGCCCTTAGAAATACCGGCAAGCCGGTAATGGGAGGGGTGTTCAGTAAAAAGGGCCTTCAGAGGGTCATCGAGCTTTCTTCCCTTATAGCGGGGGGGATGGAAAAGCTTCAGGAAAGGCCTTTTGTTGGGTTTATAACCTCCGTTACCAGCCCCTTGAAAGTAGAAGACGACCGGGCAGAAATTTTATTCGAAGTAGCCAGGCACGGCCTACCCCTGGTAATTACTGCCGCTCCCATAGCCGGAGCCACCTCACCCCTTACCATGGCCGGGACTCTGGCCCAGCAAAATGCCGAATCTCTGATAGGAGTTGTCCTGGCTCAGCTGGTCAATCCTGGAACTCCTGTGTTTTACAGTGCTGTTCCCTGCACCATGGATATGCGTTCCGGCTCTTTTCTCATGGGCAGTATCCAATCAGGATTAATGAATGCCGCCGTTAGCCAGCTTTCATACCATTACCGCCTTCCCAGCTATATTACCGTGGGAGTGGCTGACTCAAAGCTACCCGATGCCCAGGCAGCTTATGAAAGTGCTACCACCTGTATGCTCTCGGGACTGGCAGGAGGCAATTTTATTCACCAGGCCTTCGGCCTTCTGGATGGAGCTTTAACCATCTCCTATGCCAAATTTGTTATAGATAATGATATTGTAGGAAAGTGCCTGCGGGCCCTGAAGGGTATCGTTATAAATCCCGACACTCTGGCCTTTGATGTTATTGCTAAGGTTGGAGAAGAAGGGGGAGACTTTTTAACCCAGAAACACACTTTAAATCATTTACACACCGAGGAATATATACCTAAGGTTAGCTTCCTCCAGGACTATGAAACCTGGGTCAAAGTAGGGGAAAAGGATGCCTGGCTTAAAGCTGAAGAAATCGCTAAACAAATCCTGGAGGAACCCGGGGAAACCTATATTCCCCAGGAAGTGGATAACAAAATTCAATCCCGGTTCCAGGAGCTGGTCCAGCTTAATAGTGTAATGGCCTGATTTCCTCTACCCCTTAACATGTTATTTACCCTTCCCCAGAAGGGTTTTACTTTTTATAATAATCCCCCAGGGAAGAATACCTTGCCGACAAGAGGATCAGGCTCCTCAAGGTCCGGGAATCTACGGCATGGTGCCACATTTTTTCAAACCTTTCCTCCTGAAGAATCTCCTGGATAAAATATAAAAGGCGCAGCTGCAGGTCCTTATCTTCTTCCCGTCCCACCAGGATAATAACCCCCTTGACCTCAGGGACCTCTTCCCCGAACTTAATGCCCTTTTTGTTCCGGGTAATTAACAGGAAGGGCTTTTTTGCCTCCTCCAAAGAAAGGTGAAGGATCACGGCATTTTTTTTAATCTGCGGAATTATCTCCCGGCACTTATTTAAAAGCTGAACATGTAAAAAATCCCGGCTAATACCCAATTTTTCTGACATTTTAGCCGAAGCCTCCTCCAGGAACTCCTCCAGGGAAAGGACTTCTTCAAAATCAAGTACCAGGCTGTCCTCGATAATTTCCTCCGATTCAACCTCTACCTGGTCCCTTTCTTCAACTATTTTCTTAAGCTCATATTCCAAAAGGCCTTCCGTCAGTTTCTCATCGGTTATGTTTTCCAGTATGTGGGCCAAGGCACTCTCCCACCTTCCTTTAAAGCGGCCATAGAAAAAATAGACCAAAAAACCTGCCAGGATAAAAAGAAGGCTGTTAAGAATTGCCTCCATGCCCATCCCCAAAATCAAAACAATAAAACCAATTATGCCTGTAATTTGCAGCCAGGGGTAAAGGGGAGCCCGATAGGTAGGCCAGTAATTGGCCAGGCGGCTTTCCCTGATTACCACTAGGGACAAGTTAGCCAAAATATAGGTTAAAATCATTACTGTAGAGGCAGCCTTCACCAGGGCCTCAAAGTCCAAAAGAATGGCCCCTATAATTATTAAGCCGGTAATAAGGACCGAAGAATAGGGTGTGCCAAACTTATGGTGCACCCGGGAAAAAACTCCCGGGAATAGGCCATCCCGGCTTAACCCAAGGGGATAACGGGAAGCAGACATGATCCCTGCATTGGCTGTGGAAGCAAAAGCCAAAATGGCTGCAACCCCTAAAGCAATGGCACCCATTGAACCAAGGAATGCTTCAGCTCCATCGGAAAGGGGGGTCATGGAATCATTTAAAACCTGGTGATCTAAAAGACCAGATGTAATAAGGACTGCTGCTACATAAAAGGCACTGACTACTCCAAAGGCCAGGAAAATTCCCAGGGGGATATCACGGGAAGGGTTGGTAACCTCTTCGGATATACTCGCAACCTGTAAAAGCCCCCCATAGGAGACAAAAACCAGGCCGGCTGCAGAAAATACTGCCATCACTCCCTGGGGAGCGAAGGGCTGGTAACGGGTCGGGTCCACATAGAATATGCCCCCCCCCACATAAAAGGCTAACAGGGCTAACAGGCCAAATACCATAATCAGCTGGGTTTTACCCGAAGCCTTAACTCCAATAATATTAAAAAGGGTAAAAAAAACACACAAGACAATGCCTGCTACCTGGGGATCTACCTCCACAATCATGGCCGTAAAGGTGGACATACCCACCAGGGCGAAGGCACTCTTTAAACTTAAAGACAGCCAGCTCAAGATAGCCGCCACGGTACCCGCCATGGGACCCAGGCTCCGGGTAATAAAAAAGTAATCTCCACCGGCCCGGGGCATGGCGGTAGCCATCTCGGCAATGCTTAATATAGCCGTCATGGATAAAAGCCCTGCCAGGAGATAAGAAAGGACTACCGCTGGTCCTGCCTGGGAATGGGCATAACCGGGCAAAATGAAAAGGCCTGAGCTGATCATGGCCCCGGCGGCAATGGAAAATATGTGGATCATACTAAGGTTCTTTTTCAGTTCCATATCTCCACCTCCCCTCCAAAATCCGGATTTACTATTATAAATGAACCCTTTATCCATGTAAACCCATCAGGGCCATTAAAGCAGAGAGGAAAGATACAGTCAAAGGAATGGTCAGGGTATCCAGGCCCTTTTTAGTTAAAGCTTCTACTACTCCTCCTGCCAGGGACAGGATAAAAGCCCCGGCCAAAAGGCCCCCCGGGGAAATATCCGTCATAAAATACCAGCTTACAATAAGGGCTGGCCAGGAGGTAAGAACAAAGGCCAGGAACCCCTCCAGGCTCTTACCTTCATCAAAGGGGGGCTGGGGCAGGTTCCTTTTACCGTACCTCTTGCCCAGGAGGGCTGCCGCCGCATCCCCCACTCCCCAAACCACAACTCCTGTGGCCACATGATACTTCCACCCCGGCCCCAGGCCTCCCCAAAAAAAGGCGATTAGCCCGGAAAATACTATTCCCGCATAAAATAGCTGCTGGGGTATCTGATCTTCCCGGGGTATTCTGTCAAAAAACTTACTTTTAATCCAGGGTATTTGCCGCAGGACATATGATAAATAAGATCCCGGGAAAAATATGACTGCGGCGGTGGCTGCCGATACATACCAGGTTTCAAAGACATATAAAAAAAGGAAGATGGATAAACTCCCCAGTATGTGATAAGATTTTCTAACTATTTCGGGGGAATAACCCGGAACAAAGCCTAACAGGATATTTCCCCCCACCACTGCCCCGTAATATAATATAATAATTAATATTCCTGCCAGGTCCTTTTCTACCATAGCCAACCCTTCCCTGCCATCCATTAAATGAAATGATAGATTCTAACTCCGGCGAAGAGCCTTCTCACGCAAGTTACGGTCAAGGATTTTTTTGCGCATGCGGATAGATTCCGGGGTTACTTCAATTAATTCATCCTCTTCGATATATTCCATGGCCTGCTCCAGGGTAAAAGCTACCGGTGGAGTCAGTCGAATTCCTTCATCAGCGGCACCGGCCCTTATATTGGTAAGCTGTTTTTTCTTGCAGGGATTAATATCCAGGTCCCCGGGCCGGGAATTTTCTCCTACTATCATTCCCCCATAAACATGGTCCCCAGGCTTAATAAAAAGGGCTCCCCGGTCTTCCGCCTGGAATATACCATAAGCGGTGGCTTCGCCATCCACTGAAGCAACAAGAACCCCGTGTCTCCTACCAGGAATCTGTCCTTTCCAGGGACCGTATTTATCAAAGAGATGGTGCATAATACCCTCTCCCCGGGCTTCCGTCAATAACTCGGAACGAAACCCCATTAATCCCCGGGCAGGTATTACAAATTCAAGCTTAACACTGTGTTCTCCTGCCGGCTGCAGGTTAATCATTTCCCCCCGCCGCAGGCCCAGGCTTTCAATAATGCGCCCGGAATAAATCCTGGGCAGAATAATAAAGACTCTTTCGTAGGGCTCCCAGAATTCTCCCTCCACTTCCTTCAAAATAGGAGCAGCCCTGGAAATTTGCAGTTCATAACCTTCCCGGCGCATGTTTTCTACCAGGATGCCCAGGTGTAAATCTCCCCGTCCCGATACTTGAAAAGTATCAGGAGAATCCCCTTCTTCTACCTTGAGGCTAACATTGGTTTCCGCCTCTTTTAATAAGCGGCTTCGCAGCTGGCGGGAGGTAACATATTTGCCTTCTTTACCGGCAAAAGGGCTGTCGTTGGTCATAAAATCTATCCTCACCGTAGGTTCATCAATAGAAAGCATGGGTAAAGGAGAAGGATTCCCGGGATCGCTGATGGTTTCCCCGATATAGACCCCACTTATTCCTGCCACGGCTACTATATCCCCGGCATAAGCCTTATCCGTCTCCCGGCGCTCCAGGCCCTGGTAGGTCCACAGCTTGCTAATTTTATGGGTCTCCACCCGGCCATCCCTCTTGCAAAGGCTGATGGCCTGTCCTGATTCCAGGGAACCATGGAGGATCCTGCCTATACCAATTCGGCCCACATAGTCATTGTAATCCAGGGTATTGATCTGCAGCTGAAGTTTTCCCCGGGGGTCTCCCTGGGGAGGAGGGATCTCGTTAAGAATAAGGTCAAATAAGGGCTGCAGGTCCTCCCCCGCCTCATTAAAATCTAAGGTGGCCGTCCCCTGGAGGGAAGAGGTATAAACTACTGGGAAATCCAGCTGCCAGTCCTCGGCTTCCAGTTCTACAAACAGGTCAAATATTTCATTTAAAACTTCATCGGGGCGTATATCAGGACGATCTATCTTGTTAATAGCAACTATAATGCGAAGCCCCACCTGTAAAGCTTTCCGCAGGACAAACTTGGTCTGGGCCATGGGCCCATCAAAGGCATCCACCAGGAGCAGGGCCCCATCCACCATGCGCAGGACCCGCTCTACTTCCCCTCCAAAATCCGCATGACCCGGTGTGTCTACAATGTTAATCTTGGTATTACCGTAATTAACAGCCGTGTTTTTGGAAAGAATGGTAATGCCCCTTTCCCGCTCCAGGTCGTTGGAGTCCATTACCCGTTCAACCACCTTCTGATTTTTCCTGAATATTCCCGACTGGCGCAAAAGGCCATCTACCAGGGTGGTTTTACCATGGTCAACATGGGCAATAATAGCGATATTTCTTATATTCTCTCGTCTAATTCCTTCCAAACTCTTTGCCTCCATCTTTTTAAGAATTCAATTCTTCCTTCCTCTTTTTGGCTAACTTAAAAATCTTCTCTACTGCTTCCCCGGCTCCCTCTGCCCGGGGAATAATCTCTTCCCCCCGGGGGTTTTTGATATCCCAGGTTTTAAGGCCCACCACAGGAACCCCCGCCTTTAAAGAAAGGCCTATTTCGGAAAGGGTGCCATAGCCACCGCAAAGGGCAATCACCCCGTGGCAGGAACGGGCAATCACTGCATTTCGGGCATCATTTAACCCTGTAACGATGGAATAAGTCAGGTAGGGGTTTTGGTCTTTCCGGTGGGTACCGGGTAAAACTCCCAGGACCACTCCCCCCTCCTGGCGGGCTCCCCGGGAAGCTCCTTCCATTATCCCTCCCCGGCCGCCGCAAAGGAGAACAGCCCCTCTCCTGGCAATCTCCCGGCCCACTTCTTCCGCCAGCTGATATTCTTCNGGGCTNCAGTCCCCCGCTCCGATAATTCCNATATAGTACAAAATTACGGCCCCCTTAACCCGGTATATCCCTTCAAACTCCTAAGGATAGTATAACAC
>SL_8KL_010_SEDDRAFT_10001519_pt1 | contig 20124 bp, 14 predicted proteins | sample SodLakKL_010_SED_4_FD_11160 | JGI IMG/M metagenome (IMG submission 11160)
AAACGAAAAGAAGGAACCAAAGCTATAAAGCAGGGGATTATGGGGCTTTTGATTGTTGCAGTCATTGGTTATGGGGCATCACTGGCAGGGAATAGTCTAGACTTTGCCAATGAGAGCATTTTCACCATGATTCTTGGTGGGCTATTAATGATTATAACCTTTGCAGCCACTGTGATCAGCGTTTTTTTAGTACTGATGATTCTTATCGGTGTCTATTATTACATCCGATTTTTTAAGTACTCCGACGAGAATCCACGGAATGAATCATAGTTAACGGGCTGAAAACTCAGCCCGATTTTATTTGCAAAAATCCACTGCGGTAAGAGCATAAATCAATGTTCCGGATAGTACATGATTTTTATTAAGGTGTTCCTGTGCAGAGTGGGCACTTTCCAAATTACCCGGTCCAAACACGATGGTGGGTATCTTTGCATAACTGCTTAATAATCCCCCGTCGGTCCATGCTGGAAAAAATGTGGTATCCGGCCTTCGGTTTAAAATCCTCTCGGTACTTTCTCTGACCATTGAAAGAATAGGATGATGCAAATCAATTTCCATCGCTTCGTGAATATAACCCTTTTTCATCACACTTTCCTTCACTATGTTAAAGGTGCAATCAAACTCATTGTCTTGTTCCTTGAGCTCCGAGATTATGTTTTTAAAATCATCTAGCACTTGCTCGTACTTCACTCCCGGTACCCATCTACGGTCAATTTTTATCGAGCATTCTCCGGCAACCGTACTCGGTTGGGTGCCCCCTTGAATGGTTCCGTAATTCATTGATGAAGTACCAATGATATCATGGGTTTCTTTCATAATGTTTGGTATTAATTTCTCTTCGCAACGTTGGATAAAATTTGAAGCCTTTAGAATGGCGTTGATGCCCTCGGACTGTTTCCCGCCGTGTACAGTTTTTCCCTGAAAATGAACTTCAAACCATTCCAGACCCCGATGGGCGACACAAAGATCCAGATTGGTGGGTTCTCCTACGATGGCTACATCCGCTTTTAATCCTCTCTCAATTAAATCAATGGTCCCTAAGCTTCCCTCTTCCTCATCAATGACCCCGGCAAATACAACGTCGCCTCTTAACTTAATTCCCGATCTTTTGATAGCAATCAAACTGAAAATCATGGATGCCAGAGGACCTTTCATATCCACTACACCCCGTCCATAGAGCTTGTTTTTTTCGATTTTAAGGGTGAAGGGATCCTTCATATCATAAGGGGGTACCGTGTCCGTGTGCCCGGTCAAAAGTAAGGTTTTCCCACCACCCTCGCCTTTTAGAGTTCCGATAATATTATACCTTCCCTTTTCAACTTCTATCAACTCAGCATCTATCCCTTCGATCACTAAGCTGTGATGGATGAACTCGGCAATTTCCTTTTCTTGATTTTCTAAGCCACTATAACTGGGGATCTTCACCAGGGCTTCAATATAATCAATGATCTCCTGTTCATGTAAAACGGATTGTAATTTTTCAAACTCCATTTTCACTTCCCTCCTTTTCTCTTTTTATATCGGTTCATTATTATTTCGGAATCCACATGGATTGATCATTATCCTTAAATCCGCACTTTTCATAAAATTCCCGGTTACCATCAGTGTAGGTAAGAAAAAAATAGGTACCTTTGAATTTTTGTAATATATCCTCCATCATCTTTTTAGCAATTCCCTTCCCTTGATAAGTAGGTTTTACCACTACATCATAAATTCCTGTGTAAAAGTAATCATCAGAAAACCCTCGGGCGAAACCTACCAGTTCTTCTTCATTATAGGCCAAAACATAGTAGGAATTTTGAAAAGCTTTCACTATCACATTTTCGTCCTTATTCCAACCGACACTTTTAAAAACTTCAATTAGTGCGTCACCGGGAACCGGTGTATTTACTCGGTATTCAATTTTCATGGTTCTGCTCCTTTCCCTATTAAATTGTTTTTACCAGTTAAATAATTCTTATCTCTTCCATCTATTAAGTATTCAATTTTCAACTCAAAAATCCCTTTATTTTAAATGTTTTTTTAATAATCCCGGATCCAATCATTATCAACATGTAAGCCTTTTAGGATACAGATCATGTTGAACATTGAATTTTCAATCAATTCCTCTCCACCTAGGGACCGATAAAGAAACTGCCTTAAGGCTGATTTAAAAAGCGTCTCGGGACGGTTATCCGGATTTCCCATTCAGTCTATAATAAAGACAAGTTCAAAGTACTACATAGAACTAAAAATTTGAAAGGAGAGGATCACAGTGGAAAACATTTTAGAAATGAACGGACTGGATACCATCGTAGCAAAAATTGATCACGTAAAGGAGGGAGAACACATGGAAAAAACCTTAACCGTACAAAATGAAACCTTTGTTGTAACTATTAATGAAAAAAATACCAACAAACTTACTTTCATCTTCCATAAAGCTCAGGATAAAATTGCTCAGATTTTACTTCATCAAGAAGTTGAAAAAGATATCCAAAAAGCTAAGGAGCAATTTCACTATGGCAACTTTATCGGATAAAACACCAAATAATAGATTAATACTAAGAAAAAGATAACCGCCTTTCAGGTCTGATAAAATACCTAGAGGCGGTTATTTTAATGAACTTTTTCTTATTTAACTTAATTTACTTACTTCAGTTACAAACCAGCTTGCAATAGTTTTAACCGATGTTTACAAACCGTATTACTTTATAGTTCTAGTACTCCCATATTTGCGACTTTTGTATAGCCAGGGTCTTCTCTTTTATCCAGATCTTCTCTTTTTGCATTAAAGACGCCGTAGTTTTCTGTAATTTTTTGGCTAAGGATCCCGTAAATCTCCTTTGAACATTGAACTTTACCATAGTTTTTAATACTTTTAATACCGGATTCAATTTGTTCTCCCGTTAGTTCTTCTTTAAATTCCAAAACTCCGTAGTTTTCGATTTCAATATTTTCTCTTCCCTGTAAATAGTTTGAATTCACCACAAGCTTTGCGTAATTTTCTGTGGCATCAGGATTAAAGGTCTTGATCTGCATATCTCCCGCCAGTTCCAAATAGGCTTCTCTTTCTCCCTCGGGGACAAAAAGCTCTTTTCCTTTAATATCAAGAATACGCCCTTGAATTTTTCCATAAGGGACTTCAATTTTTAATTTGTTTTTAACAAAAATTTTCCGATCAGTAAACGTTGAGATATTCTCATCACTAATCGTAAGCTTCTCATAATAATCATAATTTTCGGGAACAATGGTCTTTGCCACCTCCGTATAGTTCTCAATCCTCGGAGCAATCCAGCGCAAGTGTTTTTTCGTGGTAATAAGCTCCTTTAGAATAACCATTTTTTCAATTTTTTCTTCCACCAGCTGTTGATCAACAGCATCCAATATCTTTAGTGAAGACAGGGCAATTTTGCTTTGAGGCTCTAAGCCAAATAGATTTTCCTCCTGTAAATCGAATTCTCCCTTTAGATAAACAAAACCTTCCGGATAGGTCAGTGCCTCTCCATTGATTTTCAATCGATCACTTAATACGCCATAAGCTTTTTCCGGCAAAACGATCCGTCCGTTCATTACGATGCCGTTAATTTTCTCTAGCAGCGGGACGGGCATTTCTTCAATTAGCAGTGTCCCGTTAAGAATAAAGAAAACTTCCTTATCCGAATCTTCCAGATAGCTCTTCTTAATATCCAGTTCGCCATTTCTCAACACAATACCAATCTCTTTTTCTCCGTCAATCACCGCTTGATCCCCGATGTTTTCCATTTCAACATGGGCTAATTTTTCCGTCTGATCCTTTCCTGTAATCAGCAGTCCGATGTTTTCCAGTCGGTAAATTTCGCTTAAGGCTTCATCCTTGGCTTTTGATAGATTTAATACTCCGATATTTTGATAAATTTTCATCTTTAATCGCTCCTTGTTTTTATTATTTTTTTTGCAGCTCTGGAGATCTTTTTTCAATCTACTATAGATCGACTTGATTGGTTATGTTTTAAGTAGAATTAATTGGCTTTTCACTTTCTTATGCTACATGGCCTATGATTCTGTGTTTGTAGCTAAAATGCTTTTCACTTTAACAAGACGGGAGCGAAGGGTTGAAGGGTTGATCCCAAATATTTCTGAAATCTCCCGGGTGTTATAACCGAGANAATAGCGATAAATCACCAAAGTTTTTAAGTCCTTCGGCAGTTTTTCCAGTACATCTTTTATCTCCATTCTTTCCATAACTTTTGTTTCAAGGGAAGGATTGCCCGGGGGCTCCGGAATGTTTTCCGACATTTGCTGATCATATGATACTTTTGGAAACTTTCTTGCTCTTCGATACTGATCAATAAACTGATTTTTAATGGCGGTAAAAAACCAACCCTTTATCTGTTCCGCTTTCATCACCTCAAAGAGCTCCAGCTGATCAAGTGCCTTTACATAGGTTTGTTGTACCAGGTCCTCTGCCTCTTCCCTGTGATGAGTAAGACTTAGGGCGAACCGAAAAAAATCCTCTCCCTGATGATGGTATATTTCAAACAACTTCATAGGCTCTCTTCCCTTCTTTTAAATAACCCTTCATCTATTAAACGATTACTATGTACAAAGTGTCCATGACAATCTAAAAAAATTGCGCCACCCAACGATGCCGCAGTATGTATTATTCTGATTTTTGCTCTTTCAATGCCACAAAGAGGACAGCGGGACGGAGTAATTGTCCTTAATGCAACCGCATCCTATGTTTTTAGAGATAGAAAAACATATATGAGATTATTGCCAAATTTATTATAATTTCTGCCGAATTGCTCATACCGAGTAATTTATGGTGTTACTGTAAAACTCACTGTTAACCAGGCATTCTTATTCCCATGGTAGTACCTTTTCCCACAGAACTTTCAATAATCAACTTTGCACCGGTTTGAGTTTCGCTCCTTTTAATTCTTTTTATCATCTCCTCACTCATTCCCGTGCCCTTGTCGACTACGGTTATTGCAATTTGTCCTATTCTTTTCGAGCTTTTAGAATAATTTTACCGCCTTTACCGGTAAATTTTAAAGCATTGTTCGTAAAGTTTCTAAGGACTGTTCTGAGCATATTCGGATCACCGATTCCNATTATCTTATTTCTTTTTCAACATCAACAGTCAATTTTATTTCCTTTTGTAATGCCTGTGTCTTAAACATTGCATGGATTTCATTTAAAACCGCCGCAACTTTAATTTCCTTTTTTCCCAATTCCATAGTACCCTGTTGAATATTTACATCCATGGAGCAAATAACCGAAGCACTGAACGGCCCAGCACTCTTGGCCAGGAAGCTCCGGAAACATCTTGAAAATTGATTTGATGGCATTTGTTAAGGGTGTGAAAAAAGTCCGTCTTCATATCCTCTAAGGAGGTTACCTCATGCATCCAAACTCCGCACTCAAAGTGCAAATAAAGACTTCGGTAATCCATATTAATGGTCCCTACCACCCCATACTCCTGATCCACAAGAAAGGTTTTGGAGTGGATAAAACCCGGGGTGTATTCATATATTCTTACACCGCTATTAATAAGCATTCCATAATAAGATCTTGTTACCTTATGAACATACCACTTATCCGGAATGTGGGGGGTGATAATACGAACATCCAAACCGGACTTTGCTGCACTGGTAAGGGCTGTTAGCATTCCATGATCCAAAATCAAATAGGGAGTGGTTATATAAATGGATTTTTTTGCTTTCGTAATCAGGTTAAGATATACATTTTCTCCTACAGTTTCCCCATCCAGGGGACTGTCAAAAAAGGGTTGGACGATCCCCGGTTCTTTTTCAAGTTCCTCTAGGTCCTCTTTTGTGTATTCCTTCCGGAAGGGAATAAAATCCTCCACCTCATCCCGTAAATAATCCCACAAACTTAAGAACATCACGGTAAAACTCCATACCCCTTCCCCTTCAATCATTATAGCGGAGTCTTTCCAATGACCGTGTTTATCATATTCATTGATGTATTCGTCACCAATGTTGACCCCTCCGGTGAAGGCTACTTTTCCGTCTATTACTGCAATTTTTCTGTGATCCCGGTTATTATGAAGAGAAGAGATCACCGGTATTACGGGATTAAATACACAGGTTTTAATACCCATGGCTTCCAAAATCAAGTGATAGTTTTTCGGCAATGTAAGCATACAACCGACATCATCATAGATGATACGAACGTCTACATCCTGTTTTACCTTCTTTTTTAAAACATCCAAAATTTCAGACCAAAGCTTTCCCTCGGCAATAATGAAATATTCCAGGAATATAAACTTTTCAGCTTTCTTTAACTCTGCCATCAACTTTTCGAACTTCTCTTCTCCTGTGGCTAGATATTGGGTTTTAGTATATTTATAGGGAGGATAATTTCCAAAATCCTTGATATAACGCATTTGATTTGCAGCATCGGAACTATTATCATTCAGATTCTTAATGATATTTTCATTTTGGGGTAATACCTCGTTGCTTAGCTCAAGTAAATGTCCCATCTTTCGTCGAGCATTACGACTAATCCGATTTTGCGCGATCAATAAATAAAATAAACCTCCGAAAATCGGGAACAGTAGAATAGGAATTACCCATACCAGTTTATACTCCGGATGAATATGCTTATTAATAACCCATATAACTACCGCAATACTAAGCAAAATGCTAAATCCGTAAAAAACTACAAAATAGGCTTGAAATCCCAATAACACTCCAATGATCAGCGCCGCTTGTAATAAAAACGCTACAAGTAAATAAGTCACACGATGGAACATGATTTTTTTCATTTTTTTAATTATGGAATACATGCTTATCTCCTTAAGTCATTAAATTTAGTTACAGGCATTATTCTAAGGACTACTCCTTTTACAAAATAATTCTGCCACCAACAAGTATAGTTCTAAGATATAGTACGATTTAACTACTCACCTAACAATTATACCATTTATACCAGCAATTATTGAAATATTTTCAAGATTTTTCTCTTAATATTGATCTCAATAGGACTGTCGAGGAAATCGTGAGGGCATCGGACTTCATTGGAAGCCTCCTTTCACTAATAGACGGATCCAAAGTAAAATGGTTACAGCTTATACACGATTTTATCATTTGTTCAAATAAATTTTCATTTATGATACAATATGAAAAAGTATTACTGAAACTTAGCATTACAAGGAGGGTTATCATGACAAGTTTTGATATTTTTTTGCTGGGTATTATTGTAGCGGTATTGCTAAAAGATATAACTCCCAAAATAAGAGGATACTTTAATGAAAAAAAAGCCGGGTTGCTTGAAACCCCTATTGCTCCCTACCTCTCAGAAAAAACCCGCTTTATTTCTCACGGAATCTTTACGTTAATTTTTTTGTTCTTACTCCTTCAATTTGATGAAGCAGACTTATTCACCATAGCTTTTTTTATTACTTTGGTCTTAACGGGTATATTCCCACAGCATCATGGAGTTTTTGAAAAAGGTATTAAAGCCAAAGGACATTTTTACCGATGGGAAGAAATCGAAAAAATAACAGTTCCCCGAAAAACCGGTGTGTTTCATATCAAATTGAAAAGAAAATTCCCTTTCGGTATCACGTTTTCCGTATCCATGGAAGACCGTGAAAAACTAATTGAAGCTTTAAAGGCGAAACCGGTTAACCTTCAAATCAAATAAGCTGGATATTTTAAAAAAGGGAGGACAATTACTCCGTCCCCCGGTCCTTCGTTACGCGTCCCTTCGAAGGAGAAATACAGAAAAGAGAACCATGGCGATGCCCATAAGTTTGAAGGTGTTAAGAGGTTCCGAAAATATAAGGAAGGAACCCAGCACCGACACCGGCACTTCGATAGTGGCTACCACGGCGGCCTTAGAGGATTCGATATTGTAAGAAAGACCCGCGGTGAAAAAGCCGTAACTGAGAGCCGTGGGTACCAGCCCTAGCAGGATAAGATTCACCCAAAGCCAAGGGTCAAAGTCCAAGCGAAATACCGCAATGGGATCTGAAAATGCAAGGGAAAATAAAAAGGCAAATCCGAAGGCATAGGTCAGAATCGTTTGTTGAGAATATTTTGTTACGAGATATTTGCTATAAAGATTCATTGCCCCGTAGGTAAAGCCCGCACCTAATCCAAATAAGATCCCCGTCATATCATAGGCTAACTGATTCAACTTCCCTCCGGTAACTGTAAAATATACCCCGGTTACAGCAATAATGACAGAGATCACCTTTAGATATGTAAATTTTTCATTAAACAAAAACCTTGAAATTATCAGAACAAAGAAAGGCGCGGTATATAAAAGGGCCACGGTGGTGGCTATTGTGGTTCGTTCAACAGACAGATTCATAAACAAATTATAAAACGCATGACAAAACAGACCTAGGATTGCGATTAAGAATAGGCCTCTTTTATCTATTTTTAAGGCCTTCGGATTTATCCTGATGGTATAGAGCAGCATGAATATAAAACCGATCAACATTTTCCATGAGACAATTTCTTGGGGAGAAAGACCGCCGTTGAGTACAAACTGTATATACAAAAATCCTGTTCCCCACATGATACCCGCCAGGGCTACCAGGCTATATCCTTTTCCCCTTACACTGATATTCATGGCGCCCCTCCTTCCTACTCTTCCACTTTATTCCACAGGTTTCCGATTTTTTCAATTTTACAGATCACCTTATCACCACGCTTTAAATATTTTGGGGGGGTAAAACCTTTTCCTACCCCGCCGGGGGTTCCCGTAGCGATCAGGTCTCCCGCTTGCAGGGTGGTGCCTTTGGAAAAATCGCTGATCACATAGGGAAGATCGAAGATGAAATTCCTTGTGTTTGAGGATTGTCGTTCCTCTCCATTGACTTCACAGCTAAGGTCCAACTCCACCGGTTCATCCACGGCATCTACATAAAGGATAGCCGGCCCCATGGTGGTAAAGGTATCCAGACTTTTTCCCCGGATAAACTGTTGATGCCTTCCCTGTAGATCCCTTGCCGTAACATCGTTCATAATGGTGTAGCCGAAGATATGGTCATAGGCTTTTTCTGCAGGAATGTTTCTGCCGCCCTTGCCGATAACCGCCACAAGCTCCACTTCGTAATCCACGGAATTCGTGGTCTCTTCATGAAGTTCAATTATTCCGCCGGTACCTATGATTTCCGATGCCATTTTCCCAAAATAAACCGGAACTTCTGGCACCGGTCGAGGTTTTCCATCGGCCCCTTTAAGTTCTTTTACATGATCCTGATAATTCATACCGAGACATATTACGTTACGTAAAGGTCGCGGGATGGGGGCTAAAATGTCGCACTGATCCAAGGGGATCGGGATATTCACCGGATCGCTGATAAATCTTCGGATTTTTTCAATGGACTGGTTTCCCATTGGACTATCCTTAATGATCTCAGAATTAACCTCTGCGTTTTTTCCATTTTGCTGAATAAGGTTTAATAGAGAGTTCGGGGCTTCTTTTCCGAAAATTTCCTCAAAAGAATACACCCCCTCCTCGTCGGAGCTTAAAACTCCCGGCAATTCTTTTTCACGATGTTTTACCGTAACAAATTTCATAATAATACTCTCTCCTTTTATAGTTTTTCCTCTTCTGTTCTATTTTTTCATTACTCCGAGAGTCTTTTATCCAGATCTGGATATGAAATAGATATATCAATAGATATAGAAGTGGATGCTGCCATAAATCACATTCTTAAGTCTATACTTACAAATACCAATTTTATTTATGTTTTTTCATCATCCATATTAATTCGTTCTACTCATTTATTTCGCCACGGCTCCTTAATTCTCCTTTTATTTTAGTAATTCTTTAAACTATTTATCTTTTTACTAAACAAAGCCGTTAAAATCCCTATTCTGTTTCTCGAGTTTTTCATTGTTATATACCATATAAAGTGGTATTATAATTACGAACCACAAAATACAGCACGGAGGTAAATTTCATGTACGAACCCCTAAATTTCAAAAAAGAAGAAAAAACAAGAGAATCAACCTTAAACCATAAGAATAGCCCTCTTTTTATCGCTGTGGAGGGTCCCATCGGTGTTGGCAAAACCACGCTTACTAAACTGTTAACAAAAGAGTTGCAGGCTTCTTGCCTTAAAGAGATCATTGAAGAAAATCCTTATTTAAAGAAATTTTATGAGAATATTGAAGAATATGCCTTTCAAACGGAAATGTTCTTTCTATGCAACCGAATCAAACAATTGGAAGATGCCAAAGAGCAAAAACTGGATCAGGGAGTCTCTGTGGTTGCGGATTACAGTATCATCAAAAACCTTATTTTTGCAGAACTTACCCTTAAACCTGACCACTTTCAAAAGTACGAAAAGGTCTTTGAGATTTTAACGAAGGATCTTCCTCAACCGAATATTATCATTTATTTATATGGAGATCTTGATCTGCTGATGAAACGAATCGCTCTTCGGGACCGCTCCTTTGAACGGAATATGAGTCGGGATTATATGGAAAAACTAAGCGAGGCCTATCACCGTTATTTTTATCCTAACACTGTGAAAACTTCCTCGCATGATTTCCATACTTCAGAAGAGGTTTTTCAAACTTCACCAAATCATGATCCTTTTAACAAACCTTCTCCGGTTATCATTCCCATAAATATTCGGGATCGGGATTTTGTTAATCAGCCGGAAGATGTTGATTATCTTGTTAAAAAGATCGTTGAAATCAGTCGCCAAAGGAGGAAATAACCGTGTTAACAAAACTAATCATACCAAGCAATTATATTCCAAAAAAACGAAAAACCTCCGATGGATATTTTATCACCGTAGCCGGAAATGTAGGTGCGGGGAAGTCCACTTTCACCAAACTGATCGGAGAAAAACTGAATTTTAACACCAGCTTCGAAAAGGTTGCGGATAACCCATACCTGGAAGATTTTTATCAGGATCAGGCCCGTTGGGGGTTTCATCTACAGCTGTACTTTCTCAGCCAGCGATTTCAGGATCAAAAAGCCATCGGGGAAGCCAATGAAGATCACATCCAGGATCGAAGTATTTATGAGGACGCAGAGATTTTCGCAAAATCTTTGTACGATAACGGGAAGATGAGTGAGCGGGATTACCATACTTACTCTGAACTGTTCTACGCAATGATGAGTCCCTATTTGGCAAGACCGGATCTGATGGTCTACCTTCACGGAAGTGTGGATACCATCATCGATCGGATTCATCAGCGGGGCCGCGAGATGGAAAAAGCTGTCCCCCGGGAATATTGGGTGAACCTTCATGAACGATACGAAAAATGGCTTGCGGAATATAAGGAATCTCCCATATTAGTGCTCAATATTGATGAGGTTGATCTGATGGAAAAACCTGAACAGATAGAAATAATCGCTCGAGAAATTGAATATCTCAAAAATACCGACACCAAAAATTTACATCAAATTTTATAACCACTGATTTTCTTACAGCAACCTTCACCGGGGTTTCCTTTGAGGTTTCTTTCAGAACAAAAACTCAGTATAAAGCAAAAAATTATAGGAAGCAACACATCGTAGAAAACCCCAAATGCAATTATTCCTTTGCTTTTGGGGTAACCTTTTTTTTGTTTTTCTGCAACAGAAGAACTTAAGAATCTTCCTTCCGCTCCAGTTCCTCTTCCAGATTATTGGATTGTTGCTGATGAAAATACGCTTTCATTGACTTTGTGGTAAAACGCCCTTCATTGAATCCGTAATCATTCCTCATGCGAATCTGGACTTTATTTAATAGTCCCGTAAGTTCCATCCGGCTGTTCTCATCGAAGGTAAACTTCAGTCCGTACTTCACTAATCCCTGATCAATCTCCTCTTTCCATACCGGCGTTCCATATACTCTGATCGGAGAGCTTACCAGCTCCGAATTAAACTGTAATATTAAATCCTTCTTAATGGGAAGGTTAATATTTGCAACAAAGCATAGTCCCCCGGGTCCCATATTTTTAATCAGGGATTTCGTATTCCCTACCTTAATTCTCTTTCCGTTAATCTCCAAAATGGTCATGTCAGCTTCAAGATGATGGTGAAAATCCACCCGAAAATACATTCTTCGATCATTTTTCACCTTATAGGTGGCATTGTTCGCTTTCGCGGGACGAATCCAGCCTCTTTTCAGTAGAGGTTCCAGGGCTTTCACAGGAAGTGGTTTGCTATACAAATAGCCTTGCCCGGATATACAATTCAGTCTTCGAAGAAAGATCAGCTGATCCCAATTTTCGATCCCCTCCGCCACAATTCTAATCTTCAGTTCTTTTGCCAGATTAACAACCGCTTCCAGAATTTTGTTACTGGTTTCCCTTTTTGGAACCAGTTTCAGAAATTCCTGATCGATTTTAAGAATATCCACATCCATCTTGTTTAAATAAGTCAGGGAAGAATAGCCGGTCCCGAAGTCATCAATAGCAATTTGAATACCCATATCCTGAAGAGCTGCAATATCCTGTTTCGTCTGTTGCCGTTGTTCAATAACTACGGATTCCGTGATTTCTAAAATTAAAAATTTCGGATCCAACTTGTGCTTTTCCAGTGTACTTCGAATATCACTTACAAAGTTTCGCTGAAAAAACTCGATACCCGAACAATTGACAGATACCTTGATTGCCGGGTAACCTTTGTCCATCCATTCCCGATAATGGCTACACACCTGCTCAAGAACCCAACGTCCCATAGGTACAATAAATCCGCTGCTCTCAGCGATGGGAATAAACTCATTAGGAGATACCATTCCCCACTCGGGATGCTCCCAGCGAATCAAAGCTTCAATGGCTACTATTTTTCCGTTATGAAGATTAATAATCGGCTGAAAGTGCAGTCTTAACTGGTCCTTTTCTATGGCTTGCGAAAGATCGTTTCTCAATGAGAAATTTTTAAAACTTAGTACATCAAATTTTGAAGAATAGGCCTCATACCCATTTTTTCCGTCTTCCTTGGCGCGGGCCAAGGCAGAACTGCTGTTTTTAATCAGTTCCTCTTCATGTCTTCCATCGTCAGGATAAGTGGAAAATCCCATGCTGATATTAACGTTTAGAGCATATTCCCCTATAAAAAACTGAGGCTCAAACAAGTCCAGAATTTCCCCGGCGATTTTCCCGCCCTCCCTTGAGTCCTTTACATCCCTTACCAACAGCGCAAACTGATCACCGTAATACCTGGCTAAAAACCCCCGGTCCCAGGAAAATTTCCGCTGTATTTTCTCTCCGATATTTCGGATCAGCTGATCACCCACATCGGACCCCAGTGCATTATTGATTTGTTTAAATTCATCAATATCGATCATAAAAAGCGCTAACCCTTCTTCAATTTTTCTTGCCCGTTGTAGCTCTTCCGATATCATGTATCTGAAATATGATCGGTTGGGAAGATCGGTTACGTCATCGTAATTGGCAATACGATCGATTTTTTTCTGAAGATTGACCTTGGCTGTTGTATCTTTCCAGTTTAAGATAATCCCCCGAATTTCCGGATTATTCAGATGATTATTGATAGTCACCTCCAGATACATCTCTCTACCTTGTTTTGTTGCACTTCTAATCGTGCCTTTGATGATTTTTTTCGGATTTTTTTGACTCATATCAATTAAGCTTTTCAGTTTATCTTTTTCCGCGCCTTCTACGAATCCCCATATATATTTACCTTCAATTTCTTTATGAGTAAATCCTGTCATTTTTACTACTCCAGGGTTAATATATTTTACGAGCCCCTTTTCATCTATAATTTCAAGAATTTCATCGGAGTTATCCAAAAGCATCTGGTATCGGTTTTGAATACTTTCAAAGTCTCTTTTGGTTTTTCGGGTCTTTTTTTCTAGGTATTTCTGATCCGTCACATCCTGAATGTTTCCACGTATCAATATCGGTGTGTCATCCTGGTACAAAATCTCCACAAGATGTTTGACATGCCGCTCTTTACCACCGGGGGGAAGGATGCGGAATTCCACTTCAAAGGGTTGCTTGTTCGGAGGTTCCTTAATCGCTTGATGAACGATTTTCCGGTCTCCTGGATGAATCATCTGTAGAAATTCCTCAAAATCCGGTTCCTTTTGTTCAGGGTTTACCCCGTAAATTTCAAAGGTAACCTTTGACCAGGAAAGCCTGAAAGATCTTAGATCCATAGACCACATACCCATGCGAAAGGTTTGTTGAGCCTCTTGTAGTTCCCGATAAGTTTTCTCTATATCCTTTCTCAAAACATACATATCCGTAAGATCTTCAATGGCGCCAACCAAGGCAATCAGTTTTTCATTTTGAAACTCTCCGGTTCCTTTGCTTCGAACAAGTCTATAGCTGTCTTTTTCAGGACCCACAACACGGTACTGAATTTCATAAGTCTCGTTTTCTTTCAAGTTTGCAATAATATTTGAGATCTTTACCCGATCCTCCGGATGAATTCTTTCCAGTAGTTCCTCGCGGCAGTGCTCCTTAACTTCAGGATCGAAACCGTAGGTTTCGCGAATATCTTCTCCTAATTCTATCTTTTCCCGAGTTAAGTCCACCCGATAGCACTTTCGTTTATTTAATGTTTCTTCCTTCGGAAGTATTTTATGAAGGTTTTCAAGTCTTTTCTCCACATAGCGTCTGGAAGTGAGGTCTTGAACAGTTCCGATCATTTTGTCCGGACTTTGGTCTTTTCGGTAAAACATTTCTCCCCGGGCATGGATATCTTTTTCTTCTCCTTCACCGGTTACTATTCGAAAGATCAGGTCCAGGGGTTTTCCCAGATGGGCTTTCTTCATAGCCGTTTGAAAACGGCTTCGATCTTCCCGATGAAGAAATTCCAATACTTTATCAAGGCTTCCGTCAAATTCCTCCGGAGACCTTCCAAAAATTTGATAGGTATCCTGGGAGGCGTAGAACTCCTGCTGTTCAAAATTATAAGTCCAGGTGCCGATTTTGAAGGGCTCCTCTTGAACAATAGAGCGTTTTTTAAGCTGTTTAAGCTCCGCTTCCATCCGTTTTTTTTCACTTTGATCAGAAAAAATCCAGAACTGTGCCGTCACCTCTTCCGGTTGCTCAAAAGGAATTACGGTGACCTCCATGTCCTTTTCCTCCCCGAAAGATTCAATATTCATCTCCCGTATAATACTGCTGTTTTGTCTAAGATGCTTCAACTCGTTCTTTATTTCTTCCCCTCCGGCTTTCGGTAAAAACCAGTATATTCGTTGTAATTCCAAGTCATCCTCCGGGAGGCCTGTTAATTTAACGAAGGGGTCATTCATAGTGAGAATTCTCCCCTGATTATCACAGACTGCAACGGGATAAGGTAAACTTTTTATCCAAATAAAGTGATTTTTATTAAATTTCTCCCCGTGGCCGTTATTAATTAATTTATCTAAAATCCCGGCTCCATTAAAGACCATTATATTTCCCCCTTTTACTACATAATTAAAAACAAGCAACCATCCGGTTGCTTGTTATATGTTTTAAAACAGCAACCCGACTGCCATATCCCAAAGGAACGTAGACTCGTGGCTTTGCGTCATCACCTTTCAGTGATTTTGCCGAAAAAATTTATTAAATTGGATATACTCTTAAATTATATTTAAGTAATATAATAACATGTTCTACAATATTAAGCAAAACACCATTATTTTATCGACACTTATACAACCGGTCTTGAGGGTATTCCCTCACCCTTGTAAGATTACATCATGAGGTGCCATAGGATTTGGAGAAGGTAAAATCATATCCCTCTTCGTTTGAAAAGGGGTTGGATTCTATCATTTTATGAAAAAAAATCCTTTATGGTTGTAGTAATAAAACGTCCTTCGTTAAAGGCGATATCCTTTTTCATACGAAAGCGCACTTTATTTAATAATCTGACGATCTTCATTCGGAGATTTTCGTCGATGATAAATTTCAAACCATATAATAACGTTCCGTCTTCCCGATCTTTCCGCCATACAGGGGTTCCTTCCATCTGGATATCTTCCCCAAGCAAGTCGGTTTTAAATTGAAGGATCCAATCATTTTTAATGGGAAAATTAACATCTGAGATAAAACACAATCCTCCCGATCCCATATATTTAATTAAAACTTTGGTGTCACACACTTTAATCTTTTTTCCCTTGATCTCCAGGATGCTCAAATTTGCCTCAAGATAGTGAGGGAATTCCAGCCGAAAATACTTTCTTCTCTCTTTTTTTATCTGAGTCTCTGTATCGTAGGATTTTGAAGGATGAATAAACCCTTTTCTAAGGAGGGTATCTATCTTCTCTTCCGGAAGAGGTCTGCTGAATAAATAGCCTTGTCCTTCCGTGCAGCTTAACCTGCGGAGAAATAACACCTGTTCCCAGTTTTCGATACCTTCAGCTACAACCGTCATTTTTAAGTCTTTCGCCAAATTGATGATGGCCGAAAGAATCTTTTTGCTGTTTTCATTTCGGGGAATTTTCTGTAGGAATTCCCTATCAATTTTTAGAATATCCATCTCCAACATATTTAAATAAGTAAGAGAAGAATATCCGGTGCCGAAATCATCGATGGCAACTTTTATCCCCATAGACTGCAGGCTCTTTAGGTCCTTCTCCGTCTGCTGTCTCTGTACAATCAGGACAGACTCGGTAATTTCTATTGTTAAAAATTTCGGATCCAGCTTGTATTTTTCTAATGTTTGCTGAATATCTTTAACAAAGTCCCGTCTAAAGAATTCAATTCCTGAACAATTTACTGATACTTTCACCTCAGGATAACCCTGATCCATCCAATGTTTATAATATCTGCAAACCCTATCAATAACCCATTTTCCCATAGGAATAATCAAACCGGTGCGCTCCGCCATGGGAATAAACTCGTCGGGAGGAATTAATCCCCACTCAGGGTGTTCCCATCGTGTAAGGGCCTCAACACTTAAGATTTTACCGGTTTGCAGATTAATAATAGGTTGAAAATAAATACGGAGTTCATCTTGATCAATAGCCCGACGAAAATCATTTCTTAAGGAAAACTTTTTGAAACTTTGAATATCCATCTTCGAAGAATATGCCTGATATTGATTTTCTTCCCCTTCTTTTCCACGATTAAGAGCAGTATTGCTATACTTAATAAGCTCCTCCTCAGTGATTCCATCTTCAGGATAAATACTCGACCCAAGGTTTACATTAACGTCCAGTTCATATTGACCCAGCAAGAGTGGTACACTGAAAAGTTCAAATATCTCTTCCGCCAGCTTTTGGCACTCAGCAAGCCCATTCATGCCGGGTACCAGTAAAGCAAATTGATTTTCATGGTATCTGGATAAAAAAACATCCTTGTTGGGAAAAAGTTTATGGATTTTTCTTCCGATCTCTTTAATCAGCTGATCTCCAATGTCCATTCCTAATGCATCGCCTATTCGCTTGAAGTCTTGAATACCAATCATGAACACAACAAAACCTTTGCCGCAGTCCCGACTTCGATGAATTTCTCCAATCAGTTTTTGCCGGAAATAAGCCCGATTTGGAAAATCCGTTGCTTCATCGTAATTAGTAATATGCTCAACTTTTCGCTGGAGGTTTACCTTTGCGGTAACATCTCGCCAGTTTAGGATGATGCCTTGTACTTCCGAGTTTTTCAAATGATTGTTCATAGTCACTTCCAAGTATAATTTTTGTTTATCCTTGGTATGGGTCGTAACGGTTCCTTTTAATGTTTTTCTCGGCTTCTCCAAGCTCATCTCCACAAGGGTTTTTAGTTGAATCTTATCCGAACCTTCAACAAAATCCCAAATATATTTTCCTTCGATTTCTTCATGGCTATAGCCCATCATTTTTTTTACTGCGGGATTAATGTATTTTATTTGTCCCTCTTCATCAATGATTTCAAGAACCTCTTCAGAATTGGAAAGCATTAATTGATACCGATTTTGGAGGTTTTTCAGTTCTTCCCGATTTTTTTTCGATAGTTCCTCAAGCTCTCTTTGCTCTGTCACGTCTTGTATGTTTCCCCGGATCATAATCGGAGTTTCATCCTCGTATACCAACTCAATTAGATGTTTTACATATCTGATATTCTGATTCGGCTGTTGAATCCTGAACTCCACTTCAAAGGGCTGATTTTCCGGAGGATTTTCCACGGCTTGAAAAATTAATTTTTGATCCTCGGGATGAACCATATTTACAAAATCATCAAACTCCGGTTCTTCTTTTTCAGGATCCAAACCATATATTTCAAAGGTGACCTTTGACCAGGACAACTTAAAGGTGTTTAAGTCCATAGACCAGATTCCCATGCGAAAGGTCTCTTCATCCTGTTGTAGCTTTTGATAGTTTTTTTTCATTTTTCTTTTGAGAGACTCTATTTCCTTAGAGCCTTTCTCTAATGCCACTTTGTCACCGGTTGGGTCCATATCGAATAGTTTTTGATAATCGCAAATCATTCTTTGCTGAAGACTTTGATCAAGGTTATAAAAGCTGTTCTCTATGGAAGGTTCTATGGTTAAGTCCTGAACAGTTCCAATCATAGTATCGGGACTGTGATCCTTCCGATAAAACATCTCCGCCCGAGCGTGAATTTTCTTTTCCTGTCCTTTCGAAGTAATAATACGAAGAACAATATCTAAGGGTCTTCCTTGGTAGGCATTTTCCATTTCTCGATAAAAGGATTCTTGATCCTTTAGGTGTATAAAAGAAATTACATTTTCGAGACTGCCGTCAAATTCTTCAGGGATTCGCCCAAAAATTTGATAAGTATCCTTGGATACAAAAAAATCTTCTTCTGCAAAATCATATGTCCAGGTGCCTACTTTCGGTATTTTCTTTGAAGCGTAAGACTCTTCTTCTATACTTTGAAAATCTTGCACCCCCAATCTTCCTTCACTAACTCCGGAAAAAATCCAAAGTTGCCCCGATACCTCTCCCTGTTCTTCGAAGAGTGTGACGGTAAGATCCAAAATCTTATCTTCTTTTCCCGAGCCTACGTTTACTTTCCGTATAATACTAGTTTGCATATTAATGTTTTTCAATACATTTTGTATATCTTCTCCCATGGACTTCGGCAAAAACCTGAATATTTTCTGCTGTTCCAGTTCTTCTTTAGAATAACCTGCCAAATCTGTGAAAGCATCGTTCATACCGATTATTTTCCCCGCTTTGTCGCAGACAGCACTTGGATAAGATAGGTTTCTTACCAGCAATAAGCAACTCTCCTTTAAGTTTTTTCCCATATTTATATTTATTAGTTTCGCTAGGATATCAATTCCCTTTACTACCATTTTATTTCCCCCTAAATCGTAAAATAACAAAATAGCAACCCAAAGGGCTGCTATTTTAGATTAATCTAACAGCAACCTATCCGCCTTATCCGAAAAAAAGTAGGCTCGTAGCTTTTATTTCTCGCTTATAAGTGCTTATGCCGCTGGATTCTATGAGATTTTTATTGATTTTATGTTTTAATACACTAACAGGATAACATGTTTTACCAAAAATTGCTATCCTGCCGAAGAACCAGTAAATTCAAGAGAGTGAAATGCTTTTTATAAAATTATCATTACACAGATGGTTAATTTCCCTTGAAAGAATAATCAGGTGATTTTAGGGTAATATGTAAAACGATTAATTGTATTGTGATTTTTTAGGAGGGATGAACATGTCCTTAAAAAAGAAAGTATTGCTCACTGTAATGATTTTTTTTCTATTAATACAAATAATTCCATTTTTAATCCCTTTATCCACATCGGATTCAGGTAACCCGGATATGGAATTTGCAAATAGCCAATGGATCACAATTAAGGGTATTGATCTTCATTACCGGACTTGGATTCCAGAAAGTGTAAAAAATGACCCCGTTATATATATCCATGGTCTTGGAGGGTCTACCTTTTCCTGGCGTTACAATATTGAAGCATTTATAGAAGAGGGATTTCCGGTGATTGCCGTGGATCTTCCCGCCTTTGGTTACAGCAGCCGAAAAACGGGACTGGCCCACTCCCAGGAAAACCGCAGTCAATGGGTATTTGGACTGCTGGATAGCTTAGCGGCTGAAAACAGAATTTTTTCAACTGAGGGTTATCATTTGGTCGGTCACTCCATGGGCGGCGGTGTTATCACGGCCATGGCATTAAACCGGCCGGAGGATGTCCAAACCTTAACCTATGTAGCAGGAGCGGTTATGAACGATCCTCCAAGAGTTCGAAGTCTTCTATCTTATCCCCCGCTAAAGAGAACCATCGGTGTTTTAGGAGAGTACATTT
>SL_8KL_010_SEDDRAFT_10001520_pt1 | contig 20117 bp, 14 predicted proteins | sample SodLakKL_010_SED_4_FD_11160 | JGI IMG/M metagenome (IMG submission 11160)
ATCCTTCGACCGTTAGATAGCACCTGCATCATCGGGCTCTTAATCCTTATAATCGCTATCATATTGATCCTACTGTTATTATTCCGCAGGCGAAAGTCAGTAGAGGTTTCAGTCACGGCCCCAGAAGATCAAGAAGAAACTGAATCCGGAGAGACTCATACATACGAGTTCGCGGTCAACAATTTCGGTAAAGACGGAGCGACCTATGAACTAAAAGTGGAATCATCCAACGAAGATTGGGATGTACAAGTTCCTGATGAGGTATCGATAGAAGGAGAGACCGAAGAATTGATCTTAGTAGAAGTCAATATACCGGAATCCGCGGAAGACGGAGACACCTCTACGATAAGGTTGACAGCGATCTACCAAAAGGACGAAGATGTGATGGACTATGACGAGACCCGGATCACCTATGAGTCCGCTAGTCTTTTCTTAGACGAGGAAGAAGAGGAAGACGAGGAAGAACTAATAGAATGTCCTGTGTGCGGCGCAGAACTTGAAGAAGACACTGAAGAATGTCCTAAGTGCGGTGAACCTCTTCAGGAAGAGACCGAGGAGAAAGCGGTGTTTGTCGAGGGCGAAGAGGTAGAAGAAGACAAGGAAGAAGAGGAAGACGAGGAAGAAGGCAATATCAAATGTCCAACTTGTGGTGCGGAGATATCAAAAGATTCTACTGAATGCAGGATGTGCGGTCAACCATTTGAAGTAGAAGAGCAGGAAGAAGAGCAAGAAGAGGAGCAGGAAGAAGAGCAGGAAGAAACACTAGAAAAAGAAGAAGTCATGGAGAGTTTTTCCAAAGTGAGAGGATTGGGCTCCCAGAAAGCAGAGATACTCTTCGAAAACGGCTACCGTACTTTGAAAGATCTGAAAGAAGCTTCACAGGAAGAGCTACAAGACTTAAAGGGGATAGGTCCTGCGCTATCAGAGATGATCAAGGAATCGGTCGAAGAACTCGACGAAGATTGAACGGGTATCTCTTAAAATACCGGGTCAGTCATCCTGCCTTTAAACAGTGACCCCCTTTTATCTTTTTTTTCGTATCGATCAGTTCGATCATAAACGTGCACGCAATGGTCAATCAATAAATTTTTATTTCACTATCTTATCCCCTTAAAAGTTTATCATGAGCGAAAAAGAAGTGGTGTCCTGCGATCATAAAACGATAGAGAGTTCGGGGATGAGAAAGTTGGTTGTGAACTGTAAAAGATGTGAAAGAGAACATTCAATCTCGGATTGTCTTCCAGGTCTGTTGCTTTCACTAGAGGACAAATATGATATCGATTCCATAATCGTTTCTGATTTTATGGAGAAACAGTATATAGGACCCGGAGTGGATATCCTATCTCAGATGAGAGATATGGCGGGAGCCATCGAGAGCCTTTCTTCTAGAAGACAGAATAGAGACGAATGCATGAGCTGTGAGTTGAGACCGGCACAGCTTTATCCAAATCTTAAAAGAAAATTCATAGAAGATCCCGGTTCGATCTACTCGGAGCTTAGAAGTATAGCTGAGAAAACCGATCATAAACAAGGTTGTCCAGGATGTAAAAAATCTTTGATGGAGGAGATCGAAATACTCGGAAAAAAAGCTATATCGCTAAAATCGGATATTCTTGCTGAGGGCTTTGATATAGTAGGTTAAGGTGATGATTTGTCTTTAAACAAGATTTTGAACGAATTGGCGGGGACGGAAAGGCAGCATATAACTAGAGGCCTAGCAAGGGCTTTGGAGAAGAAGAAAGATATCAGACCTGCCTTTTCTCACACATGGGTGAGACCTTACGTTCCAAAAGACGCTAGTATTGTAGAAAAGTATCATATCGACGGAACTGAGGTTTCACTCTTCAGTTTATATGACGAGACGGAAGACCTTTATCACGTAGTTCCGCCTGAATACAAGTTAAGAAAAGAAAAAGCGAGAGTGATCTCGGAGGTCAAAGAATCTTTAGCTGAACATCATGCAGAAGATATGGACTTCAGTGATCCCGGAAGGGTAAAAGAGTTCATAAAGGGGAGAGGAAAAAATCTCATACAGAGGGCCGTAGAAGATCTAGAGATCGATCTAGCGGAGAGCAGACAGGAGCAGATAAAAGAGCTAGACGATCTTTCGCGCATATTGAGCAAGTACACTGCCGGCTATGGAGTACTGGAAACTATGCTCAGCGATCCTAACGTTGAGGATATATATGTGGATGCTCCGGCGGAACAGAATAATGTTTACGTAGAGGTCTCTGCCGGAGAAGAGATAAGAGACAAATGCAGAACCAACGTTTATCTATCTTCAAAAGACATGGGCAGTCTGATGTCGAGATTCAGATTTGAGAGTGGAGAACCTTTTTCTGAAGCTTATCCCGTGCTCGAAGCCGATCTTTCGGAGTACGATACTCGTATCACCGCTATCGGTTCGCCACTCAGCTCCGACGGCATAGCATTGGCCTTAAGAAGAAGGAACACCGAGCCCTGGACCCTTCCTAGATTGATAAAAGTGGGAAGCTTGACCCCTTTGTCTGCAGGTCTTCTTTCTTTCTTGATAGATGGAAGGAGTACCATGATGGTGGCCGGTAGCAGAGGTGCAGGAAAAACCACACTTTTGGGAGCCCTGATGTTGGAATTTCCGAAGAGTCAAAGGATACTCACCATCGAAGATACGAAGGAGCTCCCTTCTGAAGAGATGCAGAGCATAGGATACAATGTTCAAAGCATGAAAACAGCTTCAGGGATGTCCAAAGGGGATATGGATCCGGATGAAGTATTGAGGGTCTCTTTGAGGCTCGGCGAGTCTGCAATAGTCATGGGAGAGGTGAGAGGTGAAGAGGCTAAGACGCTTTACGAGGCCATGAGAGCCGGGACAGCTGGTAGTGCTGTCATGGGTACGATCCACGGAAATTCCGCACAGAGCGTTTATGAGAGAGTTGTACACGACATAGGTATACCTGAAGAGAGCTTCGCCGCTACCGATATAGTCATTATAGCAGGTATCGTAAGGCCCGGAGGCATGCAGAAGAGGGAAAGAAAGGTCACACAGATCGCTGAGTACGGCGATGGAGAATTTTCGGACCTGATGAATTTTGAAGGGCGATTAGAACCGACGGATTTCTTCAAACGAAATTCTAAAAAGATAGGCGAGATCGCTAGATCATGGGGTCTGAGTTACAACGAAGCCGTGAAGAACATCAAATTGAGGGCTGAGATAAAAAAGAAGATGGTCAAGACCTCCGTTGATATGAACGATGAAACGATCTTGAGTGCGGAGTGGGTGGCTAAAGCCAATAACAAATTTTGGAACTTGATATCGAAGTACGGGGCTAGCAGAGATTACAGCAGGATAGAAGAGAAATGGATGAAATGGTTCGAAGAGAGGACGAGGTATGCGTAAGATCTACCAAAAAGGATGCAGATGGGTAAATGATCAAATAGGTCTTGATAGAGCGGAACGTAAAGATCGTAGAAAAAAAGATTACAAAGAATTCGTAGAAAAGAAAAAGGAACTTAGAAGAGCACAAGACAGACTGAGAGAATCCGAGGTAGCCGATGGTAAGACTTCAAAGAGATATAGAAAAAGGAAAAAGAGCAGGATAAGGCGGAAAAGGAATTAGAAAGTGCTGAAAAAAGATACAAAAGAGAAGAATTCGAGCGCACGATGAGTTTTATCGGTATGGATTTTACATACGACGAAGTATTAGTTTTCTCCATATTTTTGGCTATACTAAGTTTTGTACTGAGTCTTTTCGCTGTCGGTATAATAGCAGTATACTTTAAACTATCCTCTTTCGAGATCATCACATATGGGATCCCAGTTCTTACAGTGGTTCCCGCTTTCGTTTTGATATTTATCGCCGATTATCCTGATATATTGGAGAAGAGGATGAAAGCTTCCACCATAGGCAAACTGCCGGAAGCCGTGAACTACATGACCATGTCCATGAGGATAAAACCGTCTTTACATAGAGCCGTAAGTTTTTCCGCCGATAATACTTCGGGCCCCATTTCACGCGGCCTAAATCAGATTCTTTGGAAAGTCTATATAAGGGAAAGATCCACATTGGAAGAATCCTTTTTGGATTTTGCCCTTCGCTGGGGTGAATGGAACGAAAACTTGAAACGCTCCATGTATTCATTAAGGGCGTCGCTCCTAGAGAAGACCGACGAGGGTTACAAAAAGTCCCTTGAACGGGCGAACGATCTCATAATAGAAGGAACGAAAAAAGAAGTAGAAGATTTCACTAACTCTCTGCAAACACCTACTACTATCCTTTTTGCCATAGGTGTTCTCCTGCCTTTGGTCATAGGTGCCATGCTCCCCTTGATGTCCCTCACCGCTCTAGACGTTGGGGCCATGACCGTCGCCGATAACGGAGCTGTTCAGGAGAATCCCATCAGTTTTCCCGTACTGGTGCTTCTCATGAACGTCATATGTCCTATAGGCACACTTTTCTACTCTTATCGCATACTCGGGAACAGACCAGGTACGAGAGAGTTACCCCAAATCGAAAGTAACGTGAACAAAAAGTTGCAGGCGATGATCGCACTCTCATTAGGGGCAGGTATCGCTCTTTTTATAACTCTGTTTCACAGCGAGATAACTTTCCTTCAACCGTTACCTATCTTGTTCATGGTGATGATACCGATTTCGTACTACTCCCTTTCAACGAGTATTCATCAGAAAAAGGAGAGGGACCGCATACTGGAGATAGAGGAAGAGTTTCCCGATGCTCTTTTTCAGCTCGGCAGCAGGATAGCGGAGCGCACTTCAGCTGAAAGAGCAGTGCTGAAGACGTCTGAAACCATGGAAGGATCTAGATCGGGAGATCTTTTTAGAAAAGTGGTCTCGACACTCAAGATTAAGAATCTATCCATGAAGGAAGCTCTCTTCGGTGATGAAGGTATACTGACGGATTTTCCTTCTCAGATAGTCAAGACGACCATGAAGACCGTGGTCGAGATCACTGAAAAAGATCCGGAGGAAGCCGGTAAGACCATCATAAAGATAGCCGAATATCAGCAGGATCTTAGAGACATGGAGCACGAGGTGAAGAATCAGCTTTCCAAGAGCGTCGAGATGATGAAAGCTACCACGATGATCTTCGCACCTATAATAATGGGCATCGTAGCTTCGCTTTACTTCATGCTTGAAGACGTTTTCGCCGGGTTGGGGACCATGGATATGATCTCTCCTGTTTGGTTCACCGCCGTATTAGGGGTCTATCTTATGATGATGGCTGCCATCATAACTTACTTTACTAAAAGCATCGAAAACGATCTAGATATGATAGAATTCAAGTACACATTAGGCATCACGATGGTGATCAATATAACGATATTTTCCGTTTCCTTCATGATCGGAAAAGTGATGATAGCCGGCATGTGAATCTAAGGATACTCTTACCTTTCTTCTATTAGTATAACTGTGATATCATTCACGTTGGTACGACTTTCGAACTCGAGATCATCATCCAATTCCTCGAAAAAACTCTGAGAGTCATGTTTTGCCAGCACTTCTTTCGCGTTCAATCTTGATCTTTCTATGGTTTTACAGTCCGCTATCGCTCCCGCTTTATCCATACCGTCGATGCCGTCGGAATCGGCGCTAGCTATGACGATATTCTCCCTATCTTCAATTTCTAAGGCAGCTGAAAGCACCAGTTCTCTGTTAGGTCCTCCCTTCCCTCCTTCACATCCCGTATCTTCGAAGCTCACCGTAGTTTCTCCCCCTAAGATAACCGCGGCTGGAGTTTTCACTGGATTATGAGAATCTTGTATCTCCTTGGCGATCCCCATAAGCGTCTTCGCGACCTCTTTCGCTTCGCCCTGATTCTGGGAGGTCAATATGATAGTGTTTAGTTTTTCTTTTTTTGCTGCCTTCTCAGCTTCTTTCAAAGCTGTGAGATTGTTACCGATCAAGTGGTTATCTACGTCCGTTTTTTTAGGTGTTTCTTCTATCTCCCCTCTCTTACCTCTTTCTAGGTGTTTCCTTATGTTCTTTGATATATTTTCCCAAAGTCCGTACCTTTTCAGTACTTGCACGGCCTCTTCAAAGGTGGATACGTCTTTATAAGTAGGACCGGAGGCGATAACGCCGAGGTCGTCACCGACCACGTCTGAGATTATGAGTGAGACGATTTTCCCCTTCTCACTGGAGAGCTCTGTCAACTTTCCTCCTTTAACTTTAGAGAGGTGTTTTCTTACCGCATTTATCTCGTGTATATCGGCACCGGACTTGACCAACGCTCTGTTAAGTTCGTTCATTTCCTGTGTCGAGACGTCGTCGGCCGGTGAAAAGAATAAGGCCGAACCTCCTCCCGATATGAGAAATATGATCAAGGCGTTCTCCTTCTCTTTTAACTTTTGAAGTAATTCCTTTGTAGCTTTCAGATTGGATTCTTCCGGATACGGGTGGGCAGCCTTTCTTACAGTAACGGGACAAAAAGATCTTTCCTGAGCCGTAACTCTGTTAGTTATTATCAACCCGTCGTTGGGTCCCAACTCTTTTAAACCGCAGCCCATCCCTACCGCGGCTTTACCGATACCGAAGATCACTATCTCGTCATAATTCTGAGTGGGATAACTTTTACCACCGATCTTGATGACGTCGCGTTCGATCCTCACGTTTTTTTTGACTAAGGTTTCTGGGTCCGCGCCTTTTACTCCCCTCAGCAGCATCTTTTTTGCCAATTCTCTCATATCTTCAGTGTTCATGATATTAATATAAAATTATAGCCCGAAGTATTTATGATTTTAGCCAATATATAAGTAAGAGAAAGTGTTGTCTAGTAAATATGTATGTGAGCATAATCGGTGGAGATACGGGACACTGCTCCGAAAAGGACTTAGTTAGAGCTGAAAAGTTGGGTCAAAAGTTAGCCGAGGGAGGCCACGTAGTCGTTTGTGGCGGAAGGGGTGGTGTGATGAAAGCCGCCTGTAGAGGTGCTAAAAAAGCCGACGGGACCACCATAGGTATACTCCCATCGTCGAAAAAGGAAGAAGCTAACGAGTATGTAGATATCCCTATCGTCACCAACCTAGGCATGTTGAGGAACAGTCTCGTGGTCCTTAACGGAGACGTTATAGTGGCAATAGACGGTAGATACGGGACACTCTCCGAGATATGCATGGCTGAAAAGTACGGCAAGAGGATTTTTGGTCTCGGTACGTGGGATATAGACGCGGTAGAGAAGATCGAAGATCTAGATGAACTCATTGAGAAAATAGATAAGATATGAATTCATGGATCGAGCTCTTCCTGTATGTGTGATCGAAGAGCTTCATCGGTTATATTGATACAGAAGACATACTCTCCTTTTTTCTCATGATCCAAGTTGACTGAAAAATCCTCGGTATCGAAATAATAGGGGTTAAACTTCAGCATCAATCTTTTGTAGATGGCCTCCTCGATCTTTCGTATAGAGTCGACGGATTTCGCACCTATCAAGATCTCTATATCCTTGACTGCTTCTTGAAGATCTTCAACGGGGCTTTTTCCGTTCAGGACGTCGTGAAGAGATTCGATCAGTTTCTTTTCCGCATCGCCAAGTTCTTCCTTAGTTCCCTCAAAGTCGTCTTCTATCTGTTTATGGTCGATAGCCGCCTCTTCGGCCGTTTTTTCCTGTACATCTTTTTCGTCCTCTTCTTCTCTCGGTCTCCAATCGTCGTATCTGTCTATTTCCTCCTCATCCTCAACATATTCTTCGAACAAATTCTCGAGTTCGATGCAAAGCTCGGTGATCTCATGCCAGGAACCTACAGTTTTTAGGCCAGAATTCGTTTTCTCTATGTCCGTCATCGGTCCCTCATATATCAAGATTTATTTATCGTTTGGGAAAATTTATAAGGGCTTCTCGGGTCTTTTTGAGATCACTTTTTCTTTCCACTCTCCTCTTTTATAGACTACGTACGCGGCACTACCGGCGATGACGTTGCTGAAGGCTATGGCCATCCAGACTCCAGAAGAGTGCATGACAAACAGGAAAGCGAGTATCCATACCAAGGGTATCCTTATGGCCCATAGCCGAGTAATACTCAAGAACATCTGTTTCAAAGTGTGACCGGCACCATTGAGAGTTCCTGAGACGGCTTCAAAAATACCGAAGAACGGACCACCTATAGCCAGGATCAGAAGGAAAGAGGCCCCCATCTCGATCACATCGGGAGCGTCAGGTATAAAGAAAGTGACCAGTCGATATCTTAAGACCACTAGAGCCAGAGATATGATCGCCATGAAGCCAGCCATCAGAACGATACCCTTTTTTGCTATCCTGTCAGCTCTACCCGTCTTGTCGGCCCCCAGAGCTTGACCCACCATGGTACTCAACGCGATGCCCAAGCCGAATATCAACACGAAGGTGATATTGATTATCCTACTCCCTATTCCATAGGCTGCCAGCACATCTCTCTGCTGTGGTAAACGGGCCAAAAGAGCGGTCAGCACAACAAAACCGACGGCGTCAAAAACTCTGGCTCCAGTCGCTGGAAGTCCGATCTTGAAGAACTTTTTGATCTTATCTAGGTTGGGCTCAAGGTACTGTAATTTCAGTTCTAAACCGGTCCTGCCGCTGGATAGTATATAGATCGATATCACGGCCCCTATCCCCCTCGAAAAGACAGTAGCTATCGCCGCTCCTCTTATCCCCATGGCCGGAAAAGGCCCCCAGCCAAAGATCAGAAAAGGGTCGAGAATTATGTTCAGTATAACGGTGAGAGACATCAAAGCCATGGGCGTTATGGTATCTCCCCAGGCACGAAGTATGAAAGAGAAAGCGGCAAAGATCAGCAGTAAGGGAAATCCAAGGAATATGACCTGCAGGTAAGAAACGGCATAAGGTACGATATCGCCTTCCTCACCAAGTAGAGCCATAGCTCTAGGCGTGACCAGATAACCGATGATACCGAGCACGACGGAAAGAACGATAAGCAGCATATACAGCTGCCCCGCGTCCTCGTTAGCCTCCTCGAAGCGTTTTGCTCCTACATGCTGAGAGATCAATGCTACAGCGGCTATACCCAATCCGAGCTCTATGGAGAGTAAAAGAAAGATGAACGGCCAAGCCAAACTCATAGCCCCTACTGAAAGAGTATTTTCGGGAAAAGGTAATCGGCCCAGCCAGAGTGTGTCAGCAAGGTTGTAGGCGGTCTGGAGAAGATTCGCTACCATGAGTGGCCATCCGAGTTTGAACATGAGTGGTACTATATCTCCTTCAAGTATCTCCTCTTTGCTGGGACGTCCCATCCTCTGCTTCAAATAAGCGTAAAGACCGTTTTTGGTCATCAGGCCTCACCCTAGGTGTAATAGAAGGTCACTATATATTTGTATCGGGGTGCAAACGCTCAAAAGCTTACATCGTAATATTCTTTGTACCACTGGACGAACTTTTTAACGCCTTCCCCCAGGTCGGTCTTCGGTTCAAAATCCAACTTCTCTTTAGAGCGGGAGATGTCCGCATAGGTGACTTTCATGTCGCCGGGCTGCATGGGCATCATGTTCTTTTCCGCCTTTTTACCCAGAGTATCTTCTAGTATCTCTATAAAATCCATCAGCTCCACCGGCGTGTTGTTTCCAAGGTTGAATATCTCGTAGTCGAAACCTTTTTCCAGGGAACTTATCACGCCTTCCACTATATCGTCCACATAGGTAAAGTCTCTCTTCATGTCACCGTAGTTGTAAACATCTATTGGTTCGTCGTCTACTATCCTATCGGTGAACTTGAACATCGCCATGTCCGGCCTTCCCCACGGACCGTAGACGGTGAAAAATCTCAGTCCCGTACAGTTGAGTCCGTAAAGGTGGCTGTACGAGTGCGCCATCACTTCGTTTGCTACCTTCGTCGCTGCGTAATATGAGACCGGCCTGTTGACATCGTCCCTTACTGAATAAGGTATGTCCTTGTTACCTCCGTAAACCGAGGAGGAAGATGCAAAGACCAGGTTATCCACGTCGTTGCGTCTCGCCATCTCTAGGATGTTGGTGAATCCTTCAAGGTTAGAACGCTGGTAAGCGTGGGGATTTTCTACCGAGTAGCGTACGCCGGCTTGAGCCGCTAGGTGACATATCCTGTCGATGTTTTGCTCGTGGAAGATCTTCTTCATCGACCTTAGGTCACAGAGATCTTTGTGGAAAAAAGTGTAGTCGTCGTGATCTTCCAGGATCGAGTTCCTGTCCAACTTCAACTCCTGCGAGTAATAATCGTTGACGTTATCCAATCCTATCACTTTTTCTCCCTTTTCAAGGAGAGCTTTGGCCGTATGAAACCCTATGAACCCAGCGGTACCGGTAACGAAAGTCGTCATGTTTTACGGTAAAGGAGACAGTCTTATTTTATTTTTCGTTTTATAGTTCGATCTATCTGGAACTAACAATAAGATGTACTGAAGAGGGTGCGAAATCACCGGCGGGGAAATAAATCCAGTTAAAGGAGTTGGTGTTCCTTTTGACCGGTTTTTGTCCTTACTTGTTGTTTTTCATCGTTATCTCTATCGACGAAACGTTCGTAGTGCCTCCGCCTTCGTCCTCTAATTCTTCAGTTTCGGTCATTATGTCCGTTATCTCGGAAGTCTCTAGAAAACGGTTCTTGGTTATCTCGGCTACGTCGACAGCTTTACTTATGGCTCTTCCTCTCGCTTTGATCACTATCTCGTCACTGCCTCTATTGAATTGTTCCATCACTGCCATCACGTAGTTCATCGTTTCCTTACTTCCTATAAATACAGTGTTCTCATCATCCATGTTCTTCACCTTTTCATTTTTGTTTTTTGTATCTTGCTTTCGCAGTAATTCAATCTTGTAGGTGTTATTAACTATTTTGGTCATTTTTTGTTCTGCGTGTGCTAACTGATGAAAAGACTCAAATCGCAGCGGTTCTAAGATGTCATGATGTCTATAGCACGAGTAGACGAGTCGAGATCTATAGATCACTTACCGAAAGATTTTGAGCCTTACGTGAAGAGATGGTTCGAAGATAAATTCAAAAAGTTGACTCCTCCTCAGAAGTACTCTTTCGAATTGATACACGAGCGGAGGAATTCCTTGGTGTGCTCTCCCACCGGATCCGGAAAAACGTTGTCCGCCTTCCTTTCCATACTGAACGAACTGTTCCTCAAGGGAGATAAAGGCGAGCTGGAAGACAAGGTCTACTGTCTTTACGTATCTCCTTTGAGAGCTTTAGGCAACGATATCCAGCGCAACCTGGAAAAACCGCTGGAGGGGATAAAAAAGATAGCCGAGGAGATGAACATAAAGATGCCGGAGGTCAGGAGCGCGGTAAGAACGGGAGATACGCCTTCCAACGAAAGACAGAAGATGTTGGACGAACCTCCTCACATACTGGTGACCACTCCGGAAACCCTGGGGATCATCTTGAACGCTCCCAAATTCAAACAAAAGTTGAAAGATATCAATCACGTCATAGTCGACGAGATACATTCATTGTGCGATAACAAGAGGGGGACTCACCTTTCACTTTCGCTCGAAAGATTGCAGGCGATGTGCGATGATGAGTTCACCAGGATAGGTCTATCCGCGACCCAGGCCCCTATACAGGAGATAGCGAATTACCTGGTAGGATTCGAGAACGGTGAGCCGAGACAGTGCGATATAGTCGACGTTTCCGCCTCTAAAGAGCTCGACCTGAAAGTCGTTTCACCGGTTGAAGACCTGATCCATACTTCCGGCGAAGTGGTCAACAGCAGGATGTACGAAAGGATAGACTCTCTAGTCAAAGATCATGTGACCACGCTGATCTTTACTAACACTAGGAGTGCGACGGAAAGGGTGGTCAACAACCTTATCAACAAAGATCCAGAATATTATAGAGGCGACATCGGAGCGCACCATTCCTCCATGAGCCGTGAGAAGAGGTTGAACGTGGAAGAGTCCTTGAAGGACGGCGAACTGAAAGTGGTGGTCACTTCTACCTCTCTCGAGCTCGGTATAGATATAGGATACATAGACCTGGTATTACAGCTCTCCTCCCCCAAAGGTGTATCGAGAGCGATCCAGAGGATAGGCAGGTCCGGTCACAGGCTGGCCGACGATCCCAAAGGAAGGGTGTTGGTGATGGAGAGAGGCGACGCTTTAGAGTGCACCGAGATGATGCGCTGTGCTAAAAACAACGAACTAGATCGGGTCAGGATACCGACGAACTGCCTTGATGTTCTTTCTCAACACATCGTGGGAATGGGATGTAATAGAAAATGGGAGGTCGAAGAAGCCTATGGTATGGTAAGAAAAAGCTTCAATTTTCACAAACTCCCGAGAGAGGATTTTGAGAAAACGTTGAGATACGTGGCGGGAGAATACGCCTCTCTGGAGGATCAGAAGGTATACGGTAAGATATGGCTCGATACGAACGAAGAGGGTAAAAGGGTCTTCGGAAGAAGAGGCAGGATGACCCGGGTCATCTACATGACCAACATAGGTACGATACCGGATCAGAGTGCCTATCGTGTTCATACAAGAGATGGAAGGTTCGTAGGCACCCTTGACGAAGAGTTCTTGGATAGATTGACCAAAGGCGATATATTCATACACGGCGGCGACACGTACGAGTTCCGTTATGCTAGGGGTATGAAAGTATATGTGGACGCACGGCCAGACAAAGCGCCCACCGTACCTTCATGGTTCTCCGAGATGTTACCCTTATCTTACGACCTGGGGACTAAGATAGGCGAGTTCAACGAAAAGCTATTAGAGATGATCGAGAACGGCGAAGACCCTTCAGATTGGATAAGAGATAATTATTTTTTGGATGAAAAAACCGTATCTTCCATAGTTTCATATCTCGACGAACAGTATCGTTACGTTGAAACGGTGCCGACGAATAAGAAGATACTCGTTGAAAAGAACTTCGAGCACGACAAGATCAACCTTATATTCCATACCATATTTGGAAGGAAAGTCAACGACGCTCTTTGCAGGATATTTGCGGACCATGCCTCCGAGATGTTAGGTACTAACGTTGGCATGGTGGTGGACGATCACGGCTTCGTCTTGATCTTACCGAGGAGTGAGATGAGCGTAGAAAAGCTGCTTCAAAGAGTTCTCGAGAGCGACCTTAGAGAAACTCTGAAGAAAGCGGTGAGGAAAACAGAGTTGATGAAAAGACGTTTCAGGCACGTAGCTTCGAGAGCACTGATGATCCTGCGCAGTTACAAAGGCAAAAAGCTGAGCGTGGGAAGGCAGCAGATGAAGTCTCATTTCCTACTTTCGGCGTGCGAGAAGATAGACGAAGAATTTCCCATCGTGAAGGAAACTTACCGCGAGATAATAGAGGATTACATGGATATAGATAACGCCATCGACGTGCTGAATGATATAGAGGACGGCAGCAGAGAATATGACGTTGTCGAGACTGAAATACCTTCTCCCTTCGCACACGACCTGGTGATCCAGAGCCAGAGCGACTTGTTGAAGCTGGATGATAAGAAGAGAAGGCTTCAGCAGCTCCACCATAGGGTGATGAAAAGTATCGAAAAAGAGGATGGTTGAATGAAGATCTTCGAAAGGTTCGAGTTTGTTGGAAATCATCCGGCGTTATACGACCCTGAGCAGAAGATGCTGATCATATCGGATCTTCACCTCGGCTTAGAATCGCTGATGGCCGATTCAGGGATGTTCATGCCTAGATTCCAGCTGTCCGAGATGAAGGACGACCTTTCAGATATGCTGGAAAAGAAAGACATCGAGCGAGTGATGGTCTGCGGAGATATAAAGCACGAATTTTCTGAAACTTCGCACGGAGAAAGAAAAGAGGTGGAAGAGTTCCTCGAGTTTTTGCTTGATTCCGTTGAGAACATATCTTTGGTAAAAGGCAACCACGATAATTATCTGATCTATACGGTCAAAAGGTATCCTAACGTCAGTTTAGAGGAAGAATTCGTCTTCGAGAACACGGCTTTCATACACGGTCACGATAAGAGGGAGATCATCGGAGGTCTCGACGTTAAATACGTGGTGATGGGTCACGAACATCCCGCTCTAACGCTCACCGACGAGATCGGAGTCAAGGAAAAGATACGCTGCTTCCTTTACGGGGAAACAAGAGGGGGAACAAAGCTCATCGTGATGCCCGCTTTTTCTTCCCTCGCCACAGGGTCTAACGTTAATATGATCGGCGATAATCAGATACTCTCTCCTGTTCTGAGAGAGATGGTAGACCTTGGCGAGATGGAAGCCATCGGTGTCGATAGAGAAGCGGGCCTGTTCAAATTTCCAAAGCTGAAAGAGATGAAAGAAGCGGTTTGACTTTACATTTTATCTGTAGACTCCTCATCGTAGATGAGTAGGAAAACGATGGAGAGTCCCAAAGCGCCCAGACACATCGCTCCGCTGATGAGGAACGCTAAGTCGTAAATCCCGGTGATATCATATATGTGGCCCGCCAAGAGAGGACCTAAAGCGCCTCCGATACCCGCCACGGTACCTAAAGCGCCCAAGATCTCGCCTGAATGTTTCGTGCCGAAAAGCTTGCTGATTATGACGGGGTAGATCATCACCCATCCTCCGTAGGCTAAACCGAAGAGAAGAGCTATGGGGTAAAGCACCCAAAGAAAGGTCGAGAGAGGAAGGGCGAAGATCGCGATGGTCTGCAGCATGAAAAATATGATCACACCTTTGATGATCCCGAGCTTGTCCGAAGTCCAGCCTCCGAATATCCTTCCGAACATGTTGGCGATGCCCACCGCGGTGAGTAAAGTGGCGGCGTAAAAGCTCGGGATGCCCACATCGTTGGAGTAAGGAACTAGATGAACTGTTATGGTCATGGCGGAGAACTGCGCCACCAAAAACATGAAGTAGATTATCCAGAAGTAGCGCGTCTTCAAAGCTCCTTTCAGTGTGTAGCCCGTTTCTTCATCGTTGTTTCCTTCCAAACTGTTCGGAGACCTTTTCATCAAGTAGGTGGAGACGGAAAGAACGATGAGGGCGAAGAGACCTATGATGATGAACATGTTCCTCCAACCCCACCTGGCTATCATCCTCTCTAAGATCGGAGGGAAGAAGGCCATGCCGAAGGCTAACGAGGTGACGGTGATCCCTATGGCCAGTCCCCTTCTCTCGTCGAACCACCTGGTCACGGTCGTTGTCACGGGAATGTAGAAGGCGCTCGCACCTATACCCAAGAGTAGAAAACCTAGGTACAGCTGCAGCAAAGATCCTATACGGCTCAAAAAGAGGAATCCGAGCACCGTTAGAACGGTACCCCCGGTCATCACCTTTCTTACTCCGTACCTGTCGCTCAACTTTCCTGAAACTATGCCGAGAAAAGAGGTCATCAGCAGCGAGAGGGAAAAACCCAAGGTCAGCGGGGCTCTCGGCCAGTCGAACTCCTCTGTCAAAGGTAGAATAAAAACGCCGAAACTGTAACTACGGACGCTGGAGACTAGAAGTGCTAAAAAAGCTCCTATCACTACGAACCAGCCGTAGTATATCTTATCGTTCTTCTTCCGCTTTTTTTCTTTCATGTTTTAGGCGAGGGGCACATCGTGTAGGGGTTTAAAACAGTTGTCAAAGAGGATTTTGAGGGAACAGAGGCCGGTATGCCGACGAAGAGATCGGGATAGGTTTCTATTACTACGGCGAAGACGGCACAGACTGGTACGTAGACGACGTTGCGGTGATCGAGTCCGAGTGGGGCAACACGACCGATCTGTCCGAGTATGAACTCGAAGGCGGCGAGATGAGCGACGATATAGGCTATCCCGAGAGAGAGAACGGTAGAAACGAAGGAAATGAAGATAAAAGTGAGACAGGCGAGAGGAAAGAAAGCCGTGAAGGATCTGGAAGCGGATCTTCAGGGTCAAAAGAACGAGAAGGCGGAAAAGGGCCCGGAAGGAGTGAATCACGGGAGCCAGAAAAGAGTTGACCGAGATAGCCGCATAGCAAGACGGAGAGGCTGAGAGAGGGAATCCGTACTAGATCACTCTTTCCGAATAAATCAAAAAGTCTCGTCTCAACTGCCTACGTAAAAAGAAGATAAATCGTTAAATACTCTTTCTCCTCTTATAGAGTGAAGAGAAGAGGCATGATAAGAAAAGTATTCACCGTCACGATCACTCTTTTGCTGCTTTTGAGTGGGTCTATCATCGCTTTTGATGCGGTCACGCTATCTATAGACGAAGATCATGCGGCTCAGCAAGAAATAAATGAAGCAGGCGGTTCGGAAAGAAGGGAGTTTCTTGATGGAACAACCGATGAGTACGATCTAAAAGAGAGTTCTAAGGATGGAAGGAGCGAGAGAAGATATGAAGAGGGCGTGAAAAGCGCTCCGGCCTCAGATGACCGACTCGTTAAGACGGACCACATGGAAGAAAGCGTAGTCTCGAAGTACAGGGATAATATCCCACAAGACCGTTCTAGATCAGATCACGATACTCGCGCTCCCATCCGTATCGACGGTGATGAGGACTTCGCGGACCTGGCCGCCGAAGAGAACTGGCGTGGTGACGGAACCGAAGAGGATCCGTGGTTGATCGAAGGTTACGAGATAGACGGAGGCGGATTCGGTCACTCCATATTCATAGGCAACGTGACCGGTCATTTCAAAGTTAGAGGATGCCACCTTCACAACGCAAGCGGAAGAGGAGGTCGGTACTTCCGAAACAGCGGTCTTCACCTATACAACACCACTGATGGCGCAGTCGAAGAAAACTATATCGTTGATAATGCGCATATGGGGATCTATCTAGAGAGAACGGAAGATTCTGTTATAAGTGATAACACGGTCCTTTCAAACAAGGGTCACGGCATACTGCTCGAGAGTTCTTCAGGTAATGAACTGGAGAACAACGTCGTCGGCGATAAGTTGGGATATGTAGACGTTGCGGATGAAACGGGTTCTTCTGAAATCTCTGGAAAAGAAAAAACGGAGGACAGCGTGCTCGTAAAGTTAGAGAAACCCCGAGGAGCCGCTTCGAAGAGCGGTGAAAGTATCTTACGAGAGAGAGTCGATCTTTTAGCAGGGTCGGTGAACGGCGAAGTCACAAGGATATACACCTCGTTCAACATGGCCGAGATTGATCTAGAAGACGGCGTAGACGTAAAAACCGCGGTGGATCGACTGTCGGAAAGAGACTTTGTTGTGGAAGCCGAGCCTAACTACCTTTGGGAGCCCATGAAAGTTCCCAACGATCCCGGTTACGATTCACTCTGGGCCATGCCGACGATACAAGCGGAGGAAGCATGGGAGATAACCACCGGCAGCGAGGACGTGGTCGTCGCGGTCCTCGATACGGGCATAGATCACACTCATCCCGACCTGAAAGAGAACATGTGGACCAGCGAGGAAGGCCGCCACGGATACAACGCCGTGAACGATTCATATCATACAAAGGACGATCACGGTCACGGTACCCACGTCGCCGGAACCATCGGTGCGGTGGGGGATAATGAGATAGGATTGGTGGGTATGAATTGGAACGTGAGCATGATGGCACTCAAATTTCTAGATTCCGGCGGTAGAGGAACCACCGGCGACGCCATCGCATGCTTAGAATACGTTCTCGAGAGGAAAAAAGAAGGGGTCAACGTGGTAGCCACTTCGAACAGCTGGGGTGGAGCGGCGCGCAGCGAGCTCCTTTATCGAGCTATCGAAGAACATCAGGAAGAGGGTATTTCGTTCATCGCGGCCGCTGGTAACGACGGAAGGGATAACGATCTGAACCCGATCTATCCGGCTAACTATGATCTCGCTAACGTTTTATCCGTAGCAGCGACGGATAGAAACGACGAGTTGGCCGGCTTTTCTAACTACGGTCAAAGGACCGTCGACGTCGGCGCACCGGGTGTAGAAATAAACAGCACTTTATTAGATAACGGATACGGATCCATGAGCGGCACCTCCATGGCGGTTCCCCACGTTTCCGGCTTAGCGGCTTTACTGGCTTCGCATAACGCTTCATACGATCAAGTCAACTTCAAAAACGTTATATTGTCTACAGCGGAAACCTACCGTTCCCTTGAAGATAAAACGCTGGTCGGAGGTAGGATCAACGCGTCGAGAGCGTTGAGAGCCTCTCCCGAAGAGATCAACTTCTGGATACGCAGACCCGGTTCAGCGGCAACGAGGGGAAAAGAAACTCCCGTGATCGTATCTTTGAACGATAACGTCGATCCCATATTGGACGCCGATGTCAGCGTAGAATTCAGCACTGGAGAAGAGTCCATAGTCCTTAAAGACGACGGCACCGGTGAAGATCAGATGGAGAACGACGGTCATTACTCCAGTGACTGGACACCTCGATATGCAGGGGAAGTCACGCTCACGATCACAGCTGGATCTGATGAACATGGATGGGAGGAGACCAAAACGATAACCGTCGAAGTCAAGGGAGGTGCGGGCATACACATCGAGGAAAGCGAAGAGAACGTGTTGAGCGGGAATAAAATTTTCAACGAAGAACACGGCATATTCCTCCATTCCTCCGGCGATAATCACATTTTGAACAACGAGCTGTACGACAACTATGAAACTGGACTGCATCTTTACCGGGCCGATGAAAATCATATAGAAGGTCAGACCGTGAGAGGTGGTGGAACCGGATTACTGCTGGATCGCTCCCACGATAATTCGCTTTTCAAAAACACGGTCTCCGATACCGATAGAGGCATCGCGGCCGTGACCTCTGAAGAAAACCTCGTTCATAGAAACACGGCTTCAGACAACGGACGTTCCATATATATAAAGAACTCCTACGAGAACGATATCATCAACAATACTATATCGGACAGCGACCACGGGATATACCTTTATGCGTCGGAAGCGAATAATGTGACATATAACACTCTTTTGAAGAACGAGATAGGTATATACTTACGTTATTCCACTGCCATCGCTCTTAAGCATAATTCCATGGAAGAAAACGGCATATCCATATCGGGTCATCGTTTGGAAGACTGGAATTCACATGAGATCGACGAGACCAACCGCGTGAACGGAAAGCCCGTCCGTTACTTGAAGGACCAAGAAGGCGGTACCGTTTCGTCCGGAGCGGGGCAGGTGATCCTCGTCAACTGTACCGATGTTACCGTTGAAGGCCAGGACGTCAGCCGAGGGAGCGGAGGTGTGATTTTAGCACATTCCGAAGGGAACCATATCGTAGGAAACAACGCTTCCGGTCATAACGTGGGAGGTATCTACCTGTACTGGTCTGACCATAACGAGCTCACACACAATACCGCTTCTTCTAATACCTACGGTATCTATATCCTAGATTCTCACCAGAACGAGTTAAGATATAATAACGCTTCCAACAACGAGGACGGTATCTATCTCGTAGATTCTGATAACAACCTTTTGGTAGATAACAGCGTGTTTTACAACGAGGGCAACGGTATCTGGCTCGACGGTTCTGAAGGCAGCGAGCTTTTGAACAACCACGTCTCTAACAACGATTTCAGAGGTATCGATCTTTACAGGGCCGACTCCACTAACTTAGAAAACAACATCCTATCGGATCATTCCGTCGGTATCGACTTGGCAGAATCCGTCGAGGTGAAGATGTCGAACAACCGGATGGTACGTGACGGTATTTACATCTGGGGAGATAAGTTAGAACACTGGGATTCACACACGATAGATCCGAGCAACACCGTGAACGGAAGATCGGTTCATTACTGGAAGCACGAGCAGCGGGAAGAAGTTCCCGAAGATGCGGGACAAGTGATACTGGTCAACTGTACTGAGATAACCGTAAAAGATCAAAACGTCAGCTACGGCACCGCGGGTATACTACTCGCTTTCTCCGACGATAACCTGCTGTTGAATAACGACGCATCTAACAACGACAAAGGTATGCGTCTCTATGACTCGCACGATAACGAAGTGAGAGGGAACAACGTATCTGATAACAGTAACGAGTGGTTCACCCTGTCTTACGGGATCTGGCTTTCTTCTTCCAGCGGTAATGTTCTGAAGGAAAATCGAGCGTCTAACAACGACGGAGACGGCCTCTACCTCAGGAATTCCGATGATAACACCCTTGTCGATAACGATGCTGCGAAAAACAACTGGCGCGGCGTAGATCTCAGCAGATCCGACGGTAATACTGTGGTCGAAAGTTACGCCTTCGACAACCGCCTCGGGATACGACTTCAGGACTCGCGAGACGTCACGATCGAAAACAACGAGGTG
>SL_8KL_010_SEDDRAFT_10001521_pt1 | contig 20110 bp, 25 predicted proteins | sample SodLakKL_010_SED_4_FD_11160 | JGI IMG/M metagenome (IMG submission 11160)
GTGAAGTCTTCAACGTCTTCATCATCTGTTTCATAGTAACCATCCCCTGAAACGGAACTGCCGTCTTCATAAGTCATACCGGAGAGATCGTGATCCCAGTCACCTTCAACATACGTATCCATATCCTCTCGATCTGCGAAATCTAAAGGTCCGGTACCGTCGATGTTCACCAGGGTCTCGTCGTGCCTCCAGTTATCTTCGCCCTCTTCCATATCATCATAGAAGAAGTACACGGGTTTCTCTATCTCGGCTCGATTGTTGAACTCCATCATCTTGTTCTCAGAACCTTCAGCGGGTCCGTCTCCAGCCGTATCATTCACGATCTCGTCGACCTCTCGCTCAGGATCGACTCTGACGATCAGGTCCCTTATACCCGGTTCGGATGGACTCCAAGAGACCTCTGCAGTGGCGGTACCAGGTTCCACCTCGAAATAAGAACTACCATCATCGGAGGTCCTTTCAGAACCTTCAACGAAGAGATTCTCCGCTCCTATGTAATCTTCACCGTCGTGGAATCTTACTATCGTAGATGCTCCTCGATAACCGATGTTTTCTATGGTCGCTCTAACTTCATAAGAACGGCCTGTGTGAGGTCTATCAGTAGTAAGTTTTATGTCATAATCAGTCACTCTGAGTTCACTCCTACCCTCGATATCCACTTGGCCTTCCTCGTCAAGGTCTTCGCTCTGCTTGCCGAAACTCCACAGAGAAGTGTAGATGAACTCAGCACTGGCATTCTCCGCAGTGGTATGAACATCTCCCGCAGGCCAATCATCAAAATTGCCCAGCGGGGCTTCGATCCTTTCTAGGTTCGCGCCCATGTAGATTGTTTTAGCGTTGCCGTCATCATGAGTGGAAGCGAAGTTTTGGCCATTTGTCCCCTTGAAGAGAACTTCGCCGTACTCATTTGTATCTGTGAAAGTCGTGTAGGAATTACCCTCTTCCAATTCATATTTTAAACCGTGACCGACAAGATTGTTCGGTTGACCTATGAGAGCGTCAGTCGTACTTCTCTGGAAGTTTGCATCTTCTTTCATCCCCATCATATCTATTACATCGTCAGCATAATCATGATCAGTTTGGTCAAGGAATTCAAGCATATATTCGCCCATGAAGAGCATGTTACCTCCACTGCTCTGTTTTAGATACCTCAAAATATTGGAAAGATCGTCTTCAGTGAATATGTCTGGATCTTCATCAAAATGAGACCTCTCTCCAGTTATCCAGAAAACCGAGTTATAGTCAGACATCTCTTGGTAATCTGGTCCATTTGCTAGTGTACCGTCGTTTTCTGTTTCGACCTCGTACCTCTCCCAATCACTGCCTTCTAGATAACCGAGAGCTTCCAACGAATCTACAACATCCGCTGTAGTATTATGATAATTTTCATATTCATGTAGATCAGCATCGACGACCAAAGTAGAGTAATGTACGTTTGCAAATATCTCATCCTCGCTGATATCTAGATTCTTGTAAGTAATATCATTAGTCTCTGGGTTGGCTTGGTCTATATAACCGTAATAGTCCGCCTTGACCAGTAGTTCATGGACACCTAATTCGCTGGCCGTCCACTCGAAAGTTACAGTGGATGTCCCGCCGTTAGCCTCAAGGTAAAGGTCAGCTTCCGTGGGAGGTTCGATGATCTCCTCACCACCGTTCCTGACCAGCATAGCGGTATTGGCCAGATTTATATCTTCAGGACCGTTATTCCTGAATGTGGCGGTGATCTCTATATCATCCTCATACATCGGTGCAGTAGGTTCTATGTTCTGCTGTGTGACAGCGACGTCCACACCGCTCCTGACGGTTATATTGGTGGCCCAACCGATCACTTCTCCAGCAAAGTTCGTTCTTAATCCAGGGTCCTGTATAGAATCGAAGATGAACGGATTCGTCACAGTCCGCTGGTCGTGATCGAAGTCTTCGTATTCATATCCTCCACCAAAGTATCTCCCTTGATCCTCATCGTTTTCTACCTTCACCAAGTTGTCTTCTTCATCCCCAATCATGTTCATCTCGTGGAAGTTTATCTGTTCTTGACCATCATCATAATCGACAGGGCTCAACTCGAAGGTGGGTTCTCTGAAGAAGGGTCCGTCTTCATCTACACCTCTTACTTCAGTAGGGTCACTCACCTCGCCAGTCAGATCAGGACTTCCCAGATATCCATCTAGCGAATCGTGGATGTGATCCAGATTCACACCTAATAACCATAGGTTACCTGGTATGTCCTCTTCATCTTCAGGGTCGTACTCGAGATAATCGATCAATTCACTTGCAACTTCGCCATCCTCTAACAGAGTACTCTCGTCATTTTCCGTTTCGTTTCCTGCGATCCAAACGACTATACTATATTCTTCGAATTCAATACCGTCGTCCTCTACCTCATCACTCCCAGTAACATCCTCATCAGTTTCTAGTACTTCCTCGTGATAATCAAGATTCAATCCTGAAAGCGAATTGCTCATCAACTCCGCATCTGGCAGTCTTCTAGCACTCCTATCCTCGACCAAAAGAACGTTCGGATCGACCACCAATTCGATGGTCTCATTAGCCCCTTCGTACTCTTCATCTTCACTAGGTTCGACATCGATCTCTATCTCATGATGGCCGCTGCCAAGTATTTCAAATTCCCCAGTTATCTCAGTAGGGGCCGGACCGTGCTCTATTTTCACTCCTTCATCTTGGGCAACGATCCTTTCATCCTCTTTATACTCGTCTAACATCGTCCAATCCACAGACACGTTTCCCCTACCATGATTATACACTTCGGCTGTTAATTCTAAATCATCACCGTGGGAGGGCGAGCGTTCATCATATTCTATCCTGCCGATCTCGAGTTCCTTAGGATGTCTCTCTGCGGGTCTCTTACCGACGTTCAACCTGACCCATTCTTCAACACTACCTTCACCTATTTCAGCAACAACTCTCAAATTATAGCTCTTCTCGTCAGCATCTGAAGAGACATTAACATCACCACTACTATATCTATTTCCGGATCCAGGATCTAAACTTATCTCTTCTCCACTATCGTACTCATCCCACAGCTGATCGTCATTTACTGGAACATGAACGTCTATGTCCTCAACATCATCTATATTTTCGAGTTCGGCGACTATCTCTACCCCCTCACCCTGCTCCGCATAATCTCTCCAATCGTGTATGTAGCGGATATAGGCTTTCCTGAAGTCCGGGGACCCGGGNACCTCTTCTGATAGTTCTGTTCGATATACGACTCGACTTCTATCGAGATCATGGATGGCCAATTCTATATCGGTATCCCCCTCTTCGAATAATTCACCCTCGATGGTGATGACTTCACCGATAGACCAGGTATCTTCTCCGCCTTCTATACTCAGATCAACATCCGGGTAAATCTCACCGAATCGATATCTATCCTCAGTGGTACCATCATCACCTTCATAGATAAAAGTGAACTCGATATCATCGGTCTCTAAACTACTGCCGCTTTGAAGGGTTATGGTCACGATATCTTCTTCTTCTCTGAAGTAGTCCGCTGTGAATTCATTGTGGTCGCCTCTATCGGGCGAATCCAGATGGGTGACTGCGGCAAAAACGCTTGAAAAAAGGACCACAGTTATACCCAATGTCAAAATAGTTCCGACCACTTCAGAAACTGCCTCTTCATCATCAAATAATCTATTGAGCCGGTTCATAATATCTCCAAGATGGTGTTAATGAGTCTGACAAACTTATTTAAAGATTGGGCGGAAATTACCATCGAAACATGGGAAATAAGGTCTCTTCGATGATAAAAAAACGCTGCCCAGAGTACGATATACATGTTGACCGGGATCTTTTAAAGAGGTAGTTCTAGATGATTCTATATCTAAACTATCTAACTAAATAAAAAAGGAAAACTTTATGTTTTGTTAAAACATTGTTCCATCAAGAACTTAATAACAGGTGAAAGAATGGGAGAAGACTCCGAAGTAGGGATATTTGAGAGGACGAAAAGTTTCTTTCAGAACAAAGCCATAACCCCTTCCGATAAGGCTGACGAATTCATAACTAGAAAGATGCCTGAATACATCGAGGAATACAAGTTGGCCACAAAATCCGATCTAAAAGGTATAGACAAAAGGATCGAGGTTTTTGTGGAAGAGATATCTGAGATGAAAGATTGGAAGGCCGAGACGGAAAAAAAGGTCCACGAAGATATACGCAGGATCGAAAGGTTGGAAAAGAAGCTAGGAGTGGAGGAGGATAAATGATGGCGGCCTACACAGTCCTTTTAACTATACTGGTGATACTGATACTCGTCGGTATATACTTCTTCTTCAGACATAGAGCTAGGAAAAAAGCCCTTAAAAAAGAGTACGGCCACGTACCGAGCCACACAGAACTCTATTTCGAGGAATACTTTGAAGACATGATAGAGAGCTGGGACCTCGTTAAAAAGGACGAAGCACAACAATGGGCTCAAAACATGGAAACAAGGTTGGATGACCTTTCCAACAGGATCGAATCTCTCAAGTCCAATAAAAAAGATATCGATCAGGAACTCAATATAGTCGAAAACAGGATAGACAGATTAGAAGCTAAGGAGGGAAAGAGGTGAAAACATGGCTTTGTCAGAGACTATAGCCAATAATTTTATTCCCATCTTTTACTCGATAGTCGTTATAGTAGTTCTCCTCATCGTAGCTAAAGTCATACATACTAGGGAAAAATCGAAGGAAAGAAGAGACCTCGCCGAGTTCAGACTCAAACATAAAAAGTTAGATATGCAGAGAAAACAGCAGCATCTGGAAAAACTGAAAGAGGCTTCGATGGTCCTTAAGGACGATGAAAAAAAGAAGATAGACGAGATAGAGAGAGACAAAGCGGTCTTGTCCCGTAGATCATTAGCGATGATGAACGAGATCGAAGAAAGGATGCAGAGACTGGAGCGTGGAGCCGATAACGCTAAACTGATGAAGACGATGAAACAGATAGACCGAGCTGAAAAAGAGTTGTTTGGTAAGGAGGATAGATAAAGATGAATGAATTTGCAAATAAAAGTGCAAAAAAGACCTCGGATATATTGGATCGTATCGAAGAAACTCTCTTCCCCGGGGATATCGAGATCGAAGGTACAGGATATGACAGAAGGATATTCGATAGAAGATTGGAGAAGTACCTGGACAAGCACTTCGATGAGTATATAGATGAATTCGAACTCGTCCGGGAACTTCACCTGCATGTTTACGAGGACAAATTCGAATCCTGTGAGGAAGATGTCGAGAGATTAGAAAACTTCCAAAGGGACATAGAGGCAGAATTGGACTCGCTTAAGAGAAGGCTCGACAGATTAGAAGAGGAACTGTAGGAGGGGAAGTCAGTGGGGAAAAATGTAGTGGACAAAAGACGTTTCAAAAGGGTCATAAACAGCTACGTTTTGGCCCAGGATGACCCGGGGAAAAATTTAGAACTCCTAAAGAAGTATCTGAAAAAGAAGGGCATAGCTGACGTTAGTATCGATATCTTAAAGAGGGAGATATCATCTCAAATAAAAAACAAGAGAAAGAAAAAGAAGATGAGTAAGATAGAGACCCGCCTCTTCAAGAAAGAAGACGAGGAAAAAAGCTACCGCTACGGTTCAGCGTTCTGCGGCAATTGCTACATGTTTAAAGATTATGAGAAAGAATGCCCTTACTGCGGAAAACTCGAAATGACTAGATAGGAGGTAATCAGATGGACACTATCTTGTATTCACAGATCATAAGAAAAAAGGTCGATACCCCTGCTAAAAAAGGAAAGGCTAAGTTGGTAGATGTGCTTGCGACTCAATCTAAAGGTTATTGGGAAGCAAACGAAGTCATGATCGAAACGGGGCTTATAGACAGTAAGGGGAGGTTTTTTTCGACCGATGAGATCAGTAATCTATCGGGCGAAGAGAACCTCGTGGTGAGTAAACCTATAGAGAAAGGCAGCAGCACTCCTGCCGATGACAATGAGATATACCTGAGCAGGTTGGACGGTAGAAAAGTCGAAACCCACGACGGACGAGAAGTGGGTAGGATATACGACTACGAGATATACACTAGCTCGCATCCCTGGAAGATCTGGAAACTGCTGATCGATCCGACTGGACTTTCACCGTTGAAAAGACGTATCAGGATCCCGACAAAAAATATTTCTGATATACAAAATAAAAAATTGGTCCTAAAAGAAGGATATAAAGGTGTATGAATTGACCGCCGCGTACTTGTTGATCCTCGCGCTGATGATATATTCCGTGTTGGTCACCTACCTATACTTGAGATTGAAAAGTAAAAAACGTAAGAGAGATAAACGCGATGACGACCTAGATATGAAGATCCAGGAGATCGGAACTAGACTAGACAGGATAAGGGAAGAATCACGCGAAACGAACATAGACCTGGATGACGAAGACTGGTGATCCAACCTTTTTCGTGGAAAACAAGGACAAAGCTTAAATCTGTTGCTATCTATTTTAGAATGGTCCTTACCAAAAAGAAGTAAGGATGGACTTAGATAGGATGGATGGGATGCCCCAATGTGTAGATATAAATTCGGAGATGAAAAATGTTCTTACCCTAGCAATATGGCGCTAGAATGTGTAGGAGAAGAGAATTGCCGTTATGTAGGAGATCGTGAAGATGGACCTCCATCGGAGCCTTTTATAGGTGATACGGGAACTACAGAGTCAAAGGATGGATCCTTAGAAGATCATCGATGCCCCAACACCAAGACCGGCATCTACTGTAAAAAGTACGGGTACTTTCACTGCGCTGGAGAAGAGAACTGCGAGGACCCGGAAGACTATATGGATCATCTAGAGGATCATCGAGAGAAATTTAAAAATATAGATATAGAGAAAGATATCGATTGATAATATCCATATATCAATCTGTTTCTAGATCCTGGCCTCCGTGGAATGCGTCCTGAGCCGCGGTGTAGATATCTTCCAACCCACGTTGATCAGCGCTTGAAACAGGAGTCAATCCTCTGTGAAGACCCATATTCTGTATGCTCTTTATCAACTCTAGACTGGCTTGAGTCTCAGAGCCTGTTTTGTCACGCAGCGCCGCATCCAATTTCCAAAAATCCTCAGCCCAACTCTCTATCATATCTATCTCTTCTTTGGACAATATATCGGATTTAGACAGTATCGGGAAATAAGGTATGTCGAACCTGAATTGGGTGGTAGCGGCGAGGGTCATCAAAGATACCAGACCTGATGGCTGTTTCGCGAGGACTGGATCGAACAAGAAAGATATCATCGATCTATCACCTAGAGTTTTGACCATCTCTCTGCTAGCCTCCCTGAATGTGAACAATTCCATCTGCCCGGGCGTGTCTATCAGATAATAATGGGTGTCGAATTCATCCATCACTTCTCTTATCTCCTGTGCCTTCATCGCCACCATGTCGGCGGATACGATCTGAGCACCGTTAGGTCCCAGTTCATGCTCTTCCATGACCTCCGGAAGAGAAACCCAGTCTCTAACATCTATATCTACCGCATACGGTAGTTGATCAGCTCCCGGGTCCAAGTTCACAGTTACGGCTTGGTACCCTTGATTTTCCATCCAATATTTGAAAGCCTTGGTCAGCGTGGTCTTTCCTGAACCTGCAGTACCTACAAAATACAGCGTTACAGCCATCATCTACACCTCTTAAATTTATAAATCTATCCCGGTAAAGTCGAGATAAGCACGGTTATCTGTTCATCAGCATCTTCATCCTTCAGATCGTCCAAACTGTTCACCATATCTTCAAAGATCTCGTCTACCTTGTCCATCGTTTCCTCGTTGAAAGGTATCTTCTTGAAAGAAACCCAACCGACTTCATGATCTATGCACTCGCTTTCCTGTATATACTTGATACCTCTGTTCACCATACCTTTCACCGTTCCTAGTGCCGCGATCTTGTAACTCTGTTTTTCTTCTAGAGTCAGATCATCCCATACAGCACTAGAATCGAGCCATTCCTCCTCAACATCATAATATCTCTTGACGATGTTCCCTTCGGTCTCTTCCCTAGAAACGTGTATCAGTCCCGAATCCAACAGTTTATGAACGTGGTGATGAGCCGTCTGCGGAGTTATGCCTATCTTTTCGCTCAATTCGGTGATGGTCATCTCTTCCTCGAGTAGTAGTGCCATTATCTGTAGTCTCGAGGCGTTAGACAGAACTTTTATCTGGTCTATAGTCGGCTTTAGATCTTCAGGCATCTTGACACCTTCGATATCGTCTAAACGTGTATACCACCCCGAAATATTTAAATATTACCCATCATCTTATACGAATTAGATGGTATCTAAACGATAAGTAGTTTAGATATCGAAAAGGAGGAATAAACATGGTTAGAAGAATTAAAGAAAAAGGTAAAGCTAGCAGATGGGTAGTCATGGGACCAGATACGGGGATGTTCGCTGAAGAACCGCCAACAACGAAGGGTAAGCGCAGTAACTTCAGTTGAATCTAGTGATACACTGAGTGGTCCCATCTGCCTTAAAAACCCTTTCTAAAATTTTTCTATCTCTGATCGTATAAAACTGAAAAAAGAGATATAAGAGGTTTTCAGAACTCATAGGGATAATCATCGCCCGAAGGCTCATACTTTATGTTTCATCACTAAACCGTCCGATAATGTCCAACTATGTTTTTATTTTTTTCTATCCGAGTTCGGCCACAGTACTCTCGATCCTGTCCATCGCCTCTTTTATGTTATCTAAAGAGTTGGCGAAGGAGAGTCGAAGATGGTTTTCACCTTTATCTCCGAAAGCTGAACCCGGGGTCGTTGCCACCTTCGCATCTTCGAGTAGATGCATCGAGAGTTCCATACTATCCATGTCAAAATCGAACTCAGGGAAAGTGTAAAATGTCGAGTCCGGTTTGCTGCAGCTGAAACCTTCTATCTCGTTCAGCCTCTTCACTATCAGTTCTCTTCTCTCTTTGTACCTACTCACCATATGATCGATAGCTTCATCGGCTTTTTCCTTGTTCGTAAGAGCTTCTAGACCTGCTTTCTGGGCGAACGACGTCGCACACGTTATCGAGTGAGTCTGTATCTTAGCTATGTTCTCAAGAAGTTCCTCGCTACATGCGGCCCATCCGAGCCTCCAACCGGTCATAGCGTATGCCTTGGAAAAACCGTTCACGGTTATGGTCCTATCTCTCATGCCGTCAAGAGAACCTAGAGATATGTGTTCTCCTTCAAAAACTAGTTTCTCGTACACTTCGTCCGTTATCACCAAGAGATCGTTATCTATGGCTATATCTCTGATCGCTTTCATGTCCTGCTTATCAAGTTTCTTACCCGTTGGGTTATTTGGGGAATTCAATATTATCATCTTGGTCCTAGAAGATATCTTCTCTTTCAGGACTTCAGGATCTAATGAAAAATCATGTTCGTCGACTGGAGCCCTCCTGACGATACCGTCCGCGAACTTCACTATCGGTTTATAAGAGACCCATGCCGGATCGGAAAGGATAACTTCCGCTCCGTCGTCGAGGTGGGCGAGTACGGACATGAATATAGCTTGTTTGGTCGGAGTGACCAAGATATTTTCGGAGGAGAAATCGAGATCGTTTTCTTCCCTAGACTTTTTCGCTATTGCTTCTCTAAGTTCGGTGATACCCTGTGAATTGGTGTAATGAGTGAACCCGTCTTTCATGGCTTGGTAAGCTGATTCTATGATGAAATCCGGTGTGTCAAAATCCGGTTCACCGACAGCGAGTGATATGATATCGGCGCCATCTTCTTCCATATCACCGGCCAGCTTAGATATCTTCATCGTTTCCGAAAAGGAAACATCCAACATCCGTTTAACAGAGGAATGGGAATCCATCTTTTTTACCTCGTTCAATCCATCAGTTCGAGCATAAGCCCTTTCTGGGCGTGGAGTCTGTTTTCGGCCTGGTCGAACACTACCGAATGTGGGCCGTCCATGACTTCGCTGGTTATCTCTACTCCTCTGTGAGCGGGTAAACAGTGCATCACTATAACATCCTCTTCAGCAGGCTCCAACAGTTCTTTATTGATCTGGTAATCTTTGAAATCTTTTTTACGTTTCTCGGCTTCGTCTTCATCACCCATGGAGATCCATACATCGGTGTAGATTATATCAGCGTCCTCTACGGCTTCCATCGGGGTGTCGTGATGTGATATCTCAGCGCCCGTTTCTTTTCCGAGTTCTACCGCTCTTTCGAATATGTCTTGATCGGGCTTGTAGTCTTCCGGAGTGCACGCTACCATATCCATCCCAACTATAGCCGATCCTAGTAGAAGAGAATTGCACACGTTATTTCCATCGCCCACATAGGTCAGTTTTTGATCGAAATCGCCCTTCTTTTCCTTTATCGTCAAAAGGTCAGCTAATATCTGGCAGGGATGTTCTCTGTCGTCCAATCCACTTATCACCGGGACTGAGGAATTCTCTGCCAGTTCGACCATCATCTCGTGATCGAAAGCTCTGTACATTATACCGTCAACGTAGCGGCTGAGTACCTTCGCTGTGTCAGCGATGGTCTCACCCCTGCCCAACTGTAGATCATCGGGGCTCAAATATAGGGCTGAGCCGCCTAGCTGGGTGGTACCGACTTCAAAGGATATCCTTGTCCTCGTACTGGGTTTCTCGAATATCATACCCAGGCTTTTATTCTCTAGAGGGGTCGGTTTTTCTCCATTTTTGTACTTTTTCTTCATCTCTCCGGCCCTGCGGAGTATCTCTTTCAATTCATCCTTCACATCCAGTATAGATATCAGATCTTTTGTCATATTCTATCACCATAATTTCCGTCCGTTAATCTAGCCATCATATCGACATAGGTATTTGAAGCTTTTTTTATCATCTCTTCGGGCAGAGAAGGTATAGGGGGTTCTTTTTTTCCTTCCTTCCTAGCCTCTATCAATTTTTCGTAATATCCTAGATCCCTATAATACTGACGAATAAATTCCTTATTGTTTTGGACAGTTCTGCCCTCTTCGTAAGCCTCTGCATCCCAAAACAGGTCTTCATCTGCGGTCCCGAAAGTATCGATCACCATCAGTTCCCTCTCTTCGTCCATGGCGAACTCTTTGCTGCCCTCTACAAATATAAGATCGTTACCTTCAGCGTTCTCTCTTATCATATCGTCTATCTCGAAAACGATCTCTTTCAACCTGTAGAACTCATCTTCGGTCAATCCAGATATAGATAGAGCTTCCTCTTCTCCGATCGATCTTTTATCTTCTTCCAGTTTTGTAGTGATCTCGAATCGAGGTTCGGGTAACCTATCGCCGTGATCCGGTTTCTCATCGAATCCAAGTTCTCGGTGATCGACTTCTCCTTTCTCTAGCCTCTCATAGAGTGAATCTTCAACATGATATCTGGTCACGAATTCGAGTGGGATCCGATATCCTCGAGTGTCTTTATCGATCTCATCATCGTCCTCGGTCACATCTACCCGCTTGACCTTCATCTTATCCTTCTCGCTGATCTCGATGAAATGAGTGTTGACACCTAGTTCCTCTGCCCTTTCGAACCAGTAAGCGGAAGTCTTGCAGAGCGTTTCTCCTTTCCCCGGTATCTCTCCTGGGACAATCTTGTCAAAAACAGAAACGTTGTCGCTGAAATGGAACTCCATTTCAGTCGGAGATATTTGGAAAACCTCCTTCACTTTTCCTTTCCTGACCAATTTTTTCATCTTTACACCGAGGAACTGTCGAAACCAATGATGTTCTATATTTAATCTTTACGTAGTATATTCAACTATCCTCTTCTAGGAATTCTTGGGATTTCTCCAAAAGTTTTCTAGCGTTCCTGAACGTTACCTTTTGTTTGGCCTTTTCGTAAGGAGCCCAAAGATATCCCTGATGCTCTTCTGATATGGTTATATCCTCCTTTTCAGTCTTTCCTAGAAAGAATATGACCTTTTTGTGAGATAGCTGCCCCCGCTTCCTATAAAGATAGTCGATCGTTTCTCTAAATCCATCTCTGAGTTCCACTTCCTGTTCCGAGATACCCGTTTCTTCTCTCAGCTCTCTCAAGGCCGTTTCATCCATGGACTCGCCTTCCTCTACATGACCTTTGGGAAAATCCCAGTGACCTGCGGGATAGTGAAGCAAAAGATACTTCGTTTTTTCGAGGTCTCGATAAACGACTACCCCGGCTGAAACCTCTTCTATCATATTATCCGTAAAGAGGAGGATGTGCGCTCTTCCTGTCCATATCCTTCTGGGCCTTATTGGCCTGGTCGACCATCTGAGCATACTGTTCTTCCAATTTCTCCGCGCTTTGTATGAGAGAGTCGGTCTCTATGTCGATGTCCCTGTAATCCGCGAACCTCTGCAATAGTGTAGCCGATGCTCTGGGATCAGGCATGTTCGGCTTACCTTCTGCCAACATACCGACCGCCTTCACATTGTTCTCGTGTGCGTTCAAAAGCAGAGAACTGGAGATGCCAGATATGGCTCCACGTGAGATTATATCCAAGTCCAATTTTTCGGCCTCAGTTTTCGCCGCGTGGGAACTCAGCACACCCCATACTTTATCTCGTGCCTCTTCTTCATCTTCACTTTCTCTGTCTCTCTTCGGGATGCCGTCGAAAATGATCACCTCTTCTATGCCCTGATCTATAGCAAAATTGATGATGGTCTTAGCCAAACTAGAAGATAGATTAGGGGGTATCACCATATCGGATTTGACCAGCAGGAATTTTTCACCGGCGAAAAATCTGACCGGTCTTCTCGGGATCCCCTCAAAGATAACAGCTGTCGGTGGAAATTCATTACAATCTATGGACGCGACCTGCTTCAGGTCTAAAGTGTTGATCAACTGTTCTGAAGCTATACCACCTATGAGTCCCGTACCGGGAAAACCAGCGACTAAAACATCATATTCGGGAACCTCGTCCTCCCCTATATTTATTTCAAAGCAAACATCATTTTCATATTTGAGCTTTTCTCTCACCATATATATCACTGTTTACATTTATGATGAACTAATACTTCTATTTTTGCCCTTGCTGACCGAACGTCACCTAAAGTTTTTTACCTGTCAGTTCTCTACTAAATGCGAAAGAAGTGAAATTATGGAACAAGATTTTCCCAAGTTACAGGTCGCGCTCGATCTCATGAACCTGAAAAGAGCGGTCCGCATCGCAGAGGAAGCTGTAGATGGGGGCGTAGATTGGATCGAGGTCGGGACTCCTCTTATAAAGTCTGAGGGGATGGATGCAATCCGAAGATTGAGAGAAGAATTTCCCGATAAGACGTTAGTCGCGGACATGAAGACCATGGATGTAGGCGGTGTGGAAGTAGAGATGGCCGCCAAAGCGGGCGCAGACATAATCGGTATCCTAGGAGCAGCTGACGACGAAACACTGAAAGAAGGCATAAGGGCTGCTAGAAATTACGATTCAGAGGTTTTTGCGGATCTTATCAGAGTCGAAGATCAAGTCAAAAGAGCGGAGGAGGTCACTGAATTAGGGGTCGATTATATCGGTGTCCACATAGGCATAGATGCTCAGATGAGAGGTGACGATCCCGCGGAGCTCGTTGAAAAAGTTTCAGGAGCTACACCACTCCCGGTCGCTGCAGCCGGAGGGCTCAACTCCGAAAGTGCTCCAGAGATGGTCGAGAGAGGTGCGAAGATCATAATCGTAGGCGGGGCTATCATAAAAGCGAAGGATATCAGTAAGGCAGCTGAAAATATAAAGAAAGCCATGCGGGAGGGCATCTCTATAGAATCGGAAGTGAAGAAAAAGAGAGGACCAGCCGAGATAAGAAAAGTATTCCAGGACGTATCGACCCCGAATATATCTGACGCGATGCACAGAGAACCCTGCATGAAAGGTATCAAGCCCCTGACCACAACCGGAAAGAAGATAGTCGGTAAAGCGCTCACCGTTAAAACCGTGGACGGAGACTGGGCCAAGCCGGTAGAGGCGATAGATAAAGCGGATGAAGATCAAGTGATAGTCATAGATGCAGATGGAGGAGATACTGCGGTCTGGGGTGAACTCGCTTCATGGTCGTGCCAGCAGAAAGGAGTCGAGGGAGTAGTTATCGACGGAGCTGTCAGAGATATCGGTGATATAAAAGAGATCGGATTTCCAGTCTTCGCGAGATATAGAGCTTCGAACGCCGGAGAACCTAAAGGATATGGGGCTTTGAACGACGATATAGTATGCGGCGATAGAAAAGTCAGGACGGGAGACTGGATTGTAGGAGACGACAGTGGAGTGATGGTTATCCCAAAAGAGGAAGCCGTGCAGATAGCAAACAGGTCCTTGGATGTCATGGAGAAAGAAAACAGGGTAAGACAGGAGATCAAAGAAGGAAGGACCCTCTCAGTTGTTATGGAACTGGGTAAATGGGAAAAGAAGTGATCATCTCTTCTTTAAGTCCTTAGAACGGATGACTTCCAGATCGAACTCAGATGCCCATTCTTCTACCCTAGCCCTTTCTTTACCAGAAGTGCTGCTTCTATCGAAATATATATGATCGATATCCGGTGTTTTTTCGACCGCCTCTGCAAAGCTGTTTTTGTTTAGGTACTTCATCGCCCACCCAGGTACGATATGTCCCAGATCCACTTTTCTCGTTTTTGCTAAGCTGGTAAATCTCGGGGTGTAATGACCACCTCCTATACATAGCGCAACTGGATTATCTCCTTCATCTCGACCCTCGACCTCAACGACAGTTTCCGCGATGACTTTCGCAGCGTCTTCGTCTTTCCAAGAGGCTAGATCACTGCCTATCTCTATGTAATAAGTGGGAGTTTCAAGATAAGGTCCATGGTGAGTTGCCTCGAAAGATATATCGTAATCATCGGCTATACCGTGATGTTCTGCAGTCTCTCTTAAGATCCTGAAGGCGGAAGTCATCTCACGGGGTGAAGCTGGGACTAATTTTCCGTCTTTTCCGCCATATTTGGCTTCGCCGAAGTTACCCACCGGATGTACTGTCAGGGAATTGACACCCGCTTCAGAAGAATGTTTGGATATATAGACCACCTGATCGAAATCGATATCAAGATGGGAGCCCAATCTACTGTCGATATCGTCAAAATATATATGTCGTTCGTCGATCACCGCTATCCTGTCATCATCTTTTTTGTATATCGGTTCACCACGCCATTCCTCGTATTCTTTCCAACCGCGATCTAAGAGCTGAGAAAGTATATTCTGGCTAGCTTCATCATGGGTCGACGATACGATAAGTCTCATCGGCGCTGATAAAGTCAATTCGTATAGTTATAATTTTTCCCGATTTTGAGTTACGAAGGGAAATATATAGTAAAAGAGCCGACTATTTACACCGAAAGAGGCTCTTTTACTAGTTGTGGATGTCGGCACGCTCGTTCAAAAAGTTCCGACTTCCACTATAATTAAATATCTAGAACTTATAGATGGATCGATGGATACCGATCTGGTAGAGGATATCTGGGACGAGAGCCCAAAATCGGTCGATGAACTGGAAGATCTATCCCTTCACTCGATACTCATGGTTTTAGCCGGATATATCGCTATCGGGCTCGGTTCTATACACTTTATTTTGATGATGATCGGTAACTTAGAAGCTTTGAGGATATTCCAACTCCTTATAAAGATCGTATTCGGATTCGGTCTCTTGCTCTGTTTTTACAGGCTGAGCGGCGATGAAAAAAAATGGTCGATACTGGCTGGAGTTTTCTCTATCATACTTATCGCACTCGGCGGCGTGGTTGGTATACTCGCTGGATTGGTAGGGATCCTGGGAGCAGGACTCGCCTTTCTCTCGACTTTCGATAGCAGTTTTGACATTTGAACAAGAAGATTAATAACGTAGAAGGTGAATCCTCATCCGGTGGGCAATTTGAATAAGAAGAAAGTAACCGAAATAGTACTCGACCTGATGACCATCTCGGCCGACACTTCCCCTAAATCATCCGGAAACTACTTGGAAACTATAACTCTTGATGAAGCGGAAAAAGAGATGTTGGCAGAGGAACTATATCAACTGTCCGATGAATTTCAAGAAGAGGCTTACAGTGAAGAAGGCGATCGAGTCAATTCTGCCGATGAACTGATGATATTAGGTTTGAAAGATCATCCTTCATTGGGCGTAGACTGCAGCGCGTGCGGTTTTGTTGACTGCGATGAGTTTTCAAAAGCTGATCAGACAGAAAATATCTTTCAAGGTCCTAACTGTTCATTCAGGTTGGTAGACCTCGGTATGTCTATAGGATACGCACTGAATACGGCCGATACCCACAACTTAGATTATAAGGTGTCTATAAAGGGAGGGCAGGCCGCGAAAAACATGGGTCTTTCAGACTCTAGATTCTGCCTAGCTTTGCTAATGAACGCCGTATCAGACAGAAGCTATCACGGAGAATGACGTTCGACGATCGACTCTCTACGACCTAGATGGGTACCGTCTAGGAGATAGATATCTTCCTCGAATAACTCAGTATTATTCAAAAACGGACCTAGATAACCATCTTCGTTAACACTCACACCACCTAGTAGATGGTTCATATGAGGCATGACTACCGCGGAACCATCGCTGATATCGTGAGCATAATTCAATTTCACCCAACATTCATCCTTTTCCCTGTTACCTAAAGAATCCCTCAGTGTCACTGCTGGATGAGAGTGACCTATCACTAAATTCCCCGCGGTGATTATCTCATCTTCGGGTACGGCGTGCCCGTGAAAAAAACCTACACCGTCGATCAGCGCTCCGCTCGAAGCATGTATCACAACTTCAGAGGGAAGATACTCTTGTATTCCACCGTCATGATTTCCCGGTATCAGATGGATCTCATCTATTATCTTCAGCCACTCATCTACCGCTTTAGGGATGTCTTCGTATTCCTGCCAAGTCGCTCTAGGGATGTTGTGCTTGAAATCACCGTTTATTATCAACTTATCTGCATTCTCCTTTTCCAGAAGCCTAGATACCCTATCGATCATCTTTTGACTCTGTGGAGGTATATTTATGCCCTTGTCCTCCAGTTCTCTCTCGTATCCTATGTGGAGGTCCGCTATCACCAGAAGATCATCGTGTTTCAGTACTCTTTCATTCCAGATAGGCTCCATGATGGTATCTACTCGAAGGGTGATATTTATCCCTAGCGGCGATTAACATTAATAAGGACAAGCGATACTATGAAATGATGTTCACGGGAAATATATTGGGCATTATCGTGGTATATCTTTACGTGGGTTTGCTACTTTTGATATTCGACTTCGTATCAAAAAAAGACCATTTCACCAATAGAAAATCGATACACATACTTGTGGGCAACATAATTTTTGTAGTACCTCTTTTCGATAACAGATGGGTGATGGGGCTTCTAGCGGCAGCACCTTTCATAGTGATAACATACATGATGAGCCCCATTTCATTCATCGATACCGGCAGTAAAACATCTTACAGCGGACACGGACTTGGACTCGTATATTACTCTATAAGTTGGACACTTTTAGCCCTTATATTCTTCGACCATCCAGAAGTCATAGCGGTCGGTATAATATGCATGTCCTATGGAGATGGTGCCGCATCCCTCGTGGGCAAGAGGTTCGGTGACCACTCGCTGAATATAGCCAGAGATGATAAAAGTATCGAAGGATCCGCCAGCATGTTTCTGGTCTCCGCTTCGGTTATAACATTGGTACTTCATATATTCAATTCCCTACCCGAAAACCTACTTTTCATACCCCTTGTAGTAGGGATAGCTACAGCAGTAGAGATCTTTTCGGTTAGAGGTTTGGATAATCTATCAGTGGCGATGATCAGTTCGATAAGTTATTATATCCTATTATACTTATGAATCGGTGATGCGCTTCATCGTGATCGACGGTCTGGACGCCGCGGGTAAAGACACCCAGGCGCGTTTGCTCGAAGAGAGATACTTCAAAGATGACGAAGATGTCATAATAAGGTCGCATCCCTGTTCAGATAACACTTTTGGAAAAAAGGCCAGTATAGCCCTGAAGGGAAAGGGTGACTTTAGCAGGATCCGAGCCAGCTTATTTTTTACACTGGACGTGATAAACTCCCTGCTTAAGATCGACGATGGAGCGGAAAACGTGATCTTTGTAAGATATCTATGCAGCGTAGCTTACCTTCCAGAACCTTTGGTAAGAGGGACTTACGATCTCCTTTCTAGGATACTTCCAACTTCGACTTACATGTTCTTCTTAGACGTTGATCCAGAGGATGCCATGGAAAGGATCGATAAGAGAGAAGACAGACAGATATTCGAGAACGAAAGAGACCTCAGAAAGGTCAGAAGAAGAGCTCTCTCAGTCTTACAGGATTGGCACGTCATAGATGCCTCGAGATCGGCGGAGGATGTACAAGAGAAGATCCAAGTCATTTTGGATAAAAACTGAACAGACATAAGGTTTTTCTAAAGCTATTAAGGGAAAAAATATTAGACCGGTACTTTTTATCTAGTTCAATAAGATGACTAAAGTTATCCTGGATACTAACGCACTCTTGATGCCTTTCCAGTTCTCTATAAATCTAGACGACGAGATACGTAGACTGGTCGGCAGCCCTAAGGTCTATGTTCCTTCTTCAGTAGTGGAGGAGCTGAGATCATTAGAAGAAAAAGCCGCCCTTGAACTTAGCGACAGATATCGTAAAGTGGGGGTAGAGAAAGATGGAGATGACGGTGTACTCGAGGCTGCGGAAAAACTTAACGGTATGATAGTGACCAATGATAAGGGTCTGAAAAAGAGAGCTTTGGATAGAAAGATAGCAGTCGGTTTTCTGAGATCGAGGTCGCATCTAGAATTGATAGGAGAGGATCATATGTTCACTCAGGGCGGAAAAAACGAAGAGAACGAAGATATATTGAAGTTGAGAGGAAAAGTAGTCTCCGGAGTAGGTGAAGCTAGATATTTTATGGCTCTTGAAGGCTATAAACGTCGATTCAGAGAGAAATTTGGTTTCGAACCTTTCGAGGGGACCTTGAACGTTGAATTGGATGGTGAGGCATTGGAAAAGTTTAATGTTCTGAAGGATAAGGAAGGGATATCTATCGATGGATTCGTCGAAAAGGGGAAAAAATTCGCATCAGTAGAGTGTTTTCCAGCCAAGATCAACGGAGCGGAATCCTTAGTCATATTACCTGAAAAAACAAGATACGAGGATCAGGCCGAGATCGCGGCTGAAGAGAAATTGAGGAAAAGATTAGGATTAGAAGACGATGACGAAGTAGAAGTCTTGGTAAAGATCCCATAGAGAGCTTTTCAAATCGGATTCAGAAATTCTCTTCCAGATACTTCAATGCGGATTCAAATAAAGATCTTCCATCGCCTTTTTCCGCCCGGATACCGCCTCTTGTCCAATCCGGGTTCGTATAAGGACCGAATACCCTTTCAGGATGGGGCATCAAACCTAAGACATTACCCTTGGGATTACAGACCCCGGCGATATGATCGATAGACCCGTTAGGATTCCATGGATATCCGGGCGTACTTCCGTCTGGAGTTGTGTATCTGAATACGACCTGGTCACGTTTCTCTAGTTCTTCGATATCGATCTCATCGTCCAATACAAATTTACCTTCTTTGTGAGCCGACGGATACAGGATGGTTTCTCCTTCGGCATAACATCTAGTGAACACGCAGTTCGAATTTTCCTCCACCCTTAAAAGAGAAGGTCTGCATTCGAATCTATTGCTGTCATTGGTCTCTAGAGCCGCTTTAGGCACCTCACTCATGACTTCATTGACCGCTGGTAATAGACCTGTCTCTACCAGTATCTGAAAGCCGTTGCATACGCCGAGGATGGGTTTTTCAGTCTCTACGAAAGATTTCAACTGTTCGCCCAATCGACTTTTCATCCTAGCGCCGAAGATGGCCCCTGCACGGACGTAATCCCCCGCAGAAAAACCACCTGGTATCATCAATATATCGAAATCGAGTATATCTCTTTCCTCGGAAGGCTCAACGTCCTGTCCGATCAGTTGTTTAAGATGGACTTTTTCGGCCTGGGCCCCCAGCCTCTTGAAGGCGAGATGCGATTCCTCTTCACAGTTTGTTCCTTCGATCCTCAGGACACCGGCTTTGATATCTTCCCTTTTCAAGTTATCTCCTAAATCAGCTATGAACTCTATCTAAAAATATTTTCCCTCTGCACTTTCGGCTAAAAG
>SL_8KL_010_SEDDRAFT_10001524_pt1 | contig 20094 bp, 22 predicted proteins | sample SodLakKL_010_SED_4_FD_11160 | JGI IMG/M metagenome (IMG submission 11160)
CATACCCGTACCCGGGCAGATTTAGATAATTTACGCAAACGCATGGAGCGGGAAATCGAGAATAAAAAACTCCATGCCAAAAAAGATATATTAACCGATTTACTCACCTTTTTGGATTACTTCGAACAAGCAAGAAAACAAGTTCAGGACCAGGCCGCGGCCGAAGGAATCAACATCATGGCCCGGCAGTTCTATGAACTTCTAGATAAACACGGGGTCAGGCCTGTCGACTGCCTGGGCAAGCCCTTCGACCCAGAAGACCAGGAAGGTATCGGCTACATTGAAACCAACCAACACCCGGAAGGTTGTGTAGCTGAAGAAATTACCACCGGTTACAAACTTGGCGATATCCTGCTGAGGCCGGCCCGGGTCATGGTGGCTTCCAGGCCGGCGGAGCAGGAAGGACAGGCAGAAGAAAAAGAATCAAGAGACAGCAATGAATCATACCATGATAACGAGGAAAATCAAGATAATGGAAAAGACGAATAGCAGCGGCAATATGCTTAAGAAGTTGGGGGAATTGGTATGTCAGTAAAATATCAGGACTACTATCAGATTCTGGGGGTTGACCGCAACGCCTCGGAAGAAGAAATAAAAAAAGCATACCGGAAGCTGGCCCGGAAATGGCACCCCGACCTGCATCCACCAGGCGAAAAAGAAAAAGCCGAAGAAGAGTTCAAGAAAGTTAACGAAGCTTATGAGGTCTTAATCGATCCGGAAAAACGAAAACAATATGACCAGATGGGCAGCAGGTGGAAAGATGGACAGGACTTTTCCGGGTTCCAGCAGGGAGCACCCGGTATGGGCGGTGTCCGCTTCTATACCTCCGGCGATTTCGGCGGTGCTGACGCTGAAGATATCTTTGGCGGCGGCTTCAGCGATTTCTTCAAGATGTTTTTCGGTGAAGGAGCCGCAGCCGGAACCGCAGGAGGAGCAGGATCCGCCGGAAGAGCCGGCCGTGCGGGGCGCAAAGGTCAGCGCGGTTCGGTGAAGGGTGAAGACGTGGAAAGCGAAATTGAGCTTAGCTTAGAAGAAGCTTACCGGGGAACCACCAAGCAGATCCGGGTTTCAGGCGGCGCCGTTTGTCCCCAGTGCAGCGGCGCCGGAACCAGCGGCCGCAACTTTTGTCCACAGTGCGGCGGTACCGGGTCGGTGCCGGAAGAAAAAAATCTCGATGTCCATGTACCGGCCGGGGTAAAAGAAGGCAGCCGGATCCGCCTGAAAGGACAGGGCGGCAGCGGCCTGGGAAGTGCGCCGAAAGGGGATCTCTTCTTGAAGGTTCGCCTGAAACCGCACCCCAAATTCAAGCTTAAGGACAACCACGTTGAAACCGATGCCGTAATCCGCCCCGACCAGGCAATATTTGGGGATAAAATAACAGTGGATACCCTCGACGGACCGGTCAATGTCAAAGTGCCGGCCGGCAGCCGCAGCGGCAACAAACTGCGCCTGCGCGGTAAAGGGTTCCCGGGGAAAAATAAATCCCGGGGAGATCAGTATGTGCGCCTGGTCGTTGACACACCCCAGGACTTGAGCGAAGAGGAGAAAAACCTCTACAAGCAGCTCTACGAAATGCGTAAAAGCGGGGTGGAAGCAGAATGAAGCTGGTAAAAATCCACTGTCATACGGACACGGAAGAAAAAATAACCACATATCAGCTGGAATATCATCCCGATATCCTGGATGCTTATGAAGAACTGGGCATCATTGATATCGATGAAAACCAGACTATTCATTATGAGGATCTGCGCCGGTTGAACAAGGCGATCCGCCTTAAAAGAAATCTTGGCGTGAACACAATCGGCGCAAGCATTATTGTAGATTTGCTGGAAAAAATAGAAAATATGCAAGACGAAATCGAACGTCTGCGCAAGAAAGTAGGTGAATAAATATGGATTTAGAGCGTTTAACCAATAAAACCAGGGAAGCTTTGAATACAGCGCAGGAAATCGCCGTTAACCGGGGACATCAGGTTGTTGGCCCAAAACACTTGCTTCTGGCTTTGCTCGAACAAGAGGAAGGGATGGCCGGCAAATTCTTAGAACACGCGGAAGTTGATGTAAACTCGTTTAAAAATGAGCTTGAAAACCAGATCAACGCCATGCCGCGGGTTTCCGGTTACGACGGGCCTTTGCAGATGAGCTCTTCCATGGCCCGGGTATTATCAAAGGCCGAACAGGAAGCAAAACAGCTAAAAGATGAATACACCAGCGTGGAACACCTCCTTCTGGCCCTGACCGAAGAAGGAGACGACGATTTGAAAAAACTGTTCGGGCAGTTCAACCTGGACCGCTCCAAGCTGCTGAATTCGCTGAAGATCGTGCGCGGCAGCCAGCGGGTAACCAGCGATAACCCGGAAGAAACTTACGAAGCGTTAATGCGCTACGGAAAAGACTTAACCGAGTTGGCCTCCCGGGGCAAACTCGATCCGGTAATCGGCCGTGACGAGGAGATCCGCCGGGTAATGGAAATCCTTTCCCGCCGGACCAAGAACAACCCTGTTTTAATTGGGGATCCCGGCGTGGGGAAAACGGCAATTGCCGAAGGTTTGGCCCGGAGAATCATCGCCGGCGATGTCCCCGAAGGACTCAAAGACAAAAAAGTAATCGCTTTAGACATGGGCGCCATCGTCTCCGGTGCAAAGTACCGCGGCGAGTTTGAAGAAAGGCTCAAGGCGGTTTTAAAAGAAGTCCAGGACGCGGAAGGTAAAATTATTTTGTTCATCGACGAGCTCCACAATGTGGTTGGCGCCGGGGCCGCAGAGGGCGGCATGGATGCCAGCAACATGCTTAAACCGATGCTGGCCCGCGGCGAACTGCAGTGCATCGGGGCAACCACCGTCGATGAATACCGCAAGAATATCGAAAAAGACGCCGCCTTAGAGAGGCGTTTCCAGCCGGTACAGGTCGATCAGCCCTCGGTAGAAGATACTATTTCGATCCTGCGTGGACTGAAGGAACGCTACGAGGTGCACCACGGCGTGCGGATCCAGGACAGTGCATTGATTGCAGCCGCCGAATTATCTGACCGCTACATCAGCGACCGCTTCCTGCCCGATAAGGCGATCGATTTAATCGACGAGGCGGCAGCCCACCTGCGCACCCAGATTGACAGCATGCCGACGGCTTTAGATGAAATCACTCGCCGAATAATGCAGTTAGAGATCGAAGAAGCGGCCTTGAACAAGGAAAAAGATAAAGCATCACAGGAACGCCTGGAAAAACTGCGCCAAGAGTTGGCCGAGTTGCGCAGCCAGGCCGATGCGATGAAAGCGCAGTGGCAAACCGAGAAACAGTCCATTGCCAGGGTGCGTCAACTCAAAAAAGAAATCGACGAAATCCGCACTGAGATCGAAAAGGCCGAACGTGAGTACGACTTAAACCGGGCGGCTGAATTGAAATACGGACGCCTGAACGAACTTGAAAGGCGCCTGCAGGCTGAAGAAGAACACCTGGCCAAAAAGCAGAAAGAAGATATGCTTTTAAACGAAGAAGTAAGCGAAACTGAAATTGCCCAGGTAGTCAATCGCTGGACCGGTATCCCGGTAAGCCGCCTCCTGGAGGGAGAACGCGAAAAGCTGGTTCGCCTCGATGAAATCCTCCATGAGAGAGTGATCGGACAGGATGAGGCGGTTAAAGCTGTGGCCGACTCAGTACTAAGGGCCCGCAGTGGGGTTAAAGATCCCAACCGGCCGGTAGGTAGCTTCATCTTTCTCGGTCCGACCGGTGTGGGCAAGACCGAACTGGCCCGGGCCTTAGCCGAGGCTCTGTTTGATGACGAGCGCAACATGATCCGCCTCGATATGTCCGAGTACATGGAAAAACACACTGTAGCCCGCCTGATCGGTGCACCACCGGGTTACGTGGGCTACGAAGAAGGAGGTCAGCTAACCGAAGCCGTCAGGCGCAAGCCGTATAGTGTAATCCTTTTCGACGAAATCGAAAAAGCACACCATGACGTGTTTAACGCCATGCTGCAAATTTTAGACGACGGCCGGCTGACCGACGGCAAAGGCAGGACCATTGATTTCAGGAACACAATCCTGATCATGACTTCCAATATTGGCAGCCAGGAGATCCTTTCCTTCCACGAAAAGGGCGGCGATTATGAGCAGATGAAAAGCACTGTCTTAGGCTTGCTGAGGCAGCATTTCCGCCCGGAATTTTTAAACCGTGTAGATGAAACCATTGTCTTTAAGGCCTTAGAAAAAGACCAGGTCCACCAAATCGCCGGGCTGCTGCTTGAGCGGTTAACCAGGCGCCTTGAAGATACCGCCGGACTGACGATCAAGTGGGACGATGAAGCCCTGGCCCAACTGGCCGAAAAAGGCTACGATCCCGCTTTCGGGGCAAGACCGCTGAAACGGGTTATCCAAAATGAAGTGGAAACCCCGCTTTCCCGCCGGATTATTGCAGGCGAAATCAGCACCGAAACCCCGATCATGATCAGCACAGGCACAGAAGGCCTTGCATTCAGCCAGGCAAGCGAAGAAACTAAAGAAACAGAACAGGTCTAAGGTTAAACAAAAACAAGGGGCCGGTACCTTTCCCCATCAGAAAGGCCCGGCCCCTTTTTTAGTTTAAATGTTGTCAAGTACCCCGTCCCTCTGGCACATTTATTTTAAGCTCGCTTCTACTTCTTCAATGAAGTCTTTGCCGGCCCGGTACACCTTCTGCAGTGCTTCCGGGTCGTTTGCAATCGCACCTTTTTCATCATAGCCTCTGAATGAAAGGCTGCCTGCAAACTTGTGATTAATGTTGACAAAGAAAACCTTGATGATTTCAATGGCGTTTTCGCAGTAACGTTCGCGTTCGAGAGCACCGACGCAGATAAAAAAGCCCCGGCGTTTTGGCTTATCCGGCACAAACGGAGTTTTCAAGTTAAACTTGGCATGCCACCAGCACTGGAAACGATCGATAAGCATTTTAAGCTGGGCATTGAGAGAACCGAAAGTTACCGGACTGGCCACCACCAGGGCGTCTGCCTCAATCATCTTTGGATAAATATCCTGCATGTCGTCTTTTAAAATACATTTCCCGTCTTTAGCGCATTTGTCGCAGGCCTGGCAGGGCTTGAAGTTCATGCTGTTTACGCGGATCAAATCCACCTGCCAGCCCGCTTCCTCTGCCGCACGGCTAAATTCTTTTAAAAGAGTTTCACTGTTGCCGTTGCGACGAGGGCTGGGAGCTACTGCAAGCAGGGTCTTCAAAATGATCACTTCCTTTACCTGGTCTTATTTGACCGGTTGTTTAAATACTTTGTGTTAACATTAAAGTGGCTGAGCAATTACAACTTAAAAACAAGTACTCAGGGGGTACTCTGCTCTTGCTGAGTCCTACCCCTGGCAAACCAATACCTGGCCAGGGCGAGAAAATAATTTTCCTGTTGTCTTATATTACTTTATAGGTTACCATATAAGCGATTAAAAGGGAATCTTAAACAATCCGGCAGGGGGAAATCGATCGATGGCAAATAATCACCAGTCCAACTACAGCTATAACAACCACTACAACTCCAGGAAAAACAGGTACGCCAAAAAACAAATATTTATGCGGGTAGCCCTGTATATGATTATGTTGATTATGCTGAGTATAATCGGAGTGCTCGCTGTTTTTAGTATCAACCAGCACAGGGCAGCACAAGTCCTTGAAAAAGAACTCGACTCCCTGGAAAGCCGCTTAGAAAAAGTGGAACAAGATAATACTGATCTGGAAGAAAAATACGAAGAAATTCACGAGAAAAACCAGGAATTACTCGAGGAAAATGAGAAATTGCGGGAAGAAAACAAGATGATGCGCTCTGAGACCATCATCGAACACGGCAGCCGCGAAACAAACAAAGTGGCAATTACCATAGACGACGGCGGCGCGGAATCACTTACCCATAGGGCCCTTGATTATTTTAAGGAATACAACGTGCAAGCCACATTATTCCCCAAGGGCGATATCGTCGAACAGCAGCCCGAAGTCTGGCAACGCGCTGTTGATGAAGGCCACGAATTAGGTAACCACACTTACACTCATCCCTATCTATCTTATCAATCAAACGAAAAAATTAAAGAAGAACTTAAAAACTGGCAAAAAGCGGTGGACCAATCTCTTGAGCAAGATTACCGCACTCTTTTTTTCCGGCCCCCTTACCGGGACGGTTATTCCTCGGGGCAGCGCTGGCACAAAGAAAGGATCCAGGAAATCGTCGCCGAGCAAGGCATGTTTACTATCCTCTGGGATATCGAAACCCTGCATGCACTGCAAAATAACCCGTATACCACCGAAAACATCACCCGGCATGTGCTTAACAATGCCCAGGGTGGCAGTATAATTTTACTGCACTTCATCGATGAAGATATCGCCGCCCTTCCGGACATCATTACCGGGCTACGCGACCGCGGCTTAGAACCCGTTCCTTTAAGTGAAGTGCTGCTTGCTGAAAGTTAGGAAGGGAAATACACTAATCATCGCTATGCCCATCTTTTTCTTCTAAAGCATATACTAAAGCATCCTCGACCGCTTTTAGCAAGACCTTACTGCTGGCTGTTGCCCCGCTGACGGTGTCCACATCCAGGCACTGCTCGTCCAAAACCCGGTCCAATACTCTTTCCGCCGCTGCGCCGTTGCTATGCACATGTTCAACTAACCGTATCTCGACAATACGCTGGTCTTCAATCCTGACCAAAACACTGGCTGCTGTTAAGACAGATTCAAAAGATCCGTAGTAAGCGCCATCGGGCACCTTCTCAAGATTAATATTTTCAATTTCTATCCGCTCGGTTTTCAAGGCTTCCGGGACCAAAACCATGCCCACCAGCACGGTCAGGAAAATAACTGCCGTGGAGGTAACTATAAAAATAAAGAGCGGCTTGTTTTTCATGATGCTTCCCCTTGCTCCTGTAGTTTATCCCCATTATATAACGATTCGGCCTTCATAAAAATACCTTTATTTGCCTAGGATTGAACCAGCGATGGCAAGAAGGTGGCAAGACCGGGAAACATGATTAAAAGCGCCAGGGCCAGGATAATCGCAAATAAAAAAGGCCATACCCCCTTAAAAATAACCTCTAGCGGCACATCACCCGCCACTCCCTTGACAATATATACATTCATCCCCACCGGGGGAGTAATCACCCCCATTGCCACTACCATCACGATAATCACCCCAAACCAGATCGGATCGTAACCGAGAACATCTACCGCTACCGGTAAAAATATAGGGATTGTTAGCAATATCAAAGCCAGGGCATCAATAAAGCAACCCAGAACCAGGTAGATTAATAGAATCAGGGCAATGACGGCGAACGAGGGTAAGGCCAATTCCGCCGCCCACTCGGCCATGGCAAAAGGAATGCGGCTGACTGCCATAAAGCGCCCGAAAATTACCGCCGCTGCTACAAGAAGCATGATCATCGCCGTAGTCCGGGTAGTGTCGGCAAGGGACTGACGAATTATCGCTAAATTCATCCGCCCCTTTAAGGCCGTGACCAGGAGTACCCCGGCTACGCCTACCGCACCTGCTTCCGTAGGCATGAACCAGCCTGCAAAAAGACCGCCCAGCGATATTGCAAAAACAACCATAACTTCGAAAAGACCACCACCCAGGGCCAGGTAACGCTCACGCCAGCTGGCTTTTTGGCCCGCAGGACCCAGTTCCGGGTTGCGCCTGGCATTAATGTAGATAACCAGCATGTAAAGAGACATAAGCAGAAAACCGGGGATGATGCCGGCCAAAAACAGCTGCCCCACCGATTGCTCGGCGGAAATCCCGTAGACGATAAAAATCACACTTGGCGGGATCAATACCCCCAGGGCGCCGCCGGCGGCCACGCTGGCTGTAGACAGGGAAGAGTTATAGTTGTACTTGCGCATCTCGGGCAGGGCAATGGCCCCGATGGTCGCAGCAGTTGCCGTGTTAGAACCGCATACCGCCCCAAACAGGGCGCAGGTAGCCTGAGTTGCCACCGCCAAACCACCCGGCAGGTGGCCGGCCAGTTTGTAAGCCAGGTCGTAAAGCCTGGCCCCCATCCCGGCATGGAAAGCAAGGAACCCCATTAAGACAAACATGGGGATTACACTCAGTGAATAACGGGAAAAGGTGGAAAACAGTTCGGCTGAAACCATTGAAAATGCCGCCCCGGTTGAGGTCAAATAGCCAAACCCGGCAACTCCAACTATAGCCATAACATAGGCAATCGGAATTTTTAAAGCCATTAATAGAAAGAATGCCAAAATACCAATAGTACCAACCATTTCCGGGTTCATTGATGCTCACCCCCGGCAATCAACTTAATAATTTTCAGCAAGTTTACCAGGGAAAGCACAAAAAACCCAAGGCCGACCAGGTAAATAAAGGGGTAAAAGGCAAGCTGGATGGTCGGAGAAACCTCTCCACTTTCAGCAATGCGCCAACCGTAATTAAATAAGTTGAATGTGATAAACAACAGAAAAGCAAAAACAGGTAAATTTACCGCTATCTCGATGTACCGCTGCACCGGTTTCGGCAGTTTTTCTACCAGAAATTCAACGGAGATGTGTCCGTTTTCCAGGGCGCAGCGGGCTAAGGCCAGGCCGATTACACCGGCGGTGAGAAAACCGACCACTTCGTGGGCCACCAGGAATGATTGCTGTAAAAGAACCCGGCCCATTATATTGGCCACCACCAGGAAAGCAGTGGCAGCCAATATAATTCCAGCCAAAAAATCAAGGCCGCGGCTTAGTTTGATCACTATTGTTTCAAATAACTGCATCAACAGATCTGTCCTTCATTTTATAAAGTTAATCGTTTTTTCTCAGCCGTGCTGAGTATTAACAGTTAATCAATATCGGGCATGTTAAGGTAAATCCATGAGCAAGNACTAACGATATTCTTCGGCCAACCGTTTAACGGTATCAAGAATTTCGCCCCCATCATGGCCCAGTTCATCCATTTTAAATTTAAAATCTTCCTGGACCGGCTGAACCTTTTCGATCCACCGCTCTTTTTCTTCTTCACTAAGCTCAATTACTTCCTGACCGGTTTCTTCAACCGCCCACTCAAGCGCTTCTTCATTCTGAAGGTCCCACAAGCCGGCAGCTACTTCTTCATGAAAGCTCTCGTTTACTTCAAGAAANACTTCCTGCAGGTCGGAAGGTAGGCTCTCCCATTTCTCCTGGTTCATGGTTACGTAAAACAAAGCATTGTAAAGAAAAGGTGTCCTGGTCAAGTAATCGGTATGCTCCGCATGGTTCCAACCTTTTAAAACTTCAACCGGTGCCAGGTTTCCGTCAACCCTGCCACGCATCAAAGCTTCTTCCGCTTCATTTTGCGGCATCGCTTCCGGGGCGGCGCCCAGTAAGTTAAGCGTTTCCGCGCTTAACCCGGCAACCCTGATTTTCATTCCCTGTAGGTCTTCAAGGCTCTCTACCGGCTCTTTGGTAAACAAATCTCCCGGGCCGGTAGCAAGCACATACATAAGCTCTGTGTCCTGGATTTCAGCCGGGTCCAGTTCCTTAATCCCTTCCCAGGCTACTTTACTGGCCATAGATGAATCCTCATAAACAATCCCGGGCAGTTCAAACACTTCCAGCACAGGAAAGCGGCCCCGGTTGTAAAAGAAGGCCGAAAGCCCAATATCGGCAATCCCTTCAACGACTCCCTCGTACGTATCATCCGGGTCCAGAAGGGTTCCCCCCGGATAACTGGTTATCTCGATCCGGCCCTCGCTGGCCTGTTCCAGTTCTTCGGCCCAACCCTGAACCAATTCTGTTTCCGCCGGGTGACCGGCCGGGAAAAAGTGAGCCAGGGTAAACTCATACACCTCCCCCTCTTCTTCTACCGCTTCTTCTTCCACTGCTGTTTCTTCTACATCTGCTTCTTCCGGATCCGCTTCGCCGTTTTCTTCGGCAGCGCACCCGGCCGCTAATATCAGCAGCAGTGCCAATCCCGTAAGTACCAGTTTCTTTTTCACTTTTCACTACCTCCTCTGAAAGTTGATCGCTGATCAACGGCCAGGGCAAAAAATAAAATACTCCGGACGGGAGTATTAGAGGGCAAAAATATACCGGCTTTATAACCGGCATAATTACATTACAAACCCTGCCGTCCTACCATGCTACGCCTTTTACAATTCGCCATGGTAAAAAAAATTCCTTCCGGACGGCAAAGTTTTTATTTGTTTTTTTGTTATTGCTGAGCAACTTTTTTTAAAAGGTCAGCACTGCATCAGCATCAAGAGCCAGATCGTTTAAAGTGGCGGCGCCGGCAATAGTTGCTTCTTTAATTAAATCTTCCTCCTTGATTTTGCCGCCGAACAACTGCAAGCTTTGCTGGCAGGCCATTATTTTAACACCCTGTGCGGCTGTTTGCTGCAAAATCTCAAAAAGGCTCGGAAAATCACCAACTTTAACCTGTTCCGCCTCCTTTTTGATTAAGTTATTTAGCCCCTTGCCCAAAAAATAAACTACAGGTTCCACATCCATTGCCCTGGCAGTTTGAGCCAGGATCAAGGGAGCATAAAGTTTTTCCGGGGTATCTGTCCCGCTGGTTTGCACGTAAAGAATTTTTTTCTTTTCAGCCATTTTTAGGTTTATCCTCGCTTTCTTTTAAAACATAATAATGGTACTCATCACCAACCTGTTCCACCTTGACCAGGCTGTGGCCTGCCCGCTTGGCCCAGCGAGGTATATCTTCCGCCGAAGCCGGATCGTCGGCAACGAGCTCCATTAAACTACCGGCTCCCAGCTGATCTATTTCTTCTTTGGCCCGCATTACCGGTACCGGACAGAAGAGCCCGACACAGTCTACCAGGTGTATTTTTAACCTGCCATCGTTTCTGCAGGTAAAAATTTCTTCCGAGGTGTCCGGGCAAATCGGCTGGTCGCAAAACGGACAGCTGCAAAGCCTCTCCTTTTCATTTACCCTGTTCAGTTTATTTTCACTCATTTCCAGCGCTCCTCTCTGATGATTGCTCTTTCGGCTGAATACCCTGCTTTTCCATGTAATCCTGGATAGCCTTGTGCAAGGCATCTGCACCCAGGTTGGAACAGTGCATTTTATTACCAGGTAATCCTCCGAGCGCTTCGGCAACCTGCTTATTGGTGATGTTCAAGGCTTCTTCCAGGGTTTTTCCCTTGGCCATCTCTGAAACCATGCTCGATACGGCAATAGCAGCCCCACACCCAAAAGTAAAATACTTAACATCTTCTAGTTTGCCGTCATTAACCTTAATCGTAAATTTCATCATATCACCACACACCGGGTTGCCCTCTTCGCCAATCCCGTCCGGGTTCTCAATTTCACCGATATTGCGCGGATTTGTAAAATGCTCCATTACTTCTTCACTGTACATTGGCATTGATCTTTCCCTCCTTCAGATACTGATGGTAAAGCGGCGACATCTTCCGCAACAGTTCGGCAACCTGGGAAAATTGCTCAGTAATGTAAGGTATGTCTTCTACATTGCTATCCTTGCCGGCTGCGAGCAACAGCGAGCCCTGGGCCAGTTCCGGGGAGACACCGATTGCCTGCAAAACATGTGAAGACTTAAGCGCCTGTGAAGTACAGGATGAACCGCTTGACACATAAATGCCGGCCATGTTCAGACGCATCAGCAGCGCCTCCCCTTCAACAAACTCAACCGAAATGTTCAAGTTATGGGGCAGGCGCTTTTCGGGGTGCCCATTTAAATGCAAATGAGGAATTTCTTTAAACAAGCTGTCTTTAAGCTGGTCCCTGAAGGAAGCAACTTTTTGTGTGCGTGGTTCCATCGTTTCATAAGCCAGCTTCGCCGCTTCACCGAGCCCCGCTATAGCGGGAACATTCTCCGTGCCTGCCCTTAAGCCTTTCTCCTGGATACCACCTTCTATCAGCGGCCGCACCCTGATTCCTTTCCGCATAAACAGGGCTCCCGCACCCTTGGGGCCGTAAAACTGGTCACCGGCCAGGGATAGCAAGTCAACCCCCATATCATCCACATCAATCGGTATCCAACCCGCCGCCGCAGTCGCATCGGTATGGAAGGGAATCTCGTTTTCGCGGGCCACTGCAGCCAGCTCCTTGACCGGTTGAATAGTGCCAATCTCCGGGTTAGCGGTTTGAATGGTAACCAGGATAGTTCGGTCGGTGATCGCCTCTTTTAAAGCCTGTGGATCGATTAATCCGTGGCGGTCTACCGGCAGCAAGGTCACCTCAAAGCCTTCTTTTTGCAGGGTCTTCAGCTGGTTTAGCACAGAAAAATGCTCAATCGCAGAAGATATTATATGGTTGCCTCTCTTTTTCCCCGCGGCAATCAACCCCTTGACTACCAGGTTGTTGGCTTCCGAGGCAGAAGCAGTAAAAATGACCTGCTTGCTTTCAGCACCAATCAGGCGTCCCACTTTCTCCCTGGCATCCTCCAGGGCTTGACGCGGTTTTTCCCCGAGAGTATGTCCGCTAGAGGGATTGCCATAATCTTCTTTAAAAAAGGGTAGCATCACCTGTAAAACAGCATCATCTACCGGCGTAGCCGCGATATAATCAAGGTTGATTGATTTCATAACTAACAGCTCCTTTAAGATTTTGCTAATTACTCTTGACTGCAACTCAAAATATCTATATAAATCCTATAAAAATTATAGGATATTTATTGTCAGTTTGTCAACACCCATTTCAAATGTTTTAACCCTTACAAAAAGGGATTTACGCTTACAGGCGTGAAAATACAAAAAACTACAAGGAGAGATGCGTTATGAAAACTTTGGAAAGCCGGGCTCAAAAGGGCCCGGCTACTTTTAGCTGTTTCAGTAAAATTTGACTAATGCTTTACCCTGTAAAATCTGCAAAAATTGTCGAGTGCAGCAAGTAAAGCCGGTTATATTTCCGGGCAAGAGTGTAGAAAAAGTTAACCAGGTGAGGTAAGTCCCCGGGTTCCCGGTGCAAGTATATTTCTTTCTCTTCAATAGAAGCTTCATTTTTGAAATAACCCCAGAGATGATCGACTACGTTGGCAAGCCCCTTAATGGGAACCGGCTCTTTTATGATCTTCAAAATCTGCTCGATAAAAGGACCTGCTTCAGTTAGAGGGTATTTTTCTTTTCCCCGCAGATGAGCCTGGATTTCCTTGTAGTGGTTGTAGCCGCGGGCCATCACCGAGTATTTATGATGTGCCCAGAACGCAAAAGCATTCCCGGGCAGCGGGATCCTGCGGGAAGCATCATTCTGCCGGTATTTTTCAAAGAGGATTTCGATCTGCTTTGCTGGTGGATCAACATACACAGGGTCGCTAACTGAGCCTGGATAACTATAATTCTCAGTCCCCTTTTCGCAGGGACTAAAATGATTGAAGCCCCGGAGCTGCATTTCTAAAACCGTAAGCTCGTGGATATGCACAAGCCCTTTTAGGTTATCTTTCCAGCGCATTGTTTCTGGGTGCTGCGAATAACCTTTTTTATTCCCCGAAATAACGCTGTAAAGAGCGTGGATTTCAGCATGTTGGCCAAGCAGATTCTGCCTGGATAAGTAACCGGGATGAATGTCCCACACACGCATCAAACTTACATCCTCTCTTACGCTTCTATAATTAATTTAACTGTGGCTGTGCAGTGTTTTTACATCAAACCTGATAAGCCTAAAATTAAACTCCAGGCAATTTAACCAGTAGCTTTATACACTTTTGAGCTAATTTGCCTGTATTTTAGTAACCGGCTTAAATTGTTTGACATATTAAGCTTGATCAACTATTATTTTAAAAAGCCTGTTACCGGCAGGCTTAACCAAACCTTAAATTCTGGAGGAATAAAAATGCAAAGCTACATGTGTGAACTCTGCGACTACACTTATGATCCCCAGAAGGGCGATCCCGATAACGGCATTTCCCCGGGCACTGCTTTCGAAGACCTTCCCGATACCTGGAAATGTCCCGTCTGCGGTGCTGATAAAGACGAATTTCAAGCCGTTCCGGAAACCGGTTGATTACCTGGACAGATTCAAACAGCATGCCGGAGGAAACAAAAACCGCAAACAAATATCGGGACCGGTTTAAACCGTCCCGATATTTGTCTACCTATTGCAATTCTTTTACCACAAAAGTGCCAATCTTCCAAATGCCAACCCAGTCTACCTGGTAAGCATTACCGGCCATTTCGTTACGCACATAAAAGGGAATCCCTTCGACTTCTATCTCCTGAAAATTTTCCTCCATTTCCGGTTTACCTGCAGTCACGGCAGGGGATACAGTTGTTCCCCCTCAACCTCCACTACATTTCAGGTAGAGAGTGTATGGTGCGCCACCGTTTTTCATCTTTTCAAGAGCAGCCTGGGTTAATTTTATTTTAGCCACTAATATCCCTCCCTAATGAGTTTAGCTTAGGAACAAGCTTAATTTAAGAACTACTCTTATTATAACATAAATACCCCCAAGGGTATATAGAAAAAATTTAACCTCCCAAAAAAAGGATTGCCCCTCCGGATATAGAAATTTTAAGATGGAGGGATTCTATGCAGCTGATTATTGCCCCCGATAAATTCAAAGGTAGCATGTCTGCTCCCGAAGCTGCCGAGCGAATAAAAAAAGCGGCAGCAAATGTTCTGCCCGGTGCAAAACTGGTTCTCTTGCCCCTGTCGGACGGTGGAGAAGGACTGGTGGATTCCCTGGCCGGGAAAAACCGGGACAACCTGCAAACCAGTACAGTTACCGGACCACTGGGCAAGCCGGTAGAAGCTGTCTGGGGCCTTACCGATGAAGGGAACACGAGTGTAATAGAAATGGCTGCGGCATCCGGCCTGCACTTAATCCCGGAAGCAGAAAGAAACCCATTTTTTACCAGCACCTATGGAACCGGGGAACTAATTAAGGCATCCCTGGACCACGGTTGCAGCAGATTGATCATTGGAATCGGTGGTAGTGCCACCAATGACGGGGGCGCGGGTATGGCCCAGGCCCTGGGAGCAAAATTTTATGACCGGTTTGGAAAAGAACTGGAAACCGGGGGAGTAGCCCTTGAAAAACTTGAAAAAATCGACATTTCCGGCCTTGACCCCCGCCTGAGACAGGTAGAAACACTGGTGGCCTGCGACGTGAATAACCCCCTGACCGGAGAAAACGGGGCTGCTTATGTATACGGACCTCAAAAAGGGGCTACGCCAGAAATGGTGGAACAGTTGGACCGGGCACTGCAAAACTATGCCCGGGTGATCAAAAAAGACCTCGGGTTAGAGGTCAATGAAATTCCGGGCTCCGGAGCGGCTGGAGGCCTGGGAGCCGGGTTGATTACATTTTTAGGAGCAGAACTCCGCTCCGGGATTGAACTGGTCCTTGATGCTTTGAAAATTGATCAATACCTGCCAGGCACAGATTTGCTGATTACCGGGGAAGGCAAGTTAGACGGCCAATCAGCCCACGGCAAGGCACCGGTAGGCGTAGCCAGGCGTGCAGCTAAATACAATGTTCCGGTCATCGCTCTTGCGGGCAGTCTTGAGGGCGACCTGGACGTTTTTCACCGGGAAGGCATCACTGCCTGCTTTGCTGTGGCCGATGGACCGCTGTCTCTGGAAGAATCAATTTCCCGGGGGCCGGAACTGCTCGAAATAAAAAGCGCCGAGGCACTCAGGCTGTGGAGAACCGGGCAAACAGGTTAAATTAATCATCCATCTCCCCTTCTTCGATGATAAACCGCCTTTCACTATCAACTTCTATATCGTAACCGTCTAAAACCGGTTCGCCTTCTAAGTCCAGGATCATAATATCGTATGTATCAGGTTCGGCAAAGAAATACCTGGTAGTACCGGCAGGAAGCACTTCATCACCTAGCCAGTCCTCCCCCCAATCTTCACTTTCGCTGGGAGACAAATAGATAAAGCCGATATCTACTTCTTTTTGATTGGTGACCTGGATAGGGAACTTACCCTCTTCTCCTACTTCAAGGGTATAATCTTCGCTGATGTTCCTTGCTGACGGCAACAAGTAGTAATTATAGGTCATCGGGATAACCGTGTATTCACCCTCAGGCATGATGAAGATTCTTTCATCGCCGGGTTCAATCTCATCCTCGTTCAAGAGGTCTTCGCCCCATTCATCAAGATCGGTACCGTAAAACAACACATGTGAAATCATTATTTCTTCAGTATGATTAGCTACTTCAATCGCAATTTCATCATCACCGGCAACAGGTTCATCGTTAGTATCTCCACATCCAAAAGCAAAAAGTAAAACAAGAAAGCAAAACGCCAAACAAAAAACCCTCTTGACCATAACCAACCTCCGTTAACCTATTTAACCCGAAATTTAAATCCACTCTGCTAGTAGCAGGAAATACTCCTGAATAAAAAGAGCCATATTTTTGACACTGGCTTTTGTAATTTTATCATACCTGATGATTAATTCAAGGCATTACTTTTAACCTCAGCTAAAGCTTGCTCTTTTATACCGGCAAATAGGCGTTGAAAACGCATTCTATTTCAATAGATCCTGGAAAATTAGACATCAAATGATATAATTATTTCAACCCGGCTGTGATTAGAAGCAGCACTTTAAACTAGTACAGGAGCACTTTTAAAAATGAGCAATACAAGGGTCTCTTTACTGCAGGAAAAAGATTTAGACCGGGCAGTTGATCTATTTCTTGATGCTTTCAAGAAAGAAGCTTTTACAAAATCCCTGTTGGATTTGTCTCATCAAAAAAGCCGAGCGGTTTATTTCCAGGCGGTCCGCTACAAGTTATCTTTGTACCTGGAAGCGGGACACCAAGCATACGGGGCTTTTGAGAACTCGAGTTTGCTCGGCATGTTTATCTTAAGGTCCCCGCATGTGAAAATTCCTTTTGGACTGCACCTGCGCCGCCTCCTACCAAACTTACCTGCTTTTGCCTGGTTGATGCCGCAATTTATAAAGGCTACCCACTTGAGCACAGCAGTACAACCACCAGGCAACCTGCCGAAAAAACACTATTCTTTGGAAGGTTTGGCTGTCCACCCTGCCCACCAGGGCAAGGGCATCGGCCGTCTGCTGCTTGAAAAAGCCGACCAGGTATGTTCTGCCGACAGCAGCGCCTCGGGTATATACCTGTATACCGGAGACGAAATAAACAAAGAGCTATATCAACATCTTAATTACCGGATTTTAGAAAGTAAATCGACTCCCTATTTCACCGCTTATCATTTGTTCAAAGAAAATCTCCACCACAACAAAGCAGAAAAGCCCCGGTAAGAGGGAGGGTCATATTAGCTTGCAAGAAAAAGGCAAACCTAGCATAATTACAATCAGTGAAAGCGCCGGCACAATCAGATCAAGTAAATTAGATTGTTTTACCCTCTATAACGGGATTGTCTACACCCCCTGGGAGAAATTTTATGGCGGCGTGGTAATCCGCGGAAACATTCTCGAACAGGTTTTTAAAGGAGACCCGCCCCAGGCAAAAACCGGAGACCGGCATCTTTTAATCGATTGCTGCGAGTATAAAATTATGCCCGGATTTGTAGATATCCATGTGCACGGTGCATTAGGATTCGATTTCACGATTGCTTCAGGTAAAGAAGGTGAAAAAGCCATTTACCATCACGGTACCTCTGGTGGAACCACTGCACTGGTGCCGACCATGGTTTCAGCCCCGATTGAACATTTAAAACAAACAGCAAGTAATCTCTCCGCCATACGCAAAAGGCAGGGCCCTGGTTCACCTGAAATTTTGGGGATGCACTTAGAAGGCCCTTTCTTAAACCCCTGGTACAAGGGCGCACACAGCATGGAATACTTAAAAAACCCGGAAGCAGAATTAATCGAAGACCTGGCCGCTTTTTTGGGCGAAAACCTGAAAATACTCACCCTTTCTCCTGAACTCCCCCATGCCTTGGAGGCAATCAGCTACCTGAAGAACAAAGAGGTGACAGTAGCGCTCGGGCACAGCGGGGCAAGCGTGGAAGAAGTAGAGCAAGCAGTGGCCTGCGGCTTGCGCCACGTCGTCCATACTTTCTCGGCAATGCGCCGCTTTCACCACCGCTCCCCGGGAGTGCTCGGGGCAGCTCTCACAGATGACCGGCTTTCGGCGGAAATCATTGCTGATGGTGTGCACACCCATCCTGCCGCGGTAGATCTTTTTTTCCGGGCCAAGCCCGGAGGAAAAACCGTCCTGGTTACAGATGCTCTTGCCGTTTGCGGGCTGCCCGGCGGTGAATGCCTTCTTGGCGATAAAAAAATTATCTACCGGCAGGGGAAAGCCTTCCTTGAAAACGGTAACCTGGCCGGCAGTGTTTTAACCATGAACCAGGCCCTGAAGGGGGCCGTGGAAATGTCAGGCTTAAGTCTGGAAGCAGTGCTCCCCGCTGCGACAATCAACCCGGCCCGGGTAATCAGTACAAGCAAACGTAAAGGCTCCCTGGAAACAGGCAAAGATGCCGACCTGGTCGTTTTAGACGATCATTACAACGTCCAGGCAACTTTTTGCCGTGGCACACTGCTAACAAATAATGCAACTTGATCATTAGCTTTCAATCGAAAAGCCGGCAATAAATTTTCCCGGGCATAAACTTTCCCCCGGAGAAAAGATGCCATCTTACCCGGATTCCTGCTTCTTTTTATCTTCCAACAACTGCCCACCTACACCTACATCTTCCGGTCTTGAAGGCCGCAGGTAGACCACGAAAGCCGACTTGTCGATTCCGGTTGCCTTGCTGGCTGTTTCAGTGAATGATTCAATCATCTCCCGCTTTTTCTCTTTATCCAACTCCGGTCCGTAAAAAAATATGGTTGGCAACAAAAAAACCTCCTTAGTGTATTTTAAAGATAACCCAGGATATTAGAGCTTCCTCTTTGTAAACAGGCTAAAAAACTATGGCTTGAGAAAACCTTTTCTACCAATCTTTTTTGAAAAAATTAACTTCACCTTGATAAGGTTCCACCAGCTCTTCTAAACGCTGCAGCTCTTCCGGGGAAAGCTTCTCATATTCTTTGGCCAGGCGCGCATTTTCCTCCAGCTCATCAAGGTCGGACATTCCCACTACTGCTGTGCTGACCAGAAAACTCAAGGCATACCCTAAAGCTTTTTCCATCCTCTCAAGGCCATTCTCCCGGAACAGGCGGCCGTAGGCGGCTATTTTCATAGCAATAATACCCATGTTTTTCTCCCGGGCCCGGGGCAATACAGCTTCCTGTAAAGGCTGATAAAAAGGATCCGCCGGGTTCAAAGAGAGCAGGACGCAATCAAAATCACAGGTTTCGATGGCTTCGAGTAACACAGCGGGATCCCTGTGCCCGGTCACCCCGGTAAAACGAATCAAACCTTCCTTTTTTAATTCTTCCAGCGCTTCCAGGGCACCGCCTTCTGCCATTACTTGCGAAAGTTCCTCTTCAGAATGCAAGCCGTGGATTTGCAGCAAATCAAGATGATCTGTCTGCAGCCGCTTTAAGCTCTGCTCGAAAAGCTTCATCGTCCCATCATAAGTGCGCTCTATAGTTTTGCTCGCCAGGAATACTTCGCTGCGACGTTTTTTAAGTGCTCTGCCGATATTTTCTTCACTGGCCCCGTATGAAGGAGCCGTATCAATATAGTTAACCCCTAAGTCCAGGGCCCGGTGGACCATTTTTTCTGCTTCCTCCGGCCTGTCTTTTGCTGCAACTGTAAAAGAACCGCCCAGGCCGAGAATGCTGACCATACAGCCGGTTTTACCCAGTTCCCTGAGCGGCATGCCGGCTACGCCTTTTTCTTTTTCCGGACCAGGTTCTTCAGCCTTTTTCTCTTCTTCCCGGCGCTTTTCCGCCTCACTTTTATCTTTCTTGTCATCTACTTTCTCATCCAGCGGCTCCTCTTCCGGTTCGGCTTCTTCCTCATCCAAACCGAAGAAACCGGCACAACCGCTTAGCCCCAAAGCAGCAGCTGCTGCAAGAAGCAGCTTGACAAACCGTCGCCTGCTGAACCGGCGCTGTAGTTTGCTTTCATCTGGTGTCTTGTTTGCCATATTTTCAAAACCTGCCCCTATTTTTCCCTTTAGAAGCAGGGGGACGGGGGTCTTGCTTCCTTGCATGGAAGCAATACCACCCTCCCCCGAGCCTTATATTGCTAACACTAAAAGGCAACCTAAGTGAAAGCCTGAAAGCTTTAGTCGCTGCCATTACCCTTAGGTGAGCCGTCTTCAGTCCAAAGGCAGCACGGCTGA
>SL_8KL_010_SEDDRAFT_10001526_pt1 | contig 20071 bp, 15 predicted proteins | sample SodLakKL_010_SED_4_FD_11160 | JGI IMG/M metagenome (IMG submission 11160)
CAGTGAAACCCCTGCGGGACCCAGCACTCACTTTTCCATTTTATTGCTTTTGATGAACCCGAAAGTGAGTGCTGGGTGTTTCACGGGGCAGGCATGGAGCATGGGGCATGGGGCATGGAGCATAGGGCATAGGGCATGGGGCATAGGGCATGGGGCATGGGGAAGAAGTATGTAAGTATGTGAGTATGGGCGTATGGGAGTTGGGTATGGGGAAGAAGAGGGGGAGGTAAGTTTTGAAGAGTCGCAGACTGGATAAAACGGGGANNATATGAGCAAGCAACGCTTGATGATAATAGATGATGAAAAGGATATGCTGCAGGGGTTGTCGCGGATTCTGCCCCAGGAGCTGGAAGATATCCAGGTGGAGACTTTTTCCAGTGCCTTGAGCGGGCTGGAGTCCATCAAGAGGCAGCCGGTGGATGTGCTTCTGCTGGATATCCGCATGCCGGAAATGGACGGCATGGAAGTCCTGACAGCGGTCAAGGAGATTGATCCCTGGATCACCGTGGTGATGATAACCGCTTATGGAAGTATAGAAACTGCGGTGGAGGCCATTAAGAAAGGAGCCTATGACTTCATCACCAAACCCTTTGAGATTCCGGATCTGGTGCGGGTCCTGAATAAGGCCCTGGAGAGGAGCCTGCTCATCCGGGAAAACATGAACCTGCGCAAAAAGATCTCTGAAAAAGAGCCTTTTGCAGACTTTGTGGGCCAGTCTCCGCCCCTGCGCCGGCTTTACGACGGAATACAGGCCCTGGCTGGTACTGACTATACGGTATTGATCAGAGGTGAATCGGGCACCGGCAAGGAACTGGTGGCCAAAGCCCTGCATGAATTAAGTCCCCGCAGCAGCCGAAGAATGGTTACTGTCAACTGCCCGGCCATACCTGAGCACCTGCTTGAAAGCGAGCTATTCGGGCACAAAAAGGGGGCGTTCACCGGGGCGGAGCAGAACCATACCGGAATGTTCCTGGAGGCGGACAAGTCCACGTTGTTGCTGGACGAAATAGGGGATCTGCCGGTATCCATTCAGACCAAGCTGTTGCGGGTCTTGCAGGAAAGAGAGGTCCGGCCCCTGGGTTCGGACAAGTCCCGCAAGGTTGATGTACGCATCCTGTCCTGCACCAACCAGGATCTGGAAGCCAGGATTCAGGACCGCAGTTTTCGTGAAGACCTGTATTACCGCTTGAATGTGGTCACCCTGCGCACCCCTTCTTTATCCGAAATTACCGAGGATATTCCTGTCCTGGCGGATTATTTTCTGCGCAGTGTCTGCAAGGAACTGAACCTGCCCCTGAAACGCTTCAGCGTTGCCGCTATTCAGTCCATGATGCAAAGATCCTGGCCGGGTAATGTGCGCGAGCTGCAGAATTTTGTCCGCAGGGTGGCTCTGTTTTCCCCTGAAGAAGAAATTGGAGCTGCAGATATCCGTGCTGCTCAGGACAGTCTGTATGGTTTGGCCGAAATTCAGCAGCGGAAAAATAACGGCGGGAAGGCAGTAAAGCCTTATCAGCAGGCCAAAGAAGAGCTTGTGGAAAATTTTACCCGTGAATACATACATAACCTTCTGGGCAAGACCCAAGGCAATGTGACCCGGGCCTCGGAAATCGCCGGGATAAGCCGCACAGCCCTGCAGAAGATAATGCGCAGATACGAGATCCGCTCCGAGGATTACCGCTGAGATTGATTTTACCCATTTCAGGTCAAATCATTTCTGGGTAAAAAGTGCCTTTTTTATCATTTTTAGATTGACGCGTTTTGAGTGAAAATGCCGGGAGACAGCCAAGGGCAGCTGATGCATAATTCATGGGGGGGATAAGGACATTGATTCTAACGCTGGAGGCGGAAAAGTGGAGGTATATTGAGATTTGGGGTGAGTGATGGGACTTGAACCCACGACCCCCAGGGCCACAACCTGGTGCTCTGCCGACTGAGCTACACTCACCACAATCACGCGTAAGTTTTTATTTATAAACTGTCACCCGGGATTGGTCAAGGATAAAATCCGGTTGCCTGCGTTAACGGCAGTCCAGGAAGTGAATATACTAATCCATAACCTCTCAACCCCTAAAGCCCTGAATCCCTAATCCCCCAATTCCTCAATGCAAAATTCATATATTTCGGGCGTTAGATATTGTACAGCTCATCCCCGGGGATGATGCGCACCCCGTTTTTCTGCAGGGTTTCTACAGCCTCCTCTGTACGGTCGAAGCGGAAGATCAGAACAGCATTCTGACCGCTTTGCTGCACAAAGGCATACATGTATTCCACATTGATTCCGTTTTCGCTGAGCATGGTCAGGATGGCATGCAGGCCTCCGGGGCGGTCTTCCACCTCGGCTGCCACCACATTGGTACGACCCACGGTGAAGCCGTTCTCCTTGAGGGCCTGTTTGGCCTTTTCGTGGTCGGTGACAATGAGGCGCAGAATGCCGAAATCAGTTGTGTCGGCCAGGGACAGGGCCCTGATATTTATCCCGGCCTCGGCCAGGGTCCTGGTGACATCGGCCAGCCTGCCTGCCCTGTTTTCCAGAAATATGGAAATCTGTTCAACTATCATTTTCTCCTCCCCGGGTAGTTATCCTGTTAAGCTTATTTCTTGCGGCGGTCTATGATTCTCTGGGCCTTGCCTTCGGAACGGGCTATGCCCTGTGGTTCAACCATTGTCGTCTTGGCTGTTACTCCCAGAAATTCTTTTATGTGTCCGGATATTTTCTTTTCCAGGCGCTGCAGATGCCTGATTTCATCGGAAAACATGTTTTCGTGTACCTCCACCCGGACTTCCAGGGTGTCCATGCCGCCTTCACGGTCGATGACGAGCTGGTAGTGCGGGGACAGTCCCTCGGTTTCCAGGAGGATGCTCTCGATCTGGGAGGGAAAGACATTGACTCCCCGGATAATGAGCATGTCGTCGCTGCGGCCCGTTATACGCTCTATGCGGTAATGGGTGCGTCCGCAGCGGCAGGGAACCGGATTGATCCTGGTGATATCCCGGGTGCGGTAGCGTAGAAGGGGCTGGGCCTCCTTGGTCAGGGTGGTGATGACCAGTTCGCCTTTTTCTCCTACCGGCAGGGGTTCACCACTGTCGGGATCGATAATTTCAGGCAGGAAGTGGTCCTCCCAGATATGCAGGCCGTCCTGAGCGGCGATGCATTCCATGCCCACTCCAGGACCCATTATTTCAGACAGACCGTAAATATCCAGGGCCTTGAGTTCCAGTTTGTTCTGGATGTCCTGGCGCATTTCCTCGGTCCAGGGCTCAGCTCCGAATATGCCCACCCTTAGTTTGAGATCGCTTATGCTTATGCCGGAAGCCAGTGCGGTTTCATACAGGTGCAGACTGTAGGAAGGGGTGCAACAGAGCACAGTAGATCCGAAGTCGCGCATGAGCATGACCTGCCGCTTGGTGGCTCCACCGGAAACAGGCAGGATTGTAGCTCCCAGGGCTTCCGCCCCGTAATGGGCCCCCAGACCTCCGGTAAACAAGCCGTATCCGTAGGAGTTGTGGATGATGTCTGTCCTGGTGGCCCCGGCAGCCTCGAAGGACCTGGCCATGAGTCCGGCCCAGGTCTCCACGTCGCGCTGGGTATATCCAACTACAGTGGCCTTGCCGGTGGTGCCGGAGGAGGCATGTACCCGGACCACGCTTTCCCGGGGCACGGCGAACATGCCGAAGGGATAGTTGTTGCGCAGGTCCTGCTTTTCAGTAAAGGGCATCTGGCGCAGGTCGGAAAGAGACTTGAGATTTTCCGGCCCAAGCCCCAGTTCTTTGAATTTTTGTTTGTAGAAAGGCACATTATGATATATTTTTTGAAGCAGATACTTGAGCCTTTTGAGCTGCAGGGCTTCCAGTTCATCCCTGGGCAGCGTCTCTTTTTGGACATCAAAAACCATCTCATTTCTCCTTTTTATGGGCAATACAACCTTTAAGCACCCACAGATACTTGCCCTATACATGTTCGTCCAGTCAAGAAAAAATCAGTTCCGGTTCAGGCTTTACTTGTCTAAAACCTGAAACTATACCTGCTCATCTCAACCGGTTGATATCATGCACCAGAAATAAAGGAAAAAATATGCAAAAGCTTGTAATTGAAGGAGGCAAAAGGCTTGAAGGTAAAATCCGCATCAGCGGTTCCAAGAACGCCTCACTGCCTGTTCTCATGGCCTCCATCATGGCCGACAGTGACGTGACTCTGGAAAACGTACCCGCATTGAAGGATATTTATACCTCATTAAAGCTGTTGACGCTTCTGGGCTGCAAATCTGAATTATATAACGGCACTGCAGGGATCCAGGCTGGGGACCTGGTTCCAGAGGCCCCGTACGACCTGGTCAGGACCATGCGGGCGTCGGTTCTGTGCCTGGGTCCCCTGCTGGCCAGGCTGGGCCGGGCCAAAGTGGCCCTGCCCGGGGGGTGCGCCATAGGAACGCGCCCGGTGGATCAGCATCTTCGGGGGCTGGAACAGATGGGGGCAAGATTTGAGCTGGAATCGGGATATATCATGGGCAAATGCAGAAGGCTCAACGGAGCGCATATCATTCTGGACCTGCCAACAGTTGGAGGCACGGAAAACCTGCTCATGGCCGCCAGCCTGGCCAGAGGAGAGACGGTGCTGGAAAACGCCGCCAAGGAGCCGGAAATCACAGATCTGGCTAATTTTTTAAATGCCTGCGGGGCCAGGATAAGTGGTCACGGCACCAGCGTTATCAGGATCCAGGGCGTGGATTCCCTGCAGGGATGCAGATACAGGGTTATGTCCGACCGAATCGAGGCAGGGACCTATATGGTGGCTGCGGCCATAACCCATGGAGACATACTGCTTTCAAACTGCCCGGACAAGGAACTGGACGCAGTGACGGGCAAACTGAGGGAGATGGGGGTGATAATCTCGCCTGAGCCTGAAGGATTCCGGGTGGTTTCTGATGGAGACCTGCAGGGGGTGGATGTGGTCACTCTGCCGTACCCCGGATTTCCCACGGACATGCAGGCCCAGATCATGGCCCTCATGTGTGTCGCCGCAGGTACAGGGACCATCAAGGAAACCATTTTTGAAAACCGCTTTCTGCATGCACTGGAGCTGAACCGCATGGGTGCCAGGATAAAGCTTTCCGGCCAGAACGCGGTGGTCAGGGGTGGGGCGAATCTGGTGGGAGCCCCGGTCATGGCCTCTGACTTGCGGGCCAGTGCAAGCCTGGTACTTGCCGGGCTGAAAGCCAGGGGCATAACCGAGGTACAAAGGATTTATCACCTGGACCGGGGCTACGAAGCCATGGAAAAGAAGCTGGAAGCAGTAGGGGCCAGAATCAGAAGGGAAAAAGAAAATTAGCTGTTTTTCCCTTGATGCAAGCGTATCAAAAAGGTGGTTAGCTTGAAACATACAAAAGGCCTGATAGTGGCTGCTCCCGCCAGCGGCAGCGGCAAAACCACTGTGGCTCTGGCCCTCATGGCCGCCTTTACCAGAAGAGGCCTGATTACCGCCCAGTTCAAGGTGGGGCCTGATTTCATAGATCCAGGGTATCATGCCCGTATTACCGGGGGCGTCAGCCGTAACCTGGACGGCTGGATGCTTCAGGAGATATGTAACCGGGAGATTTTTGCCCGGGGGGCAAATGGTGCTGATGTGTGCGTGGTGGAAGGGGTCATGGGGCTTTATGACGGTTACGACGGGGCCTCGGAGGCCGGCTCCACGGCACAGATGGCCAAGTGGCTGGGCCTGCCTGTTCTTCTGGTGGTGGACGCCAGGAGCATGGCCAGAAGTTTTGCCGCCCTGGTCAAGGGATTCATGGAATTTGACCCGGGATGCACTTTTTGCGGGGTAGTGGCCAATAATATCGGCAGCCATAGGCACCTGGACTACCTGCAGCAGGCAGTCAGGGATCTGCCAGGATGCAGGCTTCTGGGGGGAATACCCCGCAATGCAGGAGTGCAGATTCCCTCAAGGCACCTGGGCCTTTACACTGCAGAAGACCATGTATTGACCCGGGAGATGATTTCTGATCTGGGGGACCTGGCGGAGAAACACCTGGACCTGGACTCTTTGCTGCATGAGCTTCCGGCTGTACATCCTGGACCGGTCAGGGAAAGGGGCCAGCCTGATACCCGTGTGCGCATCGGTGTGGCCAGGGACAGGGCCTTTTGTTTTTACTACCAGGACAACCTGGACCTGCTGATCCAAAACGGCCTGGAGCCGGTGTTTTTTTCGCCCCTGAAGGATGAATCACTGCCCCGGGACATACACGGCTTGTACCTGGGAGGGGGATACCCGGAACTGCATGCGGCGGAACTGTCCAGAAACGCCTTTCTGCTGGAGAGCATCCAAAGGGCGGGCAGCCTGGGGATGCCCATATACGCGGAGTGCGGGGGATTTATGTACCTGTGCAGAAGCCTGGTGGATATTGAGGACAACTTGCACGGCATGGCCGGTATATTTCCCTTCACCTCCATAATGCAGGCCAGGCGGGCCGGGCTTGGGTACAGGGAGATCAGGCTTTTGAGCGATACTCCCCTTGGATGCCGGGGAAGCGTGCTTAGAGGACACGAATTTCATTATTCCCGGATTGATGAACAGAATCAGACGGTTTCCGTGCAGCAGGTTTACGGGGCCACGGACCAAAGCGGGGAGCAACGATCCTGCCCCGGCTGGTTAAAAAACAATACCCTGGGCAGCTACGTGCACCTGCATTTTTTAAGCCGCCCTGACGTGGGCCGGGCATTGGCCCGGGCATGCCTGAGTTTCAGGGACAGCGGCCTGCATCTCAAGTTGTGATACAGGGAATGAAAACGACTGTCCCGCAAGTTTCATACTCGATGGGCAGGTTTTACTTCCGTGTCCCGGCGCAGGGAAGGTGCAAAGTACAGGGTGAGGGTGATCAGGATGATCAACCCTCCCAGCCAGGTCATGGCCGGCGGGGATTCCCTGAGTGCCAGCCAGACCCAGAAAGGTCCCAGGATGGCCTCCAGCAGCAGAAATAGGCTTACTTCAGGGGAGGACAGTTTTCGTGTGGAAACCGCAAGGAGCACCGAGGCCAGGGGCATCTGGACCATGCCCATCAGACCCAGTACCATGAAGCTGGAAAGATCCGGGCTTAATGGGGCGGCCCAGAAAAAGGCCAGTGCAGCTGTTGCAAAGCCCCCCAGGGAAACCACGGCGGTTCTTTTTATTTGCGGTCGCCGGCGTAGAATGGTGTAGTTGCCTCCTACAGCCACAGCAGCTGCAAGGGCAAAAAGATCGCCCATGAGGTTGCCTGTGCCCAGAGATCCCTTGAAGACAACGGCCACTCCTGCCATCACAGCCAGTATAGCCAGCCAGGTTCCGGCCCGGATTTCTTCCTTGAGGATGAACCTGGTGAAAATGGCCGCGAACATGGGTGCGGTGCTGAAAATAAGGACCGAGTTGGCTACATGGGTATTTAGAATGGAGATGACAAACCCGGTGCTGGTCACACCGAAAAGTATTCCCGAGGCCAGAGCTGCACTCCCCTGGATTTTTATTTCCCAAAAGGGCAGTTTCCTGCAGTTGCGGTAAAACACAAGGCTGAGGGTCAGCCCCATAAGCAGACCCCGCCAGAACAGGACGGTCCAGGGATCAACCATGGCCAGCCTGATGAGCAGTGAGTCGAAGCTCAGGACAAAGGCACCGGTTAAAGCCAGGAAGATTCCCCGGCTGTATTCAGTCTTAATCAGCGTTTTATGCGTAGTCATGGTCAGAGTGGTGTCTCATTTTAAGCAGTGTTTGGACCTTACTTGATCTGTCTGTATCAAAGGACCTTATCCCGGAGGCAACACTAAAGTCCAGAGGCACTTTTTACCCAAAATGAGTCAAACTCAAAACGGGTAAAAAGTGAATCCACCGGGGAAAGCAACAAATGGAGGGAAGAATATGAGCAGGACTGTCTGCAATTACAAGCTGCAACCGCTTTTTTCCAGGAGGTTGGACAAAGCCGCGTTGGCGGTGATGATTGTGCTGGCACTTATTATTTTGGGTTTTTCCCGGTCCGCCCTGGCGGATGAACTCAAACTGCCGGAGTCCATCCTGGAGATGGAAAAAACAGAAGTCATGAAAGGGGAAGAGGCATCAACAAAAGTGGACAGAATGCACCGCGGGGAGGTGGCAACGGGTCGGGACTTTATAGCAGAATACAGTGATGGTGAATATTCTGCTACATATTACGTATCGCTTTATGATGAGCCTGAAGTAGCAGTAGAGGCCAGGCAGGAAATGGCCAGGGTGATGGAAGAGACTTCGCATGAATTTTCGCACTTCATGCAGAGAACAGTCAACGGTCACACTGTATACATGGCCCTGGCCCACGGACAGGCGCATTATTTTTTTGCTCAGGACAAGGAACTGGTCTGGCTGGCTGTTGATATGCCCGTTGCCGAGGACTCTTTGAAGGAAATCTTTTCAATAGAATAAAAAGGATACATGCTGGATATGTGTGGAAGATTCGGTTTATGGGCTGATTCCCGGCAGATTGCAGAGGAATTCAGCCTGGGTGAAATACCTGGCTTCAGGCCTGCCTACAACATGGCTCCTTCTCATAAGATCCCGGCTGTAGGCCAGGGCAGGGAAGGGGAGCGCAGCTTTGCCCGGTTGATATGGGGACTTAAGCCCCATTGGTTCAAGCAGGGAAGTCAAGACTTCAAAATGATCAATGCCCGGGCCGATTCCATGTTTGACAAGCCCGCATTCAGAGCCGCGGCCAGAAAACGCCGCTGCCTGATTCCGGCCAGCTGTTTTTTTGAATGGAAAAAACAGGAACAGGGAGCAAAGCAGCCCTATTGTATCCGGCCGATGCAGGGGGAACTGTTTGCATTTGCAGGTATATGGGAGTATCTGGAAGATCCTCATTCACAGGAAATGATTTATACCTGCGCCATTGTCACCACCCGGGCCAACGAGGCCGTACAGCCCCTGCACAACCGTATGCCGGTGATAGTACCCAGGGGCAGCTACAGTCTCTGGCTGGACAAGTCCGTGCAGGAGCCCAGGTTTTTGAAAGGGTTATTTGAACCTGTTCCGGGCAGTTCCCTTAAGGTTTTCAAGGTGGGACACAGAGTGAACAACCCGGCCAATGATGACCAGGGCCTTGTGGTGCCGGTGAGTTAGCTGGCTTTTTAATAATATGATGTGCCTATAAGTCGGGACATGCATAATTCAGCAACAAGCCAGATCCATAACTCTCTGGTTTTACTGACCACTGATTACTTTCGTTGGGAAAAGGGCTTTTTGCAGTGATATCGTTTATGAGACGCAATTTTTATGGGACTCGCAAATGAGTGAAAAAAGCCGAACTCTGCTGGGTGACCCCCTGGATCAGTCCTTTGAGGGCCGGGTTAGAAATAGCAGAGGACAAAAAAAGCAGGATTCAAGACAGGAAGAAGTTCAGGGCAAAGCTGAACAGGAAAGGAGAGATCCAGGTTTTCGCAGGCGCGATACCGGTCTGGGGCAGCCTGATCCGGAACCCGGCAGGGATGATGATGTACGCGATGTCTCCCGGGAAGAGATGCAAAATCTTCGCCGGGAGCAGGAAAAGCTCAAAAGACAGCTGGAGGAAAAGCTGCTGGATCTTGAGCGTACAGGTATCCGCATTCCCAGGGTGATTTATCGTACCGCTCTCTGGACGGCAGTTTTTCTGGGTGCTGTGCTGGGTCTTTACCTGTTAAGCCAGGGAGTCAGGTTTGCCGGGCAGGTGAGTGCCCTGAACATGCCCTGGAATATCCTGGCTGTATCCGGATTTGCCCTGTTTACCGGGGTGATCCTGGTGGTGGTCATCAAGCTTGCAGGCAGATTTCTGGCTTTTCGCAGTCTTTCCAGCGTGGATATAAAGGCTCTGAAAATGCTGGCCCAGAGGCGCAGGTTCCGCTGGCTGGCCCAGCAGAAACAGGATGAGGCCAGGGAAGCGCTGGCAGGTTATCTCAAGGATTACAGGCTAAAAGATCTTGATGCTGATGCCCTGGGGCTGGACAGGCAGGAGGTGGCCAGGATCGATTCCTGCCGCCAGAACCTGCTGGACAGTTACGGTCATCTGGATTCCGCCACCTGGCTTACGCAGATGGATGAAACTTTTGTCCACGCCCTGGACAAGGCAGCCAATAGAAGGATCCGCCTTTACAGCCGCAATGTGGGCCTTGGTACAGCTGCCTCGCCCATCAAGTTCATTGATCAGCTCATTGTCCTCTATGCATCCCTAAAACTCATAAGCGAACTTCTGCAGATCTACAACCTGCGCCCGGCCCTGGGTCAGAGCGCGGCCATCCTGTCCCGGTCCATCATTCAGGCCTACCTGAGCGGAATAATCGGGGAGCATTCAGAGGCCGGGGTGGAGACTTTCGGGGATTATTATCAAAGCATATTCGGGGAGATATCCTTCGCCACCGGTGTTTCCGCGGCTACGGATGCGGCCCGCTATGCCCTGCCCAAGGTGGGCGAGGGCGCCCTTAACGGATTCCTGGTCTGGCGTCTGGGACGGCAGGCCCGCAGGATGGTGCGGCCGCTTTAACCCTAAATCAGCCCCTGTTCCCAGTTCCAGAGCCCGGGGCGGTCCTTCAGGGTGATTTTTTTGGGCAAAGGTTCTTTTAAGTGGAGAAGCAGGGAGAAGCCGGCCTGGCGCAGCTGGGATACATGCTCTGTAAGATTGATCTCCCAGTTGGGATAGATATAAATATTACTGTCACGCCTGGCCGCCCAGAAGGTTTCCTTTTTGGGGCTGATAAACGGCAGGAAAGGCCTGGCTTCCGCAGCAAAGGTCCTGGAGATGGATACAGGCCACAGCCCTTTGATGATGATCCCCACCTGAATGCAGGCCTTTTGAGCCATCTGCATAATGTCTTCCCTGGAAAGCTCGGGGCTGAGAACTGCTCCTTTAAAACCTAGCTCCCGCAGTATGTTCAGTGCAGCCGGGTTGGCGATGTTGGCAAATGGTCCGGCCCACAGGTTGAGCTTTTCCGGCGTCTTAAACATATCCACCTGCCATACTGAGCCCAGGACAAAGTTTTGGGCACCTTTTTTCACAAGACCTGTAATCAGTCTCTGCCACTCTTCTTCTTCCCTGGGCCAGATCACCGGGGGCAGAAAATACCAGTTGTCCCGCACCGGGCCGGAAACCGCGCTCCTATTAGGCTCCAGGCTCAGGTGAATGCCCAGGGGGCCTTTCTTGCGCGGTGCAAAACGAAAGACTTCCAGATGCAGGGCCCTGGAATTTTTCTTTTTGAGGGGGGCAGGCAGCTTATAAGTAAACTGGCTGGCACCGGGCCTGATTCCGGGGTTGGGGATTTTATTTTCCAGGTCCCGGATCATCCCGGCAAGTTCTGGTTCCAGGCGGTCAATGAGAAAAACAGGAAGGCCTGGACGGCAGGTCCCGGCCAGGTCGAAGCGGCCTTTACCGGGAACGTTTTTTTTGATTTTTATCAGTTTATGGCCGGGCTCTTCTTCCTGCCCCACGCGAACCAGGTCCCCGGGCAAAAGCTGGATGCCCGGGTTGATATAGCTTTTGCTGCGGCTGCCTTTGACCACCCCCAGGTGTCTGCCGGAGCCCGGCTCCCGGGCAGGGCTTAAGGGTACAAAAGGCCTCTGGGGCAAAAAATTGTAATGCGAGCTCTTGCGGCCCAGGGCCTGCTCCAGAAGTCCCAGGGCCTCTTTCTTGGCGCCTGGATCATCAGGATTGTCGCGCAACAGTCTGTAGGCGATAGTGGTATAAAATACGTAGTGGGCTCCCTTTTTGCGCCCTTCTATCTTCCAGGCTGACAGGCTGGGCACAGTGAGCAGTGTCTTGACCAGTACATCCAGTTCCAGGTCAAGGCAGGAAAAGTAATTGCCGCGCTGCCCCTTGTAGTCATAGCTCCTGCGGCAGGGCTGCACACACCTGCCGCGCAGCCCGCTCTTGCCTCCCAGGTAGCTGCTCCACCAGCAGCGCCCGGATACCCCGTAACAAAGGGCCCCGTGCACAAACACTTCCAGCTGCAAGGGACTATTGTCCGCAGTCTTTCTAATCTCATCAATGTCCAGCTCCCGGGGCAGCACAGCCCGGGACACTCCCAGGTCAGCAAGCTGGCGCTGGCCTGCCCGGGAGGACAAGGCTCCCAGGGTGGACAGGTGCATCTCGCATGTCAGGCCGGCCTGACGGGCAATATCCACCAGGCCGGGATCGGAAAAGATAACTGCGTCCGGCTGGACAAAACGTTGCAGACGGTCCAGGAGGCGTCCGGCCTTGTCCGGCTCATCCGGCTTTATCAGGGTATTCAGGGCCACGTAGACCCGGACGTTTCTCTCCCCGGCCAGCCTGCGCAGGGCGGCCAGCCGGGTCAGGGAAAAATTGTCCGCCTGGGCCCTGGCCGAGAAATGCTTTAGCCCGCAGTATATTGCATCCGCACCCGCGGCCAGGGCGGCCAGAAAAGAGGCCTCCTGCCCGGCCGGAGCCAGAATTTCGGGTCTGGTCATATGTTTTTTGCCTATTTTGTCCGCCTATCTTGACTGCAATCCAGGAGATATAGCAGCTGTCCAGTCGTTTGTCTTGTATTTTTCAGGTCAGATACCAAATGTTCTGCAAGTTGACCATGCGTGTGTTTGATTCTATATTAAAGATAAATCAGATGCTTTTGTTTCAAGGAGGAAGAATGATCCTGAAAACATCCAGAGCCCTGGATTCGGAAATCATCAGGCAATATCTACCCCAGGGCAAGACCATTGAAGAGCTTGAAGAAAGCATGGCCCCGGAAGAAAAGCGGGACCTGAAAAGCAGGATAAAAACTCTGCTCAAAGAAAAAGACGCCGTTCTGGTGGCTCATTACTATGTATCCGGGGATCTGCAGGAACTGGCAGCCGAGACCGGGGGTTTTACTTCGGATTCCCTGGATATGGCCCGCTTCGGCAACGAACATCCGGCATCCACCCTGGTGGTGGCCGGGGTGCGCTTCATGGGCGAGACAGCCAAGATACTCAATCCGGAAAAAAAAGTACTCATGCCCGACCTAGAGGCCACCTGCTCCCTGGATCTGGGGTGCCCGGCAGAAGAGTTTTCAGCCTTTTGCGACCAGCACCCGGACCGGACAGTCGTGGTCTACGCCAATACCAGCGCCGAGGTTAAAGCCCGCTCTCACTGGGTGGTCACCTCCAGCATAGCCGAAAAAGTGGTCAGATACCTGCACCAAAAAGGAGAGAAGGTACTCTGGGCTCCGGATAAGTATCTGGGGGATTATGTTCAGAGCAGGACAGGGGCGGACCTGATATCCTGGGACGGAGCCTGCGTGGTGCATGAGGAATTCAAGGCCGAGGCCCTGAAAGACATGCGCCTGGAAAATCCCGACGCCGCAGTCCTGGTGCATCCGGAATCGCCGCGGGAGGTCATAGAGCAGGCTGACGTGGTGGGTTCCACCACCCAGATCATCAAGGCGGCTCAGGAACTGCCCAACAGGAGGTTCATCGTGGCTACGGACCGGGGTATTTTCCACAAGATGCGCCAGGCGGCCCCGGGCAAGGTGTTTATTCCAGCACCCATCGCCGGGGAGACAGTGGAATGCATCGCCTGCGCCCATTGTCCCTGGATGGCCATGAACGGTCTGCAGAACCTGGCCCATTCCCTGGAAACCGGAGAAAACGAGATCCACGTTGATCCGGAAACAGGCCGCCGGGCCAGGGTGGCGGTGGAAAGGATGCTTGAATTCTCCCGCAACCTGAAGTCAGTAGAGTCTTAACTTCACATTTCACGCTTGCCCAATGAAATTTCTTCCTATTTCACCCGGGTCAAGCGCGAATTTTGTAAATCCTGGATACCAGAGGAAAGCAGGTATGCGTTTGGCTATATTTTCTGATATCCACGGCAACATGGAGGCTTTCAAGGCAGTTGTCAGGGATATTACCGAGCAGAGGATCAGGAAGTGTTTTTTTCTGGGAGACGCCATAAGCTACGGCCCGGAATCGGACCGCGTGGTCAGGCTTCTGCAGAGGCTGGGGGTTTTCTGTGTGCTGGGCAATCATGAACTGGCCCTTCTCCACAGCCATGCCAGATACTACTTCAATACATCGACCAGGCAGCATTTCGCCCAGGTGGAAGGCCATATCTCCGAGAAGTCCAGGCGGTTCATCTCCACCTGGCCAAAAATACGCCGGGAAGAGGGAATGCTCCTGGTGCACGGCTGTCCTCCGGATTCAATAACCAGGTATCTTTTTGAGCTGGAAGAATCCGACTTCATCAGGGTTTTTCAGGAAATGGACGATACAGTGGCTTTTGTGGGACATACTCACGATCTGGAACTTATTCATTATGCAGATACTGATATAAGGAGAACGGAGTTGACCCAGGGATTTTATTTTCTGGAAGAAGGCAAATCCGTGGTCAACGTGGGCAGCGTGGGCCAGCCCAGAGACGGGGACAACCGGGTCAAGTACGTCATCTGGGAGCCTGAGGCGAGGCGGCTGGAGGTCCGTTTCGTGGAGTACAACATAAAAAAAACAGCCGAGGGCATAATTAAGCTGGGCTTTCCGGAATTCTATGCCCGGCGTCTGTGGTAAGTCATGCGCAGCCTTGGAGGATACCGGCTGCTAAGCCTTCTGGGCAAAGGTGAAATGGCCCGGGTCTACAAGGTCCTGGATCCTGTGACCGGCAGGCTCATGGCCATGAAGGTCTTAAGGCCCAGTGAAATCCTGGAAGACCTTCTGGGCAAAGAGGAGCTGGAAAGGCTTTTCCGGTCCGAAGCCCGGATCATGCAGGAACTGCAGAGCGATCATGTAGTGCTCATCCATTCTTCTGGCAGGGACTGCGGCAGGACCTTTGTTCTGCAGGAATATCTTTGCATGAACCTGGCCCTCCTGATAGGAGAGGCAATAGAAGCCGAACTTCCTTCCAGGACCATGTCTCCGCTTCTGGCCCTGGATATTGTTTCCCAGATCCTTCAGGGGCTGGATGGTTTGCACCGGGCCGGTGTGGTGCACAGGGATATCAAGCCGGCCAATATTCTGCTGGATAAATTCAAGCAGGTGAAGATTGTAGACTTCGGTCTGGCCAGAACTGAATCGTTGGACCACAACAGACCGGCGGGCCTGGTTATAGGCTCTCCTTATTATGCAGCCCCGGAACAGGAAGAAAACCCGGCAATAGCTGATCACCGGGCTGACCTCTATTCCGCCGCAGTTGTCCTTTACCGCATGGTCACCGGCAACCTCCCTGAGATTTCCAGGCTCAAGGACCTGGATTGGGACCTGCTCGGGCCGGACTGGAGCAGGTTTCTGCACAAAGCCCTGGCTCCTGATCCGCATCAGCGTTTTTCTCATGCCCGGGACATGCTGGCCGGACTGGAAAAGCTGAAGCAGGACTGGGAAAACAGAAGGGAGCAGGTCTGCAGACTGCCTCAAGGCATAAAGGCTGACGGGCCTTTGGAAACAAGGTTCCTGCGCAGCACTGCCATTTATACCGGCAGAAGGCCCAGGGCATTCAAGGGCCTAACCAGGCTTTTACAGCCCGTAACCCATATTCAGAACAGGCTGCACAGGCTTAAGTACGGCATTCTGGACCAAGCCACCAGCCTTATCTGGGCCGGGGAGATATCCCGGGAGCAGTTGAGCCTGGAGCAGGCCAGGGAAGTGGCGGATTCCCTGAATATGGACAACAGTATGAACAGCCCTGAACACAGGTGGCGGCTGCCTACAGTGGATGAGCTGGTATCCTTGATGCAGCCCAGGCGCAGTTTGGAGGATTTCTGTATGCCTTCCCTGTGGAGTCTTGAGGAAAGGTCCTGGCTGTGGAGCGCGGATACGCAGACCCGGAGCAAAGCCTGGATTGCCGACATGGAGCAGGGGGCAGTTTTGAGCCAGGACAGACACTGCCTGTTTCATGTTTTGCCCGTAAGAAGGGCGGCCAGAGAGGAATTGTCTTTTTCAGGCTGATGAGTCGCTGTTGTTTGAAACTGTCATGGCGGTCACGGGTCAGCATCTAGGGCGCTGGTTCCGCGTTGTTTTTGCTGTTGAAAGAAAGAGATCAAAGCTTCACGACTTTTCTGGAGAAGGCACAATCGTTTTTAATGCTGGCTGCGGTACTGGTGGGACTTGTTCTGGGGAAAGCGCCGGCTGTTGCGCAGAACGCAGCTTTTTTCATCAAGCCGTTGCTGTTGCTGATGCTCACTGGTGTTTTTCTTCATGTACCGCTTTGGGATTTTGGAAGACCTTTTCAGTTTCGGGGAGTTACCAGCGCCAACCTGGTGATCAATTTTGCCTGGGCCCTGCCTCCACCCGCACTCCGTCACTGACGCGGTCCCCGGGATGAGTAATCACCTTCTCCCCGGGTTCCAGCCCCTGAACCACCTGGGTCCGAAGCCCGCTGCGCCGCCCGGGCTCCACCCGGCGCACCACGGCCCGGCCATCCTGGACTACAAACACGCGCCAATCACCGTTTTCCCGGAACTTGGCGTTGGACGGAATGGAAATTACATCCCGGCCCTCCCACAGGATAAACCTGGCCTCCACCCGGTATTCTTTACCCAACTGCTCCCAATCCTGCCTGGGACTGGTGATCTCCACCAGCACCGGCACTCTTTGCTCCTCCACGCCCAGAGCGGAAATCTTGGTGAAACCCGCCGGCTCCACCCGGCGCACCCGGCCGGAAAGGGGTTCTCCGCCCCAGCGCTCAAGTTCCACCCGCATCCCGGGCCGCACCCTGACCGCATCCATGGATAAAAGATCCACCCGCACTTCCATATCATCCAGGTCTCCGACCTCCAGAATCTCCACCCCGGCAGGCACCGTCCCTTCCTGGTAATGCATCCGGCGCAGCATTATTCCGGCCACAGGGGACCTGATCTTAAGGCCCTGCTCCCGCCCGAGGCGCGCCCCCTGGGTAATTTCCAGCACCGCCCGGGTATTTTCCTTTTCAAAGCGCGCCGCTTCCATGGCCGAACGGGCCGCTTTCTTTGCGGCTTTTGCCCGCATCTGCTCATTGTGCATCTTGTCCATGACCGAGGCCGATATTACATCCCGGGCAAAAAGTTCTTCATGGCGTATGACCTCCCGAACTGCGTATTCCATCTGTGTCCGGGCGTTTTCATGTTCGGCCCGGGCAGCTTCCAGCCTGGCCCGGGCGGCCTTCAGATTCTCCCGGGCCTGCTCCAGGGCTCTAAGGTCCAGCCCGGGGGCGGGCAGAGATTCCATGCTGAACAAAACCTCCCCGGCCTGCACCCCGTCCCCCGGCTCCAGATCAACCCGGTGCAGATAACCCTGCACCGGAGCGCTCATGACATGGGTGATTTTAAGTCTGGTGTAACCCTCGTCCTCCACGTACTCGGCAAAATAGCCCTTTTCCACCCGCACCGTGCTCACCGGCACCGGGGAAGGGGCCAGGGCCGCGGCCAGAGCTCCCAGGATGGCCAGCCCGGTCAGAATCAGGATGATTTTCTTTTTTGTGTTCATCTGTGTTCCCTGCTGTTTTGTGGATGATCCGACTTGTTTGCTGCCAGCCAGGTCCGACTATTCCGTCTTCAGGGCCTCCACCATGTCCAGACGCCGCAGCCTGCGTAGCATCAAGAGTACGGACAAAAACGTGGCCAGAAGCACTCCGGCCGCGGAAAAGGCGAACACCCCCGGCTCCAGCACAAATGGCAGCCGGAAGAAATCCGTACTCAGGGCCTGGTTCAAACCGTAGGCAAAACCGGCCCCCAGAAGCCAGCCCAGGGGAATGGCCGCCAGGGTGACCACCAGGATTTCGCCCACAAGAATCCAGCCCACTTCCATCCGGGTAAGTCCCAGCACCCTGAGGGTGGCCAGTTCGCGGTAGCGCTCCTCGTAGGCGATGCGGGCATTATTATAGACCACGGCAAAGGCGATGGAACCGGCCATGACAAGCAAAACCGCCATGAATCCCAGGGCTGTATCCTGGATATAGCCGCGGATATTGGCCTCGGCCTGAGAGGTCACCCCGATCCCGGCGATTGCAGGGGTGTCCCACAAATGCTCATAAAGCTCAAAGTGCAGGGTATGATCCGTGAGCAGCCAGGCACCGGACACTGCCGGTCCCTCCCTCATGACCCTGTTCAGGGCCCTGCGCTCCATGTAGGCCCCCACCCCGATGGGCTCCTGCACCAGGCGGGCCACCTCCATCTCCACGTTGCGGCGGCGGCCCTCCATGATTTCCACCTGCAGCCTGTCCCCGGGCTCAACCCCCAGGTGCCCTGCCAGGTAATCAGTCAGCACCAGTCCCTGGAGGGGCAGCTTCACCGGGCTGTAGTTCCGGTCCAGAATCCCGCGCAGGGCCGGCTTTTGCTCCATGCCCATGATGGTGGTCCGGTAATCCCTCTGTCCGTACCTCAGGCGCACAGGCACATTGCGGTAGGTTTCCACGAAAAGCACTCCGGGCAGGACTTCAAGCTCCCTTCTGGCCTGCTCATGCACGGACTCGGTGAACACCAGGTGCACATCCATTTTCTGGACCAGTCGATACTGAGTATCCAGCATATGATCCACCGAGCCGAACTGGTAACTTCCAAGAAGCAGCAGGGACCCGGACAGGGCGATGCCCAGTACGGACATCACTGCCTTGAACCTCTTGCGGGCCAGGTTGCGCAGGATGATCCGCCCGGTCTGATCCAGAATCCTGTTCCAGACCGGACCCTGGAACGCCCCCCGGGAAAAACTCTCGGGTGCCGGGGGGCGCATGGCCTCGGCCGGAGGGCTGCGCACCGCTCCGCGCACCTCCCGGAAAATCCCCAGAAGCGCGGCTGTCAGGGCAACAAACACTGCCAGGGCCAGAATCCTGGGGCGCAGTCTGAAAACAAGCTCCGGAAAGCGGAAATATTCGCCGTACAGGGCGGCCAGTTCCCCGGCGGCCCACAGGCCCAGGACCACCCCCAGGATGCAGCCCCAAGTCACAATCAGGCCCGAAAACAGGATGTAGTGCAGGCCGATTTCTTGATTGGTGTATCCAAAGGCCTTGAGCACCGCGATCTGGCGGCGCTGGGTGCTTATGATCCGGCTCAGGAGCACGCTCAGCAGAAAAGCAGCCACCCCCAGAAAGATAAGGGGCAGGATCACGGCCATGACTCTCAACTGATCCAGTTCATCCTGCAAGAATCTGTGCGAGACCTGGTCTTCGCGCCCATAAGCCCCAACACCGCCGTAAGGGGCAAGTATCTCATCCAGGGCATCCAGGACCGATGCCTCATGGGTCCCGGCCCGCAGGCTCACCAGGGCGCTGTTGAAGGCCCCCTGCATATCAAAGGCCGCTTCCAGGTCCCGGCGGTTCATCCAGAGTACGCCGAAGCGCTCGTGATCCGGGATAAGATCAGCCGGGCCGAGCTGATAGACAAACTCCGGAGAGAGGGCCACTCCGCTGATGGTCAAGGTCTCCAGTCGGCCCCTGATGATGGCTCTCAGTTCATCCCCGGGCTCCAGGCTGTGGGCCTGGGCCAGTGGCTCGCTGATCACCGCCTGACCCGGCTGATCCGGGTCCGGAAGGCTGCCCCGGCGCAAGTACAGGCTGTTCAGCAGGGGCTGATCTCCGTCGGGAATGGACAGGACCCGCCCACGAACCGGTTCCTCAAAGCCCGGAACCTCCAGGCGCACCGGGGCTGCTACCCTGGTCTGGACCGCGCTTACCCCGGGAACTTCTTCCAGACGGCTGGAGACGAATTCAGGCGCGCGCTTCAGGTCGCAGAAGACATGGGCGAAATTGTGGGTCTGATAAAATCGGTCTTTGGAGAGGCTGACGGCATCCAGAATGGTCACCGCCAGGATCAGAACCATCACCCCCACCCCCAGCACCACCGAGATGGCAGCCACCTGCCCCTTGAACTCCCACAGATCCCGAAACAGCTTGCGATGAATGGCCTTTACCATTGCAGTTCCCCGGCCGGCAGCCTGTGGGAGTTGGGCTGGACATAGGCTATGCGGCCGTCGCTGATGCGGATCACGCGGTGGGCCATGCGGCCTATGATTTCATTGTGGGTGATGACCACGGTGGTGGTTCCCAGCCTGGCGTTTATATGCTCGATGACTTCCAGAACCCGTACTCCGGTTTTGGAATCCAGGGCTCCGGTGGGTTCGTCGCATAAGAGGACAAAGGGGCGCTTGGCCACGGCCCGGGCGATGGCC